>Ga0209086_10003129_pt1 | contig 12704 bp, 8 predicted proteins | sample M_130207_XF_Meta_FD_187312 | JGI IMG/M metagenome (GOLD analysis project Ga0209086, IMG submission 187312) | Freshwater microbial communities from Lake Montjoie, Canada to study carbon cycling - M_130207_XF_MetaG (SPAdes) (version 2) | ecosystem: Environmental > Aquatic > Freshwater > Lake...
GTTGCGATCCTTATGCAGGACTACGAAGTCGTCGGCATACATGACCAGTACGGGCATCCGTTTTGGCCTTTTGGCATTCCTAGTTGTTCCTTGTTGGAAGTGTTCGGTCAGGTCTGTTTCGAGTCCGCAGAGAGCGATGTTGGCGAGCAAGGGGGACAGAGGACCTCCTTGCGGAGTTCCTTCGCGGGTGGCGAATTTGACTCCCCCCTCCATCCATCCCGATTTCAGAATCCGGCGCAGGGCCTGTTCCAGTGTCGTGAATGTGTCGATCTTCGCCAGCAGGGCCTTGTGGTCCACACGATCAAAGAATTTCTCGATGTCGGCGTCCAGAACCCATTTCGGCGAAAATTGAATGCTCGAGCGGATGATGTCGATGGCATCGTGAGCGCGGTGACCTTTGCGGAATCCATGCATGCCCGGAGTGAACCGGGCCTCCCACTCAGGTTCGAGTGCCAGCGCTATAAGCGCCTGCAATGCTCGATCCTTCATGGCGGGGATTCCAAGCGGTCGTTGCTCGCTTTTGCCAGGCTTGGGGATCCTGACGCGGCGTACTGGCAGGATGTCCTGATGTACATCCAGACTGTTTGCCAGCCGCAGCTTTTGCGGACCCGTGAGCCTTCTCTCGCCATCAACCCCGGCAGTTTTATGGCCGGTGTTGATCTCTGCTACTTTTCGTACTGCAACGCATCGGGCTGCGAAGCTACTCAGGAGCAGCTTTTGCAGGCGGTGCGTTTGTTTGCGATTTCCTTGCTGCGATGAGCCGAAGATGCGCCGTTGAAGTTGAAAGACTTCCCTTTCGTATTGCTCGAAAGGCACGTCCTCCCATTGATCGATATATAATTTCGTTATCATGTACTTTTAGTTGGTTAAGTCTTCGTGCTGCCCGTCCGAATTCGGCATCTCGCTTCCATTACAGAAGCGCACTGGCTTGGTCGGACGTCCTGCCCTCCGCCTTCATGCGGGTGATATCCTGCTCCCGGCTTGCGCCTGGAGAGACGACGGAGGTGACCACGTTTCGAGTGGGCGATTGACGATGGAGACGGTCCGGGTGCATTCGCCGGGGGCGGCCGGTGATCCCGGGAGATATCACACACTCCCGAGGGCATATACCCCTGTGCCTTTTTGGCTGCGGCGTGCTCCTGAGCTTTATAGCCCTGTAGCAACGAGTTTTCGCCGCCTTGTCCTTACGACGATTCAACACCCTTGGTGTTCCTGAACCGCTCCATCTGTGCTGCCTTCATCCCAGGGCTCGTTGCCCAAGATGACGACGTTTCATCCCGCTTCACCGCACCTGGCTTTATCACTGCCGGGTGCGACTGGGACTGCTTTCAACCGATCACTGCGGCGACAGGAATAGGACTCGCGTCCGCACCTGTTCGCCCACTCGCTATTCTGGAAACCTCCGCATGGAAAGTCTCCAGCCATCATCCCCGGCCCCGTGGCCGTTTTCTGGTGGACGTGTCGCAGTTTGTAAGTTATAGATAAGCACACCCACTTGGGGCGGCTTTTTGATGTATGTTTTGCCAAAGATCGGGGCAGCGGCAAGCCACCGTCCATCAAGAATCACTGGATGCTCCAGAGTTGAAATCACAATGATTTGCTCTGGTTAGAAACACCCGATTCCGGACCTGAAATTTTCCGTTTCAGCGTGATACTTTACCTCGCTAAAAACTCTTCACCCAACATCTGGGACCTATTCATAACTGGATTCGCTCATGATCTAACATTCATTTATTCACTGTTGTTGAATGCATTACATGGACACCCGAAGACATCTCAAAAATCGGAGTTCATAATTCTGTCGGTCGTTCTAAGACCTGCTTAGCGAGCTGGTTTGGCTCAATTTGAGACTCTTCACCCTTTGATCTACATATCTATGTTCCCGTCTATGTGCCCGTCACAGCATCAAGGCATTCACGATGGAAGGCAGGGCAAGATTTTGATGGTAAAGTAACTCACCGGCAAGACATCTTGTGCGACGACGAGGCCTTCAATGCCTCCCTACGCAGTCCGGATTCGTGCACGCCTGTTGAACCCATGAGCAGCCTACTTCATGCCTGTGTAATCTAGTTCAGGCTTGTACTAGCCCGCTGGTACCGCAGGGATTTTGCGACTCGTTAAGCACAACCGCTGCCAGCTAATCGGCCATTCATGAGCCTCAAAAGCACCTCGCGCACCACTCAGTACGGATCGAGTGACGTCACCCCCACTACACCATGCCATCGCTATGTACAGTCTTCCAGCGTCGTACACGACAGAGCTTTATCTATAGTACACCGCATGTTCATCCGTCTTCCCTGCATCCGTATCGGCGGTACATGACCGATGTACTGAATCGACGAAGTCTGTACTGCTCTTCCCCGATGTGCCGCTGTTCGATATCTCGACTGGTACACAAATTCCTGTACTAGCAGCGTTGGTCTTGATGGATCCACACAGCACATGGCAGAACACATCGCAGCCAGCGAGCCACTCGGTTGCTGTTGCAAGCCCCGGATATTGTCACCGACGAATAACCACGTGTACCTTCACGACACTGTACTTAAGATTCGCGGTTTTTAACAGCAGCGCGCCGGGAATCGAAGGTGTCATCGGCTCGGCAATTCGGTACATTGTATGCATGCAGCCGGGTATATCTGCGCATCACCTGCCCTTCAAAGGCATCACCTTCACGCCCATCGCCTCAAGCAATACCTTGCCCATCTGGCGGGTCTTTTCGTCCACCGGCTTTGGTGGCAGCAGTCCGGCAAACCGTCCGCTGAAGCTGTCGGCGGGCATGTCTTCGGCATCACCCAGGTTCCAGAATTTGCCGTTACCGAGCCGGTGGATGGGCAGCAGGTGGGTGATGTTGCCCTGCGGAGATTGGCCGATCAATACCACTACTTCTTCGCGGTCATAAGATTCAGAGGGTGGCGTTAAGGTGTCCAGTGGTTCACCTGTCTTGGCCTTCGTGATCCAGGATTCCAAAATCAGGACCACAGCCGAAGCCGCATACGATCCCGTGACCAGCCGGACCTTATTGGCGAAATCATCCTTGTCACCCGTGTCGCTCATTTTGTCCGGGCTGAAGAGGATGATGCCCTTATCTGTCGAAGCCATCATGATAGGAGCCAGGAACCCGCTCGTCTTCATGGTGAAGCGGGCATAGCGGGTGGCTTCTGCGATGAGAGATTGGAGGGTCATGTGCGCTGATGTGTATCCAATCACAAACGCTTGGACCACGCGACCGCAGCCCGAATATGTGGCAGTTCGTTTTTCACGTCGGTGCTGATGCGGGCATGGAGTTTTCGATACTCGGCGAGCACCCGCAGGGCGTCCTCACCCATCTCCTGTCCGGCGAAGAGTTCAGGCGTAGCGTCACCGGCAAAATTCAGGCCCAACTGCACGCCTTTGCCATGGACCTCGGCACCGAGTTCGTAGTTGGTCAGCAGCAGGCGGCGCTTGGGACTGGTGGTGTCACCGCAGGAATCGAGAAACCAGGTGGGTGATCCGGTGGAGTCGGCATGGAGCAGCACCAAGAGCTTCTTCTCGATTTGCCAGAGATCCCGCAGCGTTTCTTCGGTGATCGAGTGGGTTCGCAAATGCACCACGGTCTGGAGAAAGGCGAGATAAGCCTCCGAGTAACCCGCGCCGTCGAAGGTCGGCAACTCAAAGCGCGATTGCAGGCCGGATAGATACACCGTGGACCGGTTCAGGGCTTTGACGAGATCGGCGAAGGTGTGCATCGGTTACTCGACATCGGCGGCGGCAATGGCAAACATTTCCACCAACGCGCGCAGCTTCTTGAGTCCCAGCCCTGGTTTGCTTTTGAGCCTGTGCCAATCGAGCGCGGCGAGACTCGCCACGGCTTCGCGGCGATACTTTGTGGCAGTCCATATCCGGCCTGTATAGGCTTCCAGCCCTTGAATGGTGCGGTTGTCTTGCAGCAAATGCGCGCGGTGCATTTCCCACTCCACCGCGAGAGCTGCCACCATGGCTGAATACGTTTATCGTCCCATCACGGCGAGGATCGAGGTGCTGAAGAAGTAGAAAGGTTTGACTCCATCACCACCGAGGCTCCTTCGCATCGTATCCATCAGCTTGGGTCTCGTCTGCCTGCTCGCCTCCGCGCAAGATAAGGCGTCGCGCTCAAGTAGGTAGTTGGTGACTCAAACCATGAGATACCTCTCCCCTTCACTTCACCTCACGAACGGCAAGTCATCTGCGCGCAGGGCGTGGGTGCTGTCGCTGGCGATGGTTTGTGGGGCGATGGCTTCGGCGGCGGATGCGGCTAAGCCCTGGTGGGAGAAGATGGACCCGGCCACACTGCCTGCGGCGAACCTGCCGATGGCGGAGGTGATCGATCGCTGCATTGATCAAAAACTGAAGCAGCGTGACATGATGCCCGCTCTGACGGCGCCGCTCGAGACGCGACTGCGGCGGCTGATGCTCGACCTGCACGGGCGCGTGCCTACAGTGGGTGAGATGGATGCGTTCGTGGCCGGAGGAGACTCGCCGGAGGCTTGGGCTCGCCATGTGGATCGGATCATGGCAAGCCAGGCTTTTGATCGCCATCTGTCGAATGAGTTGAACTGGCTGTTGATGGACGGACAGGGCACGGAGTTTCAAAAGTATCTCGATCTCGCCGTGACAAAGAAGAAAGGCTGGGACGTGGTCTTCCGCGATGCCGTCGCAGGACAGGTGGACACCGAGTCACGGCCCGGTGTGGATCAGTTTTTGCGGCAGCGGGTGATGGACACCGACCGCATGGCCAATGACGTGAGTGTGCGCTTCTTCGGCGTGAACATCAGTTGCGCCCAGTGCCACGATCACCCGTATGTGAAGGACTGGACGCAGGACACCTACTACGGGATGAAGTCCTTCTTTGACCGCACCTTCGACAACGGAGGTTTCGTCGGCGAGCGGGAATACGGGCAGATCAGCTTCAAGACCAGCAAGGGCAAAGAGAAGCCCGCGACCTTGAGTTTCCTCGGCGGCGCGCCTTTGACTGACCCTGCTTCGATGGAGCCGACCGAAGAGCAGAAGAAGGCCGAGCGTGCGCTACTGGAGCAGCTAAAAAAGGACAAGAAGCCGCCGCCGCCAGCGCAATACAGCCGCAGGGCACGGTTGATCGAGACCGGACTGTCAGCAGAGCAACGGCATTGGTTTGCCCGGGCCATCGTTAATCGTATGTGGGACCGCTTGTTCGGCTGTGGCTTGGTGATGCCGCTCGACCAAATGCACGGCGAGAACACACCGAGCCATCCGGAGCTGATGCAGTGGCTGGCGCGCGACTTGGCGGCCAATGGTTACGACCTCCGGCGCCTGATCCGCGGCATCGTCACCAGCAAGGCATGGCAACGCGACAGCCGTTGGCAGAGCGACACGCGCCCGGCGCGCAACCTTTTCGCAGTCGCCCATCCGCGGCCGCTGACTCCGAGGCAGCAGGCGATGTCGCTGCGGTTCGCGGCGATGGAGCCGTCGTATCTTGCGCCAAGCAAAGCGAAGCCCGAGGAGATCGAGCAGCGCATCCTCAACACCGAGCGCGGTGCATCGGGCTATGAGCGCTGGTTTGAGCGCCCGGGCGAGGACTTCCAAGTGTCTGTGGATGAGGCATTGTTCCTCAGCAACAGCAACGACGTGCAAGGCCAGTTGCTCGACGGCAGCGGCTTGGTGAAAGCAATGGAAGCGCTGCCCGAGGTTGCGGAGCGCATTCGTCTCGCAGGCAAAGCGGTCTGGCAGCGCGAGCTGAGCGAGGAGGAAGTTTCGCTGCTGGCCAGCTATCTCGACGCGCGCAGCGATCGCCCGCAGGCGGGGCTGAGGCAGATCGTGTGGGCGATGCTGTCGAGCGCGGAGTTCCGCTTCAACTACTGATTCTTTTCTCAAATACCAACGGACATGAGCAATCCATCCAACTACTGCGGCACCAACGCACACCACATCAGCCGCAGGGCCTTCTTGAGCCAGGCGCTAGCAGTCGGATCCGGCTCTCTGCTCGGCAGCAGCGGGGCAATTCACGCGCTTGACGAGACCTCCATCAATGACGCGCTGCGCAAGACTGGACGCAGCGTCATCCTGCTCTGGCTGGCCGGTGGATCGAGCCAACTGGAGACTTGGGATCCCAAGCCAGGCCGTCCCACTGGAGGTCCGTATGACTCTATCCCCACCTCGGTGCCCGGAGTGCACATCTCCGAGTTGATGCCAAAGATGGCCAAGCGCATGCATCGCACCGCCATTATTCGCTCGCTCAACACCCGCGATGGCGGGCATGGCACGGGCGCGGAGATGATGCTGCGCGGCCGCAAGAATGAAGCCGCTCTGCAATACCCAGACCTCGGCTCCATCATCGCCAAAGAGCTGGGCCGAGCCGACAGCCGCGTGCCGGGCTACGTGTCGTTTTACTCACAAACCGAAGGGCGTGGTAGCGGCAAGCTCTCGCCCGCCTTCCTCGGAGCCCGCTATGCGCCGATGAACCTCGACGACAGCACCATGCCGCCAAACCTCACACGGCTGAAGGCTATCAACGACCTCGATCATCGAGATCGCGCGCGCTTGCGCGACCTGCTCAGTGCGCGCTTCTCCGCTGGTCGCGAGACCGAGACCATGCGCAGCCACGCCTCCGCCTATGCTCGGGTGCATGGCTTGATGAGCAGTGAGCCGCTCTTCGACATCGAGAAAGAACCGCGCTGGGTGCGCAACTGGTATGGCCCCTCGCTCTTCGGCCAGCAGGCACTGATGGCGCGGCGCATGGTGGAGGCAGGAGTGTCGTTCGTGCGCGTCTCGCGGGCCTGGTGGGACAGCCACGGGCAGAACTTCGAAACGCACGCCGAGATGGTGCCGGAACTGGATAACGTGATGGCCACGCTGCTCGATGATCTCGATCAACGCGGCCTGCTGGAATCAACTCTCGTGGTCGCCTACGGTGAGTTCGGCCGCACGCCAACGATCAATGCCAGCCTCGGGCGTGATCATTTCGCCGATGCCTGGAGCGCGGCGCTGTATGGCTGCGGCATCCAGGGCGGCGCGGTCTGGGGCAAAACGGACGAAGATGGGCGCAAGGTCGTCGAGGGCGAAGTCGGCGCGGGTGAGTTGTTCGCCACCATCCTTGCGGCGGTCGGCATTGATCCGAACCATGAATACCAAGTCGGGGCGCGTCCCGTGCCGTTGGTCAATCCCGGCATCCGTCCCATCCGCGATCTGCTCGCGTAACTCGTTGTCTTCATCATGGCTGCATCATTCACCATCAAGGAAGAGAAGAAGCTCTCCCGCCAGGACATCCACTTCAGCCTCGCCCGCGTGCCGGGAACGAGTCAGGTTTACTCCGGCAGTTCGGACGGCGGCATCTATTTCACCGACCTCGCCGTCGAGAAGCCAGAGGCTCTCGCCCTTGATGGCGGCGAGGTGCGGCATCGTCCGGGCGGCTATGTCACCGGTCTTGCGCTCGCTGCGGATCACAGCCGCTTGGTCTCCGGCTCGTATGACAAACAACTCATCTGGTGGGATATGGCAACACGTAAGCCCGTTCACGCTGTGGCCACTGCCCATGCGAAATGGATTCGCAAGGTCGTGGCATCACCGGATGGGAAGATCGTCGCCAGTGTGGCCGATGACATGGTCTGCAGGCTGTGGGATGGCTTGACCGGAAAGCCGCTGGGCGAACTGCAAGGCCACGACGCCGAGACACCGCATCAGTATCCCTCCATGCTCTTCACCTGCGCCTTCAACGCCGATGGCTCACGACTTGCCACCGCCGACAAGGTGGGCCGCATCGTAATCTGGGACGTGGCTGCACGAAAGGCCATCACCACGCTCGATGCCTCGTGCATGTACACTTGGGACCCAAAGCAGCGCCGCCACTCCATCGGCGGTGTGCGGGCCTTGGCTTTCTCACCCGACGGTCGTCAGTTGGCCGCAGGTGGCATCGGCCAGATCGGCAACATTGATCACCTCGGCGCGGGCGCACGAGTGCGGCTGTTTGATTGGGACAAAGGCGAGACGCTCGCCGAGATCGAGTCCTCTGCGACCAAGGGCATCGTTCAGCGATTGGCCTTCCATCCACAAGGCCAGTGGCTGCTCGGCTGCGGCGGCGACAACGCTGGCTTCGCGATCCTCATCGATCCCGCGACGCGCAACATCGCCTATGAGGGCAAGGCTCCGTTCCACGTCCACGATTTCGTGGTCAACGAAGCCGCTGACCGCGTCATCGTCGCCGGTCACAACGGCTTGGCCGTGACCAGCATCTCGATGGGCTGATCGGCCGCGTATGCCCAAATTCGCACCAGGTCTTCTGCTGCTCCTTCTCCATGCACAAGTTCGTTGGATCGTCGTGGCTTCATGCGAATGGGTGTGTCTTACACCTCTACTCGATGGGGTCGGACATTTGCGGGAGAATCCCAAAGAATTACACTATGATTCGCGATCCCCGAGGCGGATCCCATGAGATCGGCCAGATCGCATGCGCGAGCCGGGATCGATCACGGCTGTCGCAGATCGAGACACACCACATCCCCGACGTTGTTACGGCACAGCAGGCGGTGCCGGGAGAGCACGGGCAGCACCCAGCATTTGTTTTCGAGCACCGGTGCCCGCGCCAGCACCTTGATGCCGGTGTCCGAGGGTTGGCAGAGTTGCAGTTCGCCGGTGGTGCTCAGCACGATGAGATGGCCGTCGCTGGAGATGGCGGTGCCCTTGGCCACCTCAGCGGACTGCCACAAGGCCTTCCCGGTGGTGAGGTCCAGGCAACGCAGGTCATTCACACCGCGCTTGGAATCGTTGAAGACCATCAGTGCCTTGGTTCCCCACGGCACGCCGGAATTGTACAATAGACCGAGGTCACGCACGTTCCACGCTGCATTCAGCGTGCTGCCATCATAGCTCAATCCGGTGGAGCCATCGTTGCCGGTGTGCGAGATAAAAATCGTGCCGCTGGCAGTGACAACTGGGGTGGCGCAGTTGCAGAAGTCGTTCGTCGTTGTCGCATAGCTGGCGATGGCGCTGCCTTTCTGAAGATCTAGCAGCGCGAGTTCCCGGCCCTTGAACATCACCAGCCTGTCCTGACCACTCAGCGAGGCCACCACCGGTGTGGAGTAGCCCGCTTCACCCACACCTTGAGCCCAGATCGTTTCGCCATTGGCCGCGTTCAGGCAAACAGTCGATCCAACGTTTCCGCCGACATCAAGGATAAGCTTTCCCTGCCAGAGCAGTGGACTACCCGCATAGCCATAGACAGGCCGTTGGCCGTGGAAATCGCGCAAAAGGTTTTTCCGCCACACGATCTTGCCCGTGAGTGCTTCCAGGCAGAACACATCCCCTTCGCGGCTGACGGTGAAGACTCTGCCGTCGCCAACACAGGGCGTGGCGCTCGGACCACCGGGGACGATGGGCATTTGATGAGCCGCACTCTTGCAGGGATAGTCATGCCGCCAGAGCGGCTTTCCGCTCGCGAGATCTAGGCAGAAAAGGGTGTCCTGGTTCTCGCCATCATTGCCCATTGTGAAGACACGCCCATCCACCACGGCAAACGATGCCATGCCTACGCCCACCTTCGCCCGCCACGCCACTGGCGGGCCATCCTTCGGCCACTCTTTGCGCCAGCCTGTTTCAGGCGTTGTATTGTTGCGCGCCGGACCATGAAACTGTGGCCAGTCTGAACCCTGCGTTGTTTCATCAGCCAGGGCGTGTCCGCGTAGCATTCCTACAAGGATCAAGGCGGAGGCGAATGCTTGGAGCGAACGTTTCATGCAGATTCAGGGCGCGATCTTGGGTTGATCCAACGTCACGATCTCCACGTCATCCATCGGCTTGCCGCCGGAGGTGCCGCCCGGCGCCATCAGGTGTGTGTCATCCAGCGCGATGAGTTGATGAAAGTAGCGCGACTTGGCGAGTTTGCCGCACTCAGTCCACTGCTTCGCATCCGCGCCGATACGATAGATTTTCCCGCCTTCGGGACTCACATACAAGCTGTCACCCACCACACAGGCCGCGCAGCCAAAGGCCTTCGCTCGTTCTGTCTCACCCACGGGTGGTGCACTGTTCCACTGCTTCGTCGCCGGATCATAGATGTCCACGACCGACGACAGCTCGTTGTCCTCCGTCATCCCGCCGATGCACCAGATCTTTCCGGCAAACGTCGCCGCTGCCAGCGCTCGTCGCTTCCATGGCTGCGGCAGTGTCTGCCATCCGCTCTCCGGTTTTGACATATCCAACACCGCCATCGTGTCATGCCACTTCTTCGCGGGTGGTCCGTCCGGCTTCGGCTCTGCTTTCGGTGCACCTACGCTCAACGGCCAACCGCCCACCATGTAGAGTTGATCGCCGATCACCGCCAGCGCGTGACTCGACCTCGGCTCCGGCAGTGACGGCAGTTTCGTCCAAGTCTTCGTCCTTGGTCTAAAGAGCGCCGCATGATCCAGTGACATCAGCTTCTGATCCGCTCCCGGTGCATTCTGCGGCTGCATTCCGCCCGCGAGAATCACTTGATCCTGCCACGCCACGATCCCTGGGCTCTGCACCGGCACATCGCCGGGCAAGACCTCCCATGCATCCTGCTTCGTCAGCGAAAGCCGCCACAGCGCCCCACTCACAGACACCGTCGAGTACTCATGTGCCTTCCCCGTGTGCCCGCCATAGACATAGACAAATCCCTCGCACACCGCCGCCCCAAAACTCGTCACCGCCTTCGGCAGCGGCGGTGGTGTGGCCGAGAAGAGAATGGACGACGTCAGGGATAGGGTCAGCAGAAGGCTACGAGTCATATGCGGAGAGAGTGAGAGGATGACGTTGACCGTCAGAGATGGGTGGGATCGAAAAAGATCAAAGCGGGTACTTGATCAGCTGGCAAGGAAACAAGCGAGTGACCCATTTTAGCTCGGCTCCTTATACCATTCTGAGATGCGCCTGACATGCGTTTGCATCTTGATTGTTCACCCCTCCCGCCCCCTCCCGGATTAGAACCACGCTCAAGGCCAATCCGGTCCGGGACACGCACAAGGAAGGATAAGCCCTCGGAAAGCAACTCATGAAGGATGCCGGAGACTGGGCGCTTAAATTGATTTGAACCCACCCGCCTCCTGCGGCACATGCGCCACCGCTTGCTCCGCGACTCCGCATTCGTCTTAAAGCCAACCATGAAAATTCCAGCCTGCCTTCGTCAGCCTCAGCCCCTGTCTCGTTTCCATTCCCATTGGAAGTCGTCCCTGCTCGCGCTCGCCCTCGCGTGCCTGGCTCAGGCTGAGTTGGCCCATGCAGCTAAAGATCCCACGGACGTCACCGCCGTCGTCGCGGGCGCTGTGAAGAACGACAAGCTCTCGATCACCGCAGGCAACGATCTCTTTGGCGACACCGCCTCAGGCGTGCCGAAGAAACTGCACATCGAGTACACCCTTGGCGATGAGAAACTCTCGCGCGATGTGGGCGAGAACAGGAAGCTGGAAATCGCAGCGCCTGCGGGCAAAAAACTCGTCATCATCAAGGCCGTCTATGGCCCTGCGGATGGCTCGAAGCCGAAAGCCGTCGCCGTCGTCACGGAAAATCCCGGCGAGCTGCTGGCCACGCTGCCGGGTTTCAAGGTCGAGCTCGTGCGCAAGGCGGACGCAGCCACGGAAGGTTCGTGGATCTCCATCACGAAAGACCCCAAGGGCCGCCTGCTCCTCGGCGCGGAACCGAAAGAACCCATCTCCCGCCTCACGCTCAAGGACGGCAAAGTCACCAAGGCCGAGATCCTCAATATCCCGCTCAGCGAAGTCATGGGCATGCTCTTCGCCTTTGACAGCCTCTACATCAATGGCCGTGGCAATGGCCCCGATGGCAAGAGCGTCTATGGCCTCTGGCGCTGCACCTCCACCACCGCCGAGGAGGCCTTCGACAAGGTCGAGTTCCTCCGCGAATGGAAGGGCGGCGGTGGCGACCACGGTGCGCACACCATCCTGCTCAATCCCGACAAAAAGCACCTGAACGTGCTCTGCGGAAATTTCGTGGATGTGCCTGCCGATGTGCTGCCCACCTCCCCGCACAAAAACTACGCCGACGATCTCGTGCTGCCGCGTGCGGAAGATGGCAACGGCTTCGGCGCAGGCCGCAAGCCACCGGGCGGCTTCGTCGTCCGCATGGACCCCGATGGCAAGAACTGCGAACTCATCGCCAGCGGCGAGCGCAACGCCTACGGCGTCGCCTTCAATCACGATGGCGAGCTCTTCGGCTTTGACAGCGACATGGAGTGGGACTGGGGCACACCGTGGTACCGCCCCGTGCGCGTCTATCATGTGACCAGCGGCGCAGACCATGGCTTCCGCGAAGGCGCCAGCAAGTGGCCTGAGTATTACCACGACAGCCTGCCCGCCACCGTGACCATCGGCATCGGCTGCCCCACCGGCGTGGGCTTCGGCACCGGTGCCAAATTCCCCGCCAAGTACCAGCGCGCCTTCTTCATCCAGGACTGGACCTATGGCCGCCTCATCGCCGTGCATCTCACGCCGCAGGGCGCCAGCTACGGCGGCACTTGGGAAAACTTCGTCGCACCGAAATCGCTCAACGAAAAATCCGGCAAGACCCCTCTCAATTTGACCGGCCTCACCATCGGCGACGACGGCGCGATGTACTTCACCATCGGCGGACGCCACACTCAGGGCGCGCTGTTTCGCGTGACCTACGAAGGCACCGAATCCACCGCACCCGCAGACCTCCACGAAGTCGCAGGCGATGAATCCCGCACCCTGCGCCACAAGCTG
>Ga0209086_10003136_pt1 | contig 12685 bp, 12 predicted proteins | sample M_130207_XF_Meta_FD_187312 | JGI IMG/M metagenome (GOLD analysis project Ga0209086, IMG submission 187312) | Freshwater microbial communities from Lake Montjoie, Canada to study carbon cycling - M_130207_XF_MetaG (SPAdes) (version 2) | ecosystem: Environmental > Aquatic > Freshwater > Lake...
TCATCACACCTGCTGCAGTCGATGATAAAACTGATGATCCAATTGCTGGAGAAGTTGTTGGTAAAGTATAAGTAGTATTACCAGTAGCCCCACTTCTAAATGCACTATAATTTGCACCATTAAATATTAGTAGGGTTTGACCAATAGATGCGTTTGATGATATAGCAATACCACCATTTAGTCTTACGGAACCAGTTGTTAGGGATATGGTATTAGTCGAATCACCAACTGTCAAGACACCTGATAAATTTGCGTTAGATGCAAATGTATTCCATCTTAAAACACTTGTACCTAAATCAAAACCAGAGGTTCCAGGAGTGAAAGCTGACGTACCAGAGTTATCATTAAATGTGGCAATAACAAATGTGCCAATACCACTAGAGGCTGGAGAAAAACCTGATGAATACCCTATAAAATCAATTTTATTTTGAGAATCACCTCTAATAGAAATTGACTGAGTGGTACCCCCACTATCGTTCCAGTATATTTCTCCACTTGTTGGGTTAATAATGACATCTGCTGGCATTACTTATGCTATTCCTTTACTATAACAGCATCAAGTGTGACTAATAATAATTCAAGAATTTTAATTCTTGTATCTTTACCACTAGTTCCAATATTAGCAAAATCATCACCATTTATTTGAAAATTTCTTCTTTCAAGAGGTTGCATATCATAATCATAAAGACAGTACATAAATCTTATGCCTGTCTCAATATTAATATTGCCTTCTTCAATTATCAACCAAGCAACTTGTAAATTGGTAGATTGAAGTATTCTGAATTTCATCGATTATCCTGTTTCAGAAGGCAGATTTTACTCTGCCTTCTGAAATTTAGTTTATATCTTTTGCTCAATTTCAAGCGAAGCGTCTTTTCTTGAACCTATTACAGTAAAGTCAACTTTGATATGCTTAAGTTTTCTATTCAAGAAATTAGTATTTGCAGCTATTATAAAGGAATTCTTTGATTTCTCTACAATATGTACTCCATAGTTTCCGTATGGTGTCAAACTGATTGTAAAGTCATCGTGTACTAATTCAGACCAATATTCAGGTAATTCTATAACAAGATTGCCTCTACCCTCAATGGTTCCTCTATGATAAACTCCGTGTTCTGGGCCTTCAAGAACACCGTATACAAGTCTATAACCTTCCTTGGTTGGGTGTTCAATGTCAAAGCTTTTAGTTGTTGCTCTAAGGTTACCATTTGCATCAACAGAGAATTTTGATGTTGCAGTAGAAGTAATACCTCTAATAAAGAAGTCACTTGTAGAAGAATCATCTCCAGAGACTGTTTGCAATGTAAGGTATGAATTATTTGTCAAAGCAGCTGAAGCAGAAATCGTAAGACCCGCTCCGCTTCCAAATATGCTACTTACTGTAAGTACGTCTGTAGATGGTACGTATGAAAGAGCAGCATCAGTAGATACTGCTAATCCTGCACCAGATGTACCTGTTGTCATCAACAAGAAATGAGCACCAGAAGCTGCTGCAGCATTGACATTAACACTTGTTGAAGTAGTTGCAAATCCTGTTAGATTACCACTAATTGCTCCAGAGAATGTTCCAGCAGTCAACACATTTGTTGAAGGATTATATGTCAGGTTTGTATCAGCAGATACACCTAAACCAGCACCTGATGAAGCATTTACAAATGTGATAAAGTGAGTTTGGTTAGCATCAGTAGATGATACACTTGTACTTGTAGCAGTTGTAGCAAATCCAGTTACATTTCCAGTTACATTACCAGTTACATTACCAGACAATGATGCTGTTACGGTTGTTGCTGATATGTTAGTTGAGCTTAATGTATCTGTTGACGGGTTGTAAGTCAATTGAGTGTCAGCTGATACTGCTAAACCTGCTCCGCTGGTACCAGTAGTAAATGTAACAAAGTGTGTAGCATTAGTTCCCGCAGCATTGACATTTACGCTCAGAGCAGTAGATGCAAAACCAGTTACAGTACCACTAATTGCTCCAGAGAATGTTCCAGCAGTCAACACATTTGTTGAAGGATTATATGTCAGGTTTGTATCAGCAGATACACCTAAACCAGCACCTGAAGAAGCATTTACAAATGTGATAAAGTGAGTTTGGTTAGCATCAGTTACTGTTACATTTGTACTTGTCGCAGTTGTAGCAAATCCTGTCACGTTTCCAGTCACGTTTCCAGTTACGTTTCCAGATAAAGAGGCAGTAACTGTAGTTGCTGAAATGTTTGTTGAACTTAAAGTATCTGTTGATGGATTGTAAGTCAATTGAGTATCAGCAGATACTGCTAAACCAGCGCCAGAAGAAGCTGTTACAAAGGTAATGAAGTGTGTGGCATTCAAAGCACCTAAAGCAACATTTGTGCTTGTCGCAGTTGTAGCAAATCCTGTAACATTTCCTGTTACGTTACCAGTTACATTACCAGATAACGATGCTGTAACTGTAGTAGCAGAAATATTTGTTGAACTCAAGGTATCTGTTGATGGATTGTAAGTCAATTGAGTATCAGCAGATACTGCTAAACCTGCACCACTTGAACCTGTGCTGAATGTTACAAAATGTGTAGCATTAGCTGCACCAAGAGCTATATTCACACTAGTAGCAGTTGTAGCAAAACCAGTTACATTGCCTGTTACATTGCCAGTTAGTGGGCCTGAAAAGAGACCTGCTGTCAAAGTATTGGATGATGGGTTATATGTTAAGCTGGTATCAGCAGATTGACCTAACCCTGAACCGGATGAAGCATTTACAAATGTGACAAAGTGAGTTTGGTTAGCATCAGTTACTGTTACGTTCGTACTATTAGCAGTTTGAGCAAATCCTGTAACATTACCAGTTACATTTCCAACAAGAGTACCAAAGAAATTGGTATAGGTTGCAGCGGTTCCTGCAGCGTTACCAGCTAATGTCGCCTCAATAGCAAAGAATACTGCGGTTCCTGCAGTGCCTGAATATATATTTGAACCAGCAGTTGTTGTTGCGTTTGGAATGAATCTGAACTTACCATCAGTGTCATTGAATCCAAAGAAACCAGTAGTAGCTGTACCAGCATTAGACCATCTAAACTCAATACCTCTATCTTGGTTATTGTCTAAAGTTGAGTGAGTTCCACCAACTCCAGAACCAATAACAATAACAGGGTCTACTATTGTTGAAACTGTTGAGTCAACTGTAACTGTCGTACCTTGAACTGTTAAGTTACCTGCAATAACTAAGTTGTCATTTACATTTGTTTGGCCACCTACAGAGTCCAGAGTTAAGTTTCCTGACGTTGTGTTGATTGTATTTGAAGAACTACCGACAATTACACCATTTGCAGTTAATTGTCCAGTGCCTATAGACATTGCATTAGTTGATGGGTTTAGTGTAATTGAGACATCAGTTGATAACGCAGCGCCAGCACCTGCACTCGTACTTTGCAAAGCAGAAAACACAAGATAATGTGTTGAATTTTCTGCAGCTGACTGCAATCCTACATTGTTTGCAGTTGAAGCAACGCCACTAATAGTACCACTAAATGCACCGCTGAAGTTTGTAGCGGAAAGTGTGTCTGTGTTTGGATTGTAGAATAGAGTTGAGTCTGTAGATACTGCAACACCAGAGCCAGTTTGTGTTGGTGAGAATAAAACAAAATGACTTGCGGCAGCTGCTCCAGCTGCTACATTGATGCTAGTAGCAGTTGTAGCAAAACCTGTTACATTTCCTGTTACATTTCCTGTAAGAGGGCCAGAGAAAGAACCAGCTGTCAATACATTTGTTGATGGATTATAGGTAAAATCTGTGTCAGTAGATTGTCCTAATCCTGATGCTGCAGAAGCATTTACAAATGTAATAAAGTGAGTTTGGTTAGCATTTGTAGCTGAAACGCTTGTACTAGTAGCAGTTGTAGCAAAACCTGTGACATTTCCTGTTACATTGCCTGTTACATTGCCACTTAATGAAGCTGTTACAGTTGTTGCTGAAATGTTTGTTGAACTTAAAGTATCTGTTGAAGGATTATAAGTCAATTGAGTGTCAGCTGATACTGCTAAACCAGAGCCTGAAGTACCTGTTGTGAATGTTACAAAATGTGAAGCATTTGCAGCACCCGCTGCAACATTTACACTAGTAGCAGTTGTAGCAAAACCAGTGACATTTCCTGTTACGTTGCCAGACAATGATGCTGTAACTGTTGTTGCTGAGATATTTGTTGAGCTTAATGTATCTGTCGATGGGTTGTAAGTCAACTGAGTATCAGCAGATACTGCTAATCCAGAGCCTGAAGTACCTGTTGTGAATGTTACAAAATGTGAAGCATTTGCAGCACCCGCTGCAACATTTACACTAGTAGCAGTTGTAGCAAAACCAGTGACATTTCCTGTTACGTTACCTACCAGCGAACCAGAGAATGAGCCAGCAGTTAAGGCATTTGAATTGGGATTATATGTTAAGTTTGAGTCTGTTGATTGCCCAAGACCTGCGCCAGAAACTGCATTTACAAAAGTAATATAATGAGGTGCGTCAGCATTAGTTGATGTGACATTAATTGCATATGCAGTAGAAGCAAAGCCAGTTAAGTTACCAGTAAATGCTGCTGATACAGTTCCTACTGTTAAAACATTTGTTGAAGGGTTATAAGTAAGGTTTGTATCAGAAGATATACCTAAACCAGAAGCATTTGTTGCATTTGCGAATAAAGGATAATGTGTAGCATTCGCATCAGTTACCGCCACAAAAACACTTGCAGCAGTTGTTGCAATAGCAGCTATTGTTGGAATATCATCCGTATAAGCAATTGTTTTTGCAGTTCCACTACCAAGGCCAAATCTTAATCTTAATCCTGTAGAATCATAGTACAACGCACCATTATCATTGGTAGCACCAGTACCAATGTTGAAATACATATAATCTGTATCCATTCTACCAAGAGTAGGATAAATCCAAATTTTTGCAGTTACACCAGTACCACCGCCATAATTAGGGAAAGGTTTGTATAAAGTTGCTCCATCGTATCCACCAAATGCTAAAACTGGCTGAGTACCTGTTGATGCATAATTGTAGATGGTGGATCTTACATTAGTATCTACACCTGTGGAGTCTGGTGTAGTTGGAGCATTCCAATAAAAGTTTATTTGAGAGACAGAAGTAGCTGCAGCGCCACCGTAACCTGGAATGATTACAATGTCTTTATTACCACCAGCGCCAGGACCACCTCCTGACCCAGATGGTTGACCTAAGGCTCTAAAATCTGCAGATTGAGCTTGAAAAACTGGTTCTTGAACTTTTACAACTTCAGGTTCTTGAACTTTTACAACTTCAGGTTCTTGAACTTTAACAACTTCAGGTTGTTCTGATATGTCAACTGCTCTATTAGATTTTTTTAAGGATTGTAAGACTTTTTCTGCAAAGTCTTGAGGATTTTGATCTCCCATGTTTTCTACTCCATATTATTTAGGTTGCTCTACAATTAATTTAATATCTGTTCTTTCACCGACTACAAAGTAATCGAATTCAATATATTGTTTACGTAATAGGTTCCTTCTTACCCTTTGAACTTTGAATTCAGAATTGTTACTTTTAGCAACATAAAGTGAATCATCAACCCTAGAAGTAATATGAACAGTTATTTCATTTTCCGACAATGCTTGAAAATAATCAGGAAGTTTTACAACAACATTTCCATATCCTGACGCTCTTCCTCTTTGATATATCCCGTGTTCTGGTCCTTCTAAAGATCCGTGTTCCAGATACATTTTTTCAGGATACAATGGGTGTGAAATCTTAAAGCTTTTTGTTTGAGCCTTTATACTTCCGCCAACAATAATAGTAGTTCCAAACTGCTGCATTACTGAATCTGTGAGTTGTGTTCCCCCTGCATCAAATAATGGAATATATGCTGATGTGCCCGAACCTGTAATTGATCCTGCAGGTGTTGATGTAAGAGTAATATCGTTGGCGCCAAAGGAAAATGAAATTCCTGAGCCAGCAATGAGTGTTCTATATACTAAACCTGAAGCGCCACTATTTGAACTTAATAAAGCGTTTCCAGCAGATATACTTGTTAGGCCTGTACCGCCTGCTGTAATTGCTGTAACATTTTGTGTACGCCAAGCAGTGCCATCATAGCGCCAGGTTTTACCGCTTTCTGTGTAAACCTGATTAGTGCTTGGACCTGAGGGGAAATTTATCGCCATTTAATTATTTTTGAAAGGAGAATGCTTTTTATTTTATTCTGCATCTTTGTTATAAAATATTTCTTATATTCCATATCTAAATCTTGTAGCATTGAAATTTTGCAATATTTCTTGTTCTGAAAGAGCTCTGTTGTAGATTTGCACTTGGGAAATATTGCCGTTAAAATTAAAACCTGAGCCAGTAGATCCAATTACAAGAGTGCTATTACTTAGTGAATTACTTGAAACAGTATTTGACGTGAAGTTTGCAATTCCATCTCTGTAAATATAATGTGTTGTGTTACTTCTTACTGAAACTAAAAAATGCCATTCATTATCTGTAAATGGTATAAATATCCCGTAAGGCGCACCAGATTCTCTAATTCCACCACCCCAAGAAGTTGCTGAACTGCTATTCCCTAACCAAAATCCATTAATATAATCAAAGTCCAACAATCTTGTAAAGGTAGGATTAGTAGTAGCAGTTTTGAACCAAATTAATACAGAAAAATCTCCAGATATTGATGTTATTGAAGGCACATTAATATAATCATTTGTTCCGTCAAAGAAAAATGAGCCACTATTTGCACTACTATATCCTGTACCGTTTACAAGACTTCCATTGATACCGCCAACAAGTCCATTAGCAGTGGTACCAGATCCACTATAACTTCTCTTGTTAGCTGCATCAAGATAAAACACTAATCCATCTGATACAATGCTTGGGTTATATCCTACTGCCATTACAATCCAAATCTCTTTCTTGTAGCGTTATAATTTTGGAGAATTTCTTGTTGTGTGAGAACTTTGTTGTAAAGTTGGAATTGAGATATATTACATTGAATATAATCTCCACCATAATTTGATATATTTATATTATTGTTTGTAGCCATATCTCCAGCTGTAGTCCAAGTAAGAGAACCTGCCAATACACTATTTTGATATAAATACATATTGGTGCCACTTTTTATACCAACAACGTGATACCAGTTGTTTAAACTCATTGTTACGCTTGATGCTATTTGTTTATATCCATCTGCTGTAAGATTTCTGCCATCAAAAGTAATTGTATTTGTGTTAAAACCAAAAAGCCATCCTTGAGTACCACCAGTGTATTTTGTAATAAAGGTCTTCACTACAGCACTTTTTGGCATAAACCAAAATTGAACACTAAAATTGTCAGATGGGTTGATTGAAGGCGAATGAGGAATTGTGATATAATCATTAGTGCCATCAAAGAAAAAACTTCCATTGTTTGAAGAAGTGAAACCTACTCCATTAACAAGGGACGAAGTACTTGCTAAACCACATAAACTATAAGTAGTATTTCCTGAGCCAGAATAACTTCTTCTATTAGCAGCATCAAGATAAAATATTAATCCATCAGATATAATGCTTGGAGAATGTGCAAGTCCCATATCAAATGTTATACTCCAAACCTTGTTCTTTGAGAATTATAGACTTGCAAGATTTCTGTTGCTGATAGCACTCTATTATAAAGTTGAACTTGTGCTATATGACCAGTCCAATATTGCCCATTATCCACTTGCCTTCCTAAATATGCTCTTCCAACATTATTTGTATTCCAGCTTTTACTTGCTGATGTAGCCAAAATGCCATTAACATACAAAAATGCAGTTGTGCCATCATATACACAAACAGTATGAAACCAAGTATTTAAACTTATAAATGTACTTGTTGCTGTTAAATCATTCGCCCATGCGCCACAAAACGGGTTTAAACCGTTTACTCCTATGAAAAATGCTTGATTACTTCCTGAATTACCGTATGCAAATGAGCCATATGTTGATCCATTATTAGTGGTAATCCTAGACCAAGTCGTCATTGTTCTTGATGATGAACCATAGATTAAACTTGTGCTTGGTATATTGACATAATCATTAGAGCCATCAAAAATGAAAAAGCCTTTTGAGGTGCTGCCAAATCCAACACCATTTACAAGAGTTCCACCAATGCCTGAAACCAATCCATTTGCAGTGAGACCTGTTCCTGAATAACTTCTCAAATTAGCAGCGTCTAATTGAAAAACTAATCCATCAGATACACCACTTGGTCCAGCAGATATTCCCATTATCTGTATCTTCCTTTTGTAGCATTGTAATTATGAAGAATTTCTTGGGCTGATAAAGCTCTGTTGTACATTGACACTTGAGAAATATTAGAGTCAAAATATCCTGGCACATAAGTTATAGCGCCAATTTGAACATCAGTTGACAAAACGGTATTTAGTTGAGCACTGAATGTTTTTGTTGCAACCAAAATACCCAATTCATAGATTCTAAGAGTTAAATTGCCATCGTATGCTATTTGAAGATTTTTCCATCCTACTTGTGGAGCTGAAGTATTCCAATTTATGTCATCTCCCCAAGAATAAAACTCCATCATAGGATAAGTATCAAAATCAATTCCAAAAGATTGTCTTGTTACGGCAGCAGTACCATACCAAAAAAGATTATTGCTATTTGCAGTCCAAGTAGAAGTATTTGTGTAATACCAAATATTTAGTGTTCTTGGAGAATTGCCTAAAGGAAAATTACTACCAGAAACTGCGATATAATCATTTGTTCCATCAAAGATAAAACTTCCATTATTAGAAGATGTAAATCCAACACCATTTACAAGAGTTGCTCCAATTCCACCTACTAAACTGTTTGAAGATGTTCCAGACCCAGAATAACTTCTAGTATTAGCTGCATCAAGAAAAAATACCAATCCATCAGAAACAATTATATTGTTATAATCAATGCCCATTAAAGTCCATACCTTTTTTTAGTAGCATTGTAATTTTGTACTATTTCTGTTGCAGTTAAAGCTCTGTTATAAATTTGAACATTTGCAATTTTGCCAGAAAAATTATTACCACCAGCGTATGCTCCGATAACAATTTCTTGATTTCCAGTAAATGTTGTTGTAGTTGCGCTAGTGCCATCTTCCACACCATTAAGATAAAGTTTCCAGCCTGTAGAGTTGTTATATGTAACTGCACCAAAATACCAAGTATTTAACGATAAAGTTGTATTACCAGTTACAGTAGACCAAGCACCATTATGTCCAGCGTAAAGTTTTTGTAATCCTTGCAACCAAAATGCGTGTGCTCCTGAAAATCCACCACTGATTATATTGTTTGATGTGGCAAAATTTGTTACATAAAAATAAAGAATTTTAGTATATGCTGTGTAAGATAAAATATTTGCAAGAGAATTTACATTAATATAGTCATTTGATCCATCTAAAACAAATGTGCCTAAATTTGACGATAAATATGTTGGGCCATTAGTAAGTGCTGATGTATTTCCAGAACCACTTAAATCATAAACTGTAATTCCTGATCCTGAATAACTTCTTGTATTTGCTGCATCTAAATATACTTGCAACCCATCTGTGACAACTATAGGAGAATGATCTAAACCCATTATCTATATCTCCCTTTTGTGGCATTGTAATTTTGAAGAATTTCTGTTGCAGATAAGGCACGATTGTAAACTGCAATATTGGAAAATTGACTTTGTCTTGAATCTGCGTTAGAAGGAGATGTGCCAGCATTTATCCATCTATTATTAAAGAGGAATGGTTTAGTAGGTGTTACATCAGTGATAGATCCACTTGCTGCTTCTATCCCATTTATATAAATGATAGAGTTATTACCCGAAGGATTCTTGACAAATGCGTAAAAATTAAAATTACTTGAAGCAAACCCAGCATTTGAATAAGTTATAAACGAAGATCCACCACCTCTGCTAAAAACAAGGGTAGTTGCAGAAGAAAAATATGCTACATATCCTGTTCCACTATTCCATACTTCATTAGCAAACAATGCTGACCAATAGGCTGTAGCTTGTCTCTTGAACCACATACATACAGTGAAAGATGTACCACTTGCTAATGTATAATCAGATAAAAGATAATTGCTGTCACTTGGAGCAATAAATGTTACAGGACCTGAAGAAGTGTATGACAATCCTGCAGTTTTTGTAGCGCCTATTCCGCTTGACAAGGCGATATTATAAACTGTATTCCCAGAACCACTATAACTTCTAGAATTTCCAGCATCTATATGAAATACTAATCCATCTACCACTTCAATAGGTCCAACATCAATGCCCATTAGAGACCATACCTCCTCTTTGTAGCATTGTAATTTTGAAGAATTTCTTGAGGTGTCAAAACCCTACTGTACATATTGAATGATGAAATTTGACAAGCAGCATATTGTCCTGCATTAACTTCTGCTCCACCAAATAAATTTGAAGTTTGACTTGTGATTGTAATTGTAGTTGTTAAAACTGAAACTCCATTTAAATAAATAATTGTTCCATTACTTACTCCTGATTGATAAGTCATAACAACATTTTTCCAAGTATTGTCAGCAATATTCAAACCTGTAGATCTTGTTGTGGCTGCACCCCAATCAAAAGTAGTCAATACACTATCAGTATAAAACAACCCATAAGCTAATTGTTTTGCTAAAATACCTCTAAAACCGCCACCTGGTGCACTTGCTTTAGTCCAAGCTGAAATTGTGCCTGAGGTTTGTTGCAATGAAGAATTATTGCCAAAATTTATATAATCATTTGCACCATCAAAGATAAAATATCCAAAATTAGTTGTGCCATAACCAGCGCCATTTACAAGAGTTCCGCCAATACCACCAACTAATCCATATGCAGTTAAGCCGGAGCCACTATAACTTCTCAAAGCAGCAGCGTCAATATCAAGAACTAATCCTTCTTTGACAATTCTTGGTCCAGCCTTAACTCCCATTATTTGCCATACCTTTTTTTAGTGGCTCTGTAATTCTGTAATACTTCTGCTGCAGTTAAGGATCTGTTATAACCCATAAAACTACCTAAATAAGCTTGAGCATTTCTATTTGTTGATAGAATTGCTAAAAGTTGTGCATCTCCAGCATAAATTTGATTGTTGCTGTTAAAAGAAGCGTCAAGGGAACCATCAATATAAATAGCACTTGTACCACCACTTGAATTAGTAAAAACTACATTAGACCAAGTGCTTTGTGCTATAGATGCGTTACTAAAATTACTTCCACCATTCCAAATATTATATTTTGTAAAAACCATACTTAAACCAGTAGGATCAGTGTATGTTGACAAAAGTTGTATTTCTGAAAGATTTGCAATTTGATGGTTATAAATCCAAAAAGAAAAAGACCAATTTGTTAAGGCTGGAAGAGTAAGTTGTCCATAATCGTTAACGCCATCAAAAGAAAAATAACCAGCATTACTTGACGAATATGTTGGGCCATTAACAAGAGTGCATCCATAACCAGCAAATAAATTATTTACTGTGACACCGCTTCCAATATAACTTCTTGGATTTGCAGCATCATAATAAAGAAACATTCCACTCGTTACTATTCTTGGATGATGTTTGAGGCCCATTACAATCCATACCTCTTTTTAGTAGCGTTGTAATTTTGTAACACTTCTTGGGCTGTTAATGCTCTATTGTAGATTCTGTAAAGTCCGATTCTTCCATTATGGTAAGTGTGAACTTCTCCATATCCAACTTTCAATGTACTGGCTGTTGAATAAAATGGACCTGCTCCAGTTAACGTCTGAACGTCTGCGCCATTCAAATATATTTTATGAGTAGATCCACTGCTGGTAACTATAATGTGATACCAAGTGTTTGTTTGAATTGCTATATTGTAAAGTGAACCAACGTTGCTTGATGCCCCATATCTTTGATATAAAAATGAATTATTTACAGTGTTATACCAAAAACCAAAAGACCTAAGAGTAACATCGCCTTTACCAATTATTCTTACATAATCTGCTGCAGTAGCTGAAAGATTAAACCAAATTTCTGCAGATAAATCTCCAGTCAAATCAAATGAAGTAGTATCTCCGTTGATATAATCGTTAGATCCATCTAAAATAAAAGTACCACTGTTAGATGAACTAAACCCTATACCATTTACAAGAGTTGCTCCTATTCCACTAACTAATCCTCTTGCAGTTATACCTGCTCCTGAATAAGATGAAATATTTCCTGGATCTACACAAATTAACAGTCCATTTCTCACAGCACTTGGATTATATTTAGTTCCCATTATCTGCCAATTTCCTGAATTCTCATATAGCCAGATGTAGATGAACCATAAACCCTAATAGCATCATCAGCACTTCCCCATCTTGCTTGAACAGTTATAGCAATTCCAGAAGTTGAAGAATTTGTATATCTTCCAGAAATTGGGAATATTACTCCTGATCTTGTACCACCACCAACTTGACCTACCATTATTTGATTTCTTTCGGAAATAACTGAACCTGCTACTGTAATTCTGGAGAAGAAGTCATCAGTAGTCGTTCCACTACTGTAATCATAATTTGCATCAAATTCAATCCATAAATGAGATGTAGAAGACTTTGGAGTATAAGTTATAGTTGCAACATTAGTGTATGTTGTGCTGTTGATTGTTGTAGTTGCACTCATTCCAAGATCAGAATTATTGTATACTCTTGTATTGATTACTTCTCCAACATCCCAAGCAGAACGA
>Ga0209086_10003138_pt1 | contig 12678 bp, 9 predicted proteins | sample M_130207_XF_Meta_FD_187312 | JGI IMG/M metagenome (GOLD analysis project Ga0209086, IMG submission 187312) | Freshwater microbial communities from Lake Montjoie, Canada to study carbon cycling - M_130207_XF_MetaG (SPAdes) (version 2) | ecosystem: Environmental > Aquatic > Freshwater > Lake...
CAGCAAGTTTTCCATCAAGCAAAGCGCGCAATTGGGTTCCGTGAGATTCGGTAACGGCAAGACCAGAAAAGATTCTGGCAAATTGCAGTTGGTGATCGCTCTCGGCCTTGGCGGATGCAAGCAACCCCGCAATCGAATCAGCAACCTGGATACGAAGTGAATCGCGCTTTGCTGGATTTGCATAAAGTTCAACAGCAGTAGTTAATTGGTTTCCAATAACCGTTACGACAGTTATATCGCTCTCACCCGGCAAACCTGCAAGTGCAATTTCAATAAAGTCGGCCGCACTGATTTCAGCATCACGCAACATATCCCAAGAAATCGCCCAGCACATTGCGCGGGTCAAGCCATCAGAGATATTACCTAGATGAGACTTTAACGTTGCAATTGAGCGATCATCCAAACGCACCTTGGCATATGAGAGATCGCGGTCATTAATTAGAAGCAGATCGGCAACGCTCTCGCCAACCAGTTCATCTACTGTTGTTGTGGCACCAGCGACATCAAGCTCAACTGATTTACGGAGAACGACGTCATCACCTTTAACATCATACAAACCAACAGCAAGACGGTGGGGGCGAAGCTCCTTCGACCCAACAGGAATTAGCGGAGCCTCCTGTTTGATTTCAAGCTTTAAATATTTATTGTCAGCGATCTCTAAATTTGGACGCAAGGTATTAACACCGGCTGTTTGTAACCAAGTTGAAACCCAAGGCTTTAAATCGCGACCACTTGTGGCACTTAGTTCTACTAATAAATCATCAAGAGTTGTGTTCTTGAATGCATGCTTTGCAAAGTAATTTTGGAGGCCAGTAATGAAGTTGTCGCGGCCGACGTGAGCGACTAATTGTTGGAGAACGGAAGCACCTTTAGCGTAAGTAATTCCGTCAAAGTTAGCGTTAACAGTCTCAATATCAATCATGTCTGAAACAATCGGGTGAGTAGATGAGAGTTGATCTTGGCGGTAAGCCCAGTTCTTTCGCTCCGAGTTAAAGCCAGTCCAGGCGCTTGTAAAGCGAGTTCCTTCGGCAGATGCCAAATGTGAAGACCATTCAGCAAATGATTCGTTCAACCATAAGTCATCCCACCATTGCATCGTGACCATATTTCCAAACCACATATGTGCCATCTCGTGCAAAATTGTGTTTGCGCGTGCGTCATACATGCGCTCGGTTACCTTGCTGCGAAATACAAGTAAGTTCTCTAGAAAGGTAACAGCGCCAGAGTTTTCCATCGCGCCCCAGTTGAAATCAACAACTGCAATCTGGTCATACTTCTCAAATGGGTAGGCGAGTCCAAATACTTTCTCAAAGTAAGCAAAGCCCTGTTTGGTAACTAAGAAAATATCCTCTGGATCAAGAGATTCGGCCAAAGATTTACGACAGTAGATTCCAAGTGGCACAGTTTTCTGGCCAACGTACTCATCATGCACGTGATAATAAGGACCAGCAATTAACGCGGTGATGTAAGTAGGAATTCTTGGGGTCGGCAGGAATTCCCAAATGCTCTTATCGACAGCAATCTCATTTCTTGCCTTGACGGGGGAGTTGGAAATAACTTCCCAGTGCTTCGGGGCGGTAACAGTTAATTGTAAAGTTGCTTTTAGATCTGGTTGATCAAAGCATGGATACATCTTGCGAATGTATGCAGTCTCTCCTTGGGAATATAAATAAACTTCGTTATCGGCTGGATCGACTGAATATTGCAGACCTTCTCCAGTCTTTGAATAATCGCCCTCGATTTCAATTACTAATTCGTTATCGGCCGCTAAACCCTTGAGAAAAACGCTCTCGCCGTCATAGTTCGCAACATCAACATCGGCGCCATTTAGCTTTGCAGAGATGATTCGCTTTCCAACAGCATCAATAAATGTGTCATATCCAGGCTGATTGCATGCAAACTTAACAGTTGACTTTGCAATGAAGTTTTCGGGGCCGTGGCAGACATCGATTGTTACTACATAAGAAGTAACAGATAGATGGGCGCTGCGTTCACGGGCTTCGGCTCTTGAAATATTTAATCCAGGCATGAGCCAACCCTATCTATCCTTATCTAAGATACCCACATGAGTTCGGCAGAGAAGGGCAACCTTTACAACCTAAGTAATAGGTCATTTCGCCTTCGAGGAACTCGCATTACCGAGGCTCAAGAAAAGGCCACCGCGAAGTTCTGGGATGAATTTGGAATCGTTCCAGATCACAAAATAATCCCAAGTGAAATATTTCCGACGAGCAAGCAAGTGATTATGGAAATCGGAACTGGAATGGGCGAGGCCACCGCCGAAATCGCTCGCACCTTTCCCGACACCGGATTCTTTGCACTTGAAGTACATCGCCCCGGAATCGGTTCGCTATTGGCTCGAATAAATGAATATGAATTAACAAACCTGCGCTTAATTAATGAAGATGCCCGGATAGTTTTAGAAGAGTGGATGCCGGAAAATTGTCTAGATGCGGTGCACCTTTATTTTCCTGATCCATGGCATAAGAAGAAACATTGGAAGCGGCGCATTGTTCAGAGTGACTTCGTAGATTTGATGTATCGAAAGTTAAAGCCTGGTGGACATATCCATGTCGCAACAGATTGGGTGCCTTATGCCCAATGGACAGAGAGCAAGTTTGGTGAAGACTCCAGATTTATTGGGGGAGTAATTCCTAAACCAGATTTTCGACCACTAACAAGATTTGAAGATAAAGGACTCGGTAAAGGACATATCGTTACAGATTTAAAATACGTTAGAGCCTAAATCTTTCCAGTCTCTTCATACTTTGCCATTAAATTTATTCTGCGCACATGTCGTTCATCGCCAGGAAATGGTGTGGCAATAAATTTATCTACAAGCTCCAAGCAAAATTCTTCGCTGTGCATCCGGCCACCAATTGAGATCACATTTGCATTGTTATGTTCACGCGCAAGGACTGCAGTCTCAAGCGACCAAACTAAGGCTGCCCGAACTCCCTTAACTTTATTTGCCGCCATCTGCTCGCCATTGCCTGAACCGCCAAGAACAATTCCAAGTGAACCAGGATCATTTGCAACGCCTTGAGCTGCAGGAATACAGAAAACTGGATAGTCATCGAGCGCGTCATATTCAAGAGGGCCGTGGTCTATCACTTCATGGCCGCTTGCTTGAAGGTGCTTAACAATTACACCCTTGAATTCCAACCCCGCATGATCGCTTCCGATATGGATTCTCATTTCGCAATAATGGCAGAAAATCCAAAAGGCCCGCACTATTTCTAGTGAGAGCCCTTTGAATTACGTAGAGAACGGCTATTTAATTTATGACCTCTTCCTATCTTTATCTTTGCCCTTATCCATTCCCTTAACCTTTGGACCAGGAACCGCTTCAACATGCGCTGTTACACGGGCTGTTAGACCAGTCTTCGCAGTCGTTGCCTGAGCTGCAGTTAACTTTCCAGCGGTTACGGCGGCATCAATTTCAGTACTCTCTAAATTAACAAGCGCTGTAATCAATGTGGCTTTCTTATCGCCAGCAAGAACTGCAAGTGACTTACCAGCAAGACGCGCTGCATTTAAGTCTGCAGCAGTGATTCCTAGGGTTGAAGCGATCAAAGCTTGGTGCGCAGCAGAATTCTTACCCATTGATCCCATTCCACCAGCCATGTGCTTTACAGGTGCAGCAGCAGTAATCGCTGCAGTGATTGCATCTGATTGTGCCTGTGTGATTGTTCCCTTGGTAACTAGACCTGAAAGAACTGTTGCAACTTTTGATTGAACTCCATCCCCACGCTCTGAATCAGCTTGCGCTGTTCCAATTGTCCCAATTGTTCCAAGTGAAAGAGCTGTTGTCATTACAACGGCTGCTATTTTCTTATTCATAATTCGTTGCTCCTTTAACTCGAAAATTACTTTAATAATCTTCGATCTGTCCCGGCCCTAGAAGCGGTTACTTCCAGACACCAGTATAAAACATCCCTAGGCTGTGGAGAATAGCTAATAAACCTGAAATTGAACTGTGAGTATTGAGCGTTCTTCAACTTTCCCTGCAAGGGATGAGAGGTCGCACCCACCTATTTGCTTGAATAAGCCGCAGATTTCGCGGATGCTAATTAATACCGCTCCTAATCAAGGAGCAAAGAGTTAAGAAACGTGGCTTAAAATGATTTCGCTGAAGTGCTCAAAGATTTTTGCTCTAGCGCTTTCCTCATTTTTGATCACAGGAACACTCACATCTTTGAATAATGCTCAAGCAAATACCCTTAAGAAAATAACAATTAGCAAAGCAGGGCGCGTAGTAACTCCAGGCATAAACACTTTATTAAGCGGAAAAGGTGCACCTAAATCAACTGTTGGAATCGATGGCGATTTTTACATCGACACAAACACAATGAATATCTACGGACCCAAGGCAAAAGGAAAATGGCCCGCTGCCGTATCGTTAAAAGGAACAGCGGGTACTAACGGAACCAATGGCAATAACGGCTCCACTGGAGCCACTGGAGCAACAGGTGCGAAAGGAACTTCAACAAATGGAGTTGATGGCGCAACTGGTTCAACTGGCGCAACGGGGGCATCAGGTTCTTCTGGTTCGGGATCTGCTGGTCCATCAGGTTCAACTGGCGCTACCGGTCCATCAGGTTCAACTGGCGCTACCGGTCAAGAAGGAACTCCAGGTGCTACCGGTGCTACAGGAATTCCAGGTGCAACAGGTGCTACAGGAACTCCAGGTGCTACCGGTGCGCAAGGGCCAATAGGTACAACAGGAAATACTGGACCTACTGGAAGTCAAGGAACAATTGGTAACACAGGACCAGCAGGAGCCACAGGCCCAGCAGGTTCAAATGAAGTAACGGTTTACAACTTAACAGCTGTTGGTGGTACTACCCAATGGTCATTATCTTCAGGCACACCCACTTCTATATTTAGTAATCCATTTGGAAATATGCAACCAAATAAAAAGTATCGATTTACGATAATTGTTAAAGGTGTAACTGACTGGTCAGGATTTTCTGATTTAAGTGTTGGTTCAGTAGTCGCTTTAAGCGGGACTGGATCCACACTAAATTATGCAACGCAATACGGATTTGGAAATAATGCCGATGTTGCTTTCGCTACGACTTTCACATTTTCATTCCTACACGAAGGAACAGTTGTGGTTGGTGACAATGTTTCTTCTCTGAACGTATCTGTCATTGATGGCGGTGGATGGTCAGCAGGATTATCAGGCCATACGTTTTATATGAACGCAACTGCATTTGTTCAAATTGCTTAGTTTGTTTCAAATCTGAGAACTATTAAAACTATGGAGCGGGTGACCGGGATCGAACCGGCATGGCCAGCTTGGAAGGCTGGGGCTCTACCATTGAGCTACACCCGCAGATTTCGTGCGATACGCATGAATTGAGCGTGAACCAGCGGTTATGTTACACCGCTCGGGAGATTAGCTCCGCCCACCTTATGAATTCACCCTCAACACGCTTGAATTTTCCTTGGGAAATGGTGTGTGGTTTCGGGGTCTACTAATAGGTAAGCACTAGCCTGAGTTTTATCTTCCTCCGGCTTGTGTGTCGTGAATGCACACGGGGTCGCAAACACCCCCGATACCAAAATCAGAAAGGTTCAACCATGCTAGATAGTTATTTCAAAATATCTGAACGTGGCTCAACCGTAGGTCGCGAAGTACGTGGTGGTTTCGTCACGTTCTTCACAATGGCTTACATCGTGGCACTTAACCCGTTGATCATCGGTCTATCAAAAGATGCTGACGGAAAGTTCCTCGGAGGTGGAGACGCTCCTAATCTCGCGGCAATTGCCGCAGCAACTGCGTTAATCGCAGGTGTACTTACAATCCTGATGGGCGTAGTTGGAAACTTTCCACTGGCGCTCGCAACTGGTCTTGGTCTTAATACTTTCGTTGCAGTAGGTATTGCATCGAAGATGTCATGGGCTGATGCAATGGGACTTATTGTTCTAGAAGGCATCATTATTACCGTTCTTGTTCTAACTGGTTTTAGAACTGCGGTATTCCGTGCCGTACCGGCGCAACTCAAGATCGCTATCTCTGTTGGTATTGGTCTATTCATTGCACTTATTGGTCTTGTTGATGCCGGCTTCGTTCGTCGCACAGGAACTGGTCCAGTACCAGTAACACTTGGCGATGGCGGAACTCTTGTTGGTTGGCCAATCGTTGTATTTTGCGTTGGTCTTCTATTAATGATCGGACTTATGGTCAAGAAGGTTAAGGGTGCAATTCTTATTGCAATCATTATTTCAACTGCAGTAGCTATTGCAATTGAATCTGCCTTCAAAATTGGGCCACTATTTGATGGCGCAACTGGAAAGACAAATCCAAAGGGTTGGAATCTAAACGTACCTGCAATGCCATCTGATGTGATTGCTTCACCTGATTTTGGTCTTCTTGGACAATTTAGCCTCTTTGGTTCTTTCGAAAGAATTTCACTAGTTGCTGGAATCCTCTTTGTATTCACCCTTTTGCTATCTGACTTCTTCGACACTGTCGGAACAGTTACAGCAATCGGTCACGAATCAGGGTTGATTGATAGCAAGGGTGATGTTCCAAATAACAACAAGATTCTCTTTGTTGACTCAGTGGCTGCAATGGCCGGCGGAGCTGGAAGCATCTCTTCAAACACCAGCTACATCGAATCAGCAGCGGGTGTTGGCGAAGGTGCTCGTACAGGTTTGGCATCAGTTGTAACTGGTGTGCTCTTCCTGTTCACCACTTTCCTTGCGCCACTAGTTGCAGTTATTCCTTACGAAGCAGCAACTCCTGCACTTGTAGTCGTTGGATTCTTAATGATGACACAAATCAAGGGCTTGGATTGGGCTGACTATGGAATTGGAATTCCTGCATTCCTAACAATTATCTTGATGCCATTTACTTACAATATTTCTGTAGGTATCGGCGCAGGATTCGTTTCACATGTTGTGATCCGCATAATCCAAGGTCGTCGCAGCGAAGTACATCCACTGCTTCTCTTGGTTTCAGGTCTCTTCATGGTCTACTTCTTGAGCTCTCCAATTAATGCTTGGATCGGCTAATTAAGTAATAAATAAGTGAAAGAAGTAATTGAGAGGGGCTCGAGGGAAACCTTGGGCCCTTTTCTTCTGTTTGAACTTGGTTTTGAGTGGGGAATTTAGGGCTTAGAATTCGGACTTACGCCGCGGGGCGTAGCGTAGTGGCTAGCGCGCCTGCTTTGGGAGCAGGAGACCGGAGGTTCGAATCCTCTCGCCCCGACCAAAGTTCTTAATTAACTCTTAATTCTAAAATAACAACGCTAGGAGCAATGTGAAAAGCGCAGTCGAGACTCTCTCCCCAACTCGGGTAAAACTTTCAGTTGAAGTTACATTTGAAGAATTAGCGCCACATATTTCTAACGCCTATAAAGCACTTGGCGAGCGAATCAATATTCCAGGATTCCGCAAAGGCAAAGTTCCGCAAGCAATGATCGAGCAGCGCGTCGGTCGCCCAGCAATTTTGGATGAGGCAATCAACTCATCGCTCTCACCTTTTTATGCCGCCGCACTTAAAGAGCAGAACGTCTTTGTAATCGGCCGCCCAAATATCGAAGTTACAGAATTAGTTGATCGCGAAAAGTTCTCATTTACTGCTGAAGTAGATGTTCGCCCAGAACTCAAGCTTCCAGATTTCTCAAAGATCACTCTTACCGTTGAAGATGTTGTTATTTCAGATACCGAAGTTGCAGAACAAGTCGATGTTCTTCGTGCCCGTTTTGGAACTTTAACTACAGTTGAGAAGGCCGTAGAAAACGGTGACTTTGTCTCACTAGATTTGAATGCAACAATCAATGGTGAATCCGTTGAAGGCGGAGCTGCAAATGACCTTTCATATGAAGTTGGTACAAACCGTATGGTTGATGGCCTTGATGAAGCGCTAATCGGATTAAAGGCTGGCGAATCTAAGCGTTTTGAAACCATTCTTGTTGGTCAGAAGGATGACGAGAAGGGCGCAGTAGATGCAACTGTAAAAGCAGTTAAGCACCGCGACCTACCAGAGTTAAATGATGAGTTCGCAAAGTTGGCATCAGAGTTTGATACTCTGGCTGAGCTTCGCACCGATATCCAAACCCGTTTAGAGCGAGTCAAGCACCTTGAGCAAGGCGCACATGCCCGTGATCTTTTAGTTGAAAAACTGATTGCTGATGTCGAGATTCCGCTTCCAACAAACATTATTGAAGATGAAGTAAATGACCACCTTGAAAAAGAGGGTCGCCTTGAGGATGAAGCTCATCGCAAAGAGGTAACTGAAGAGGTTACTAAGTCACTCACTCAAGAGATTCTCTTTGACAATATTGTTTCAGCAGAGAGCGTTTCAGTAAACGAGAACGAATTAACGGAATATCTGATCCGGGCATCCCAACGTTATGGAATGTCACCAGATCAATTTATTAAAGAGGTTTCAGAGGCCGGCCAAATCACAACGATGGTTGCCGAAGTTTCAAGAGCAAAGGCACTTGCCGGAGTTCTCTCTCGCGTGAAGGTAGTTACAACTTCAGGCAAGGAAGTTAATCTCGAAGAGTTGGCGCCAAAGCAAGCCGCTCCAGCCGCCGAATAATCTCGCTTTCTCTGAGGGCGAACAGCCCACGCAAGGCTTTTGCCTATTTGCGGAAGCATTTGGCCTCAAACATTGTTAGTGTCATTACTAGGTAAAAAGTTCAAAGAAAAACAAATAATCAGGAGGAAGTTGTGGATCTCATTACGCCGCGTCTTGCGGGATCAGCACCAAGTGGTGGATTAGATGACCAGGTTTATAACCGGCTTCTAAAGGAACGCATCATCTTTCTGGGCTCAGTCGTTGAGGATTCAATGGCGAACGCGATCTCTGCGCAATTACTTTTACTTGCCGCCGAAGATCCAGATAAAGATATTTTTCTATATATAAATTCACCAGGCGGATCAATATCTGCCGGTATGGCGATTTATGACACGATGCAATACATCAACAACGATGTTGCTACCGTTGCAATGGGTCTTGCCGCTTCAATGGGCCAGTTCCTACTTTGCGCAGGCGCTGCTGGAAAGCGTTACGCACTTCCACACGCAAGAATCATGATGCACCAACCTTCAGGTGGCATCGGTGGAACTGCATCAGATATCAAGATTCAAGCAGAGCAAATGTCATTTACTAAGAAGAAGATGGCAGAACTTATTTCATTCCACACTGGCCAGAAGCCAGAAACAATCGAAGCCGATTCAGATCGCGACCGTTGGTTTACCGCTGAAGATGCAAAGACATATGGCTTTGTTGATCATGTTGTTCGCTCTGCTGGTCAGGTATCTGGAAGCGGAGGAACTGCAAAATGATAATTGATCCTATTAATAGCCGTTACGTACTACCGACTATTGAAGAGAAAACTTCATATGGTTATAAGCGCCTAGATCCATATACAAAACTCTTTGAAGAGCGCATTATTTTCTTGGGTCAAGCAATCGATGACACCGTTGCAAACGATGTTATGGCACAACTATTGACGCTTGAATCAATGGATCCAGATCGCGACATCATGATGTACATCAACTCACCAGGTGGATCTTTCACCGCGTTGACAGCAATTTATGACACGATGCAATTCGTTCGCCCAGATGTAATGACAATTTGTTTGGGCCAAGCAGCATCAGCAGCAGCAATCCTTCTTGCTGGTGGCGCTAAGGGGAAGCGTTACGCCCTTGAACATGCACGCATCTTGATTCACCAGCCATATAGCGAAGGCGGCGGACAGGGTTCTGATATTGAAATTCAAGCCCGTGAAATTATGCGCATGCGTACTCTGCTTGAAGAGATGTTGGTCAAGCACACCGTTAAAAGCGCGGAAGAAGTTACGAAAGATATCGAACGCGACAAGATCCTTACTGCAGCAGAAGCTGTTGAATATGGACTAATCGACCAAGTAATGGTTAGCCGTAAGGCATCAGCAGCAAAGTAAATTAAATTCGCCTATAAGCGAACAGAGTTAGGCTGGGATTTGCCCGCAAGAATCGGGGCAAAGTCCTAGCCTTCTCTTATGAATACGCGCATTGGTGAATCTGGCGATCTCTTGAAATGTTCTTTCTGCGGAAAGACTCAGAAACAAGTCAAAAAGTTAATCGCCGGTCCTGGCGTTTATATTTGCGATGAATGTATTGAACTCTGTAACGAAATAATTATTGAAGAGCTCGAAGAGACAAGTTCACTCGGGTTAGCCGAACTTCCAAAGCCACAAGAGATTTATGAATTTTTAGATCAATATGTTGTTGGCCAAGTTCGTGCAAAGAAGTCGCTCTCTGTTGCGGTCTATAACCATTACAAGCGCGTGCAATCTGGTGAATCAAAGCGTGAAGAATCAATCGAACTTTCTAAGTCTAATATTTTAATTCTTGGACCAACTGGTTGTGGCAAGACTTTGCTTGCTCAAACGCTAGCCAGAATGCTTAACGTGCCCTTTGCAATTGCTGATGCAACCGCTTTAACTGAAGCCGGTTATGTTGGTGAAGATGTTGAGAATATTTTGCTCAAACTAATCCAGGCTGCTGATTACGATGTTAAGAAGGCAGAAACCGGAATTATTTATATCGATGAAATTGATAAGGTCGCACGTAAGAGCGAGAATCCATCAATCACCCGTGATGTTTCTGGTGAAGGCGTTCAGCAAGCACTTCTCAAGATTCTCGAAGGTACAACCGCAGCTGTTCCACCACAAGGTGGACGTAAGCACCCACATCAAGAATTTCTACAAATTGATACAACCAATATTCTCTTTATTGTTGGTGGCGCATTTGCCGGACTTGAAAAGATTATCGAAGGACGCAAAGGCAAAGCTGGTGTTGGATTTAATGCAACGCTTCAAAGCGCAGAAGAGAACGCTGCGAAAGATATCTTTGGCGAAGTAATGCCAGAAGACCTTTTGAAATTCGGAATGATTCCAGAATTTATTGGCCGTCTGCCAATTCTTACCAGTGTTGAAAATCTTGATCGTCCAGCTCTTATGGAGATTCTTACTGAGCCAAAGAATGCTCTTGTAAAGCAATATCAGAAGCTTTTTGAACTAGATGGAGTTGAACTTGAATTCTCACCAGATGCACTTGAAGTTGTTGCTGATCTAGCAATCAAGCGCGGCACTGGAGCGCGTGGACTTCGAGCAATCATGGAAGAAACTTTGCTCAGCGTTATGTATGAGATTCCTTCAAAGCCTGATGTTGCAAAGGTGATAATTACGCCACAAGCAGTTCTAAAAGAAGCGCCTCCTACATTGGTAAATCGCCCAGCGGGTGGTCCAAAGCGTCAAAGTAAGGCTGAGAAAGCCGACAAGATAGATAAGAGTTCAGAAGAGAAGAGCGCTTAATCTAGACTCAACTCCTATGGGCGATAGCAATAAATCTAATAAGAAAGAGTTAGCAGCCGCATTCGTGCCTGCTGATATCGAAGCGCCGCTCTATCAAAAATGGTTATTGGCTGGTTACTTCACTGCGGATGCTAAATCTACAAAGCCGCCATTCACAATTGTTATTCCACCACCAAATGTAACTGGAAGTCTTCACATCGGTCACGCCCTTGATCACACACTTCAAGATGTATTAATTCGCATGAAGCGTATGAAGGGTTTTGAAGCCCTTTGGTTACCTGGAATGGATCACGCGGGAATTGCAACCCAGAATGTTGTCGAAAAACAATTAGCAGCGCAAGGTTTATCACGCCATGATCTTGGTCGCGAAGCATTCGTAGCGAAAGTTTGGGAGTGGAAAACCGAATCTGGTGGCTTAATTCTTGACCAGATGAAACGTCTTGGCGATTCAGTTGATTGGTCACGTGAACGCTTCACAATGGATGCCGGACTTTCCAAAGCAGTACTAGAAATATTTAAGCGGTTATATGATGCCGAATTAATTTATCGCGCAGAACGAATCATCAACTGGTGTCCGCGATGTTTAACAGCGCTATCTGATATTGAAGTTGAACACAGCGATGATTCTGGTGAATTTGTGCAGGTTCGCTATGGCGATGATGAAACCTCAATTGTTGTAGCAACCACTCGCGCTGAAACCATGATGGGTGATGGCGCAGTTGCGGTTCATCCTGATGATCCAAGATATAGAGATTTGATCGGTAAGAGCGTTCTTCTGCCACTCGTTAATCGAATGATTCCGATTATTGCAGATGAATTAGTTGATCCTGAATTTGGTACTGGCGCAGTAAAAGTAACTGGCGCCCATGATGCAAATGACTTTGAAATGGCGATGCGCCACGGAATAGAAATGCCAATCATCATGAACGAGCACGGAGTAATGGCTAACTCTGGAACCCGCTTTGATGGAATGGATCGATTTGAAGCGCGTAAAGCGGTTGTTGAAGAGCTTCGCAAGATGGGTCGCATTGTTTCGGAGAAGCGACCATATATTCATGCAGTTGGACATTGCCAACGTTGTGAAACAACAATAGAGCCAAGGCTTTCTAAACAATGGTTTGTAAAAGTTGCACCTCTAGCGAAAGCAGCGGGGGATGCGGTTCGCGATGGCAGAATTAAAATTGAACCAGTAGAACTTGCGCCAAGATATTTTGAGTGGATAGATAATATGCATGACTGGTGTATCTCTCGCCAACTTTGGTGGGGACATCAGATTCCGGTTTATTACGGACCAAATGGTGAAGTTGTTGTATGTGGGCCAGATGACACACCACCTGCTGGTTATATTCAAGAT
>Ga0209086_10003139_pt1 | contig 12678 bp, 11 predicted proteins | sample M_130207_XF_Meta_FD_187312 | JGI IMG/M metagenome (GOLD analysis project Ga0209086, IMG submission 187312) | Freshwater microbial communities from Lake Montjoie, Canada to study carbon cycling - M_130207_XF_MetaG (SPAdes) (version 2) | ecosystem: Environmental > Aquatic > Freshwater > Lake...
CCATGACGGCGAGCGCGCGGTCGCTAAAGCTCACGGGCGAGAGTCCGGGCGGGCATGAGAGGCATTTCTGCGTGCCGCTGTAGATCGCATCGATGCCCCAATCGTCCACGCGCAGCTCGTGGCCGCCGAGTGAGGTGACGGCATCCACGACAAACAGCGCGCCCTTTTCACGGCACATCGCAGCGATGCCTTCGAGCGGCTGGAGCGCGCCGGTGCTCGTCTCGGCGTGGACGATGGCGAAGATCTTGGCCTTCGGGTGCGCGTCGAGTGCGGCGGCGATTTGTTCGTGGGAAATGATGTCGCCCCACGTGGCCTCGACCGCGTGGACTTTTGCGCCGCAGCGTTCCATCACGTCCTTCATGCGCATGCCGAAGACGCCGTTCACGCAGACGATGGCTTCGTCGCCGGGTTCGAGGAGATTCACCGCGATGCACTCCATGCCGGCCATGCCGGTGCCGCTCACGGGGAAGGTGAGCTTGTTCTGCGTGCGGAAAATCTGGCGCAGCAGTTCGCACGTCTCGTCCATGATCGCGAGATACTGCGGGTCGAGGTGGCCGAGCGTCGGCGCGCTGAGTGCGCGGAGGATGCGGTGCGGCACGCTGCTCGGGCCGGGACCCATGAGGATGCGTTCGACGGGGTTCACTTGGCTGGCGGAGGTGGGGATCATTTTGAAAAGGAGCGTGAGCGATAGGTGCTCGGATCAGGGAAGGCAATGCGATGTTCGCGCTCGGCAATCGTGCTCGGCACTTGCCGGGCGTCGCATCGGGCGGCATCGTCGCGGCCGCATGAAAAATGTGTGGCAGAGGAATGAAATCATCGCGCACTCCGCGTGTCTGGCGCGGAGCTTCCGGCATTTCACGGGGCGCGAATTGCTGCTGGGGCTGTCCGATCCGGCGGGGCTCGCGCGGAATCTTTTCGATGCGCCATTCGCGCTCGTGTCGCACGGGACGGAGACCGATCCGATATTGAACTACGGCAATGCGGCGGCGCTGCGACTTTGGGAAATGCCGTGGGAGGAACTGACGCGCACGCCATCGCGGCTGACGGCGGAGGCGCCGGTGCGCGACGAGCGGGCGAGGCTGCTCGCGGCGGTGGCGGCGCAGGGGTTCATTGATGACTACTCCGGGGTGCGGATTTCAAAGACGGGGCGGCGTTTCCGAATCGCGCGCGCGACGGTGTGGAATCTCGTGACCGAGCAGGGCGCGCGGTGCGGGCAGGCTGCGATGTTCAGCGAGTGGGAACACCTGTGATCGCGGGCTTCGAAACCGAAGCCGTCGCGATTGGACTTCGGAGCGGATGCACGATGCGGCGATGTTCCCCGGCGCAAAGAATTGACTCCCGCTGCGCTTCATTGACTCTGATGCGAACGTCCCCCTCCCCTTCCGTGAGCGCACCGTCCCCGCGTCATCATCTCCGTGCATTTGGCATCGCCTCCGGGCTGGCGCTTGTGGCCGCGCTCGTCACGGTGCTGCTGTGTGTGAGGGCGGAGAACCGCTACATCCACAGTTTTGCGGATGAGTTTGGCGACCTGAAGCTACAGGGGGTGGCGTTGCAGAAGACCGCGTTCACGCAGTCGGATCTGCTCGTGATCTACGGCAGCTCGGAACTGCTGTCTTCGGTGCATGGCAAGGAGGGCGCTTTTTTCGAGGAATACCCGACGGGTTTCCGGGCGTTCCCCGTGGGCAAGCAGGGCGCGGCTTCGCTGCCGATCATGCAGAAAATCGCGTCGCTCGGGCGCTACGTCGAGGGGCGCAAGGTCGCGTTCACGATTTCGCCGGGCTATTTTTTGTCGGAGAAGGCGAACGTGGACTACTATGATGGAAACTTCAGTGCGCTGCAGGCGACGGAGTTTGCCTTCAGCACGCACCTGAGCGCGGACCTGAAACGCACCGCCGCGCGCCGGATGATCCAATATCCGGAGACGCTGGATGGAAACTGGACGCTTGATTTTGGCGTGCGCCGACTCGCGGGCGGCTCCTTCCTGGACAGCGCGCTCTACGCGGCGGTGTGGCCGCTCGGAAAATTCGCGAATCTCGTCGGGCGCTCGCAGGATCACATCGAGGCCGGATTGAAGATCGCGGAAAACACGGAGGAAAGAAACCCGAAGCCGCACCGCATCCTGAGGCTGAACTGGAAGGAGATTCTGCGCAAGACCAGCGTGAAAGTGAAGATGCAGCGCCCGCCGATGCCGCCTCTGCTCACGAAGCGGCCGAGGGGGGCGCGCGATGCGGATTTCCTGCGGATCCTCAAGGATGCCGACGAGTGGGAGGACTTCGAGCTGCTGCTGCGAACGCTGAAGGAAATGCACGCCGACGCGCTGCTGCTCTCGATGCCACTGCACGGCACCGAACTGGAGATGACGGGCGTCTCCGCCGAGGCGCGCAAGGCGTACGGCGCGGAGCTGAACAGGCTCGCGGAAAAATACGGCGTGCAGCTCGTGTACTTCAGCCAGTACGAGAACGATCCGACTTTCTTCGCCGACAATTCGGACCACCCCAGCGAGCGCGCCTGGATGCTGTTCAACAAGGTTCTTGACGATTTTTACCACCAGCCGCAGAAGTCCCGCAAATAGCGCGCAAGCGCCCTGCAATCCCCATGGCCACCGCAATCCACGACCAAGTCATCGAAGTCCTCGCGCGCGTCTCCGACACTCCGGAGGTGCGCACGAATCCCGACCTCGCGCTCTTCGACCTGCAAATCCTCGACTCGATGAAGACCGTGGAACTCATCGTTGCGCTGCAGCAGGAACTGAACGTGGACATTTCCCCCGCGGAGTTCGACCGCGACGCGTGGGCGACGCCGGCCAAGATGGTGGCCGACGTGGAGAAGCGGCTCACGGCGTGATCGCGTTCGCACAGAAATGGCTCGACGCGCACCCGCGCGTGAAGCCCGCAGCACTGGTGCTCTACTACCTCGCGATCATCGCCCTGCTCGTGGCCATGTATGGGCGGGGAAATTTCGAGACGCCGGAATTTGTTTACGCGGAATTTTAACGGTGGCAGCGGCGGCAATGGCGCAAGGCGCATTCGCGTTTCGGATTGCTTTCTCCATCCTTCTTTCGCGCCCCGTCATTCCTCTCGCAGCGGGCGCGAGTTTTTGAAAGAATAGCCGACGTTATGCACCTCCTCGACCGCATCGAAAAACACGGACGCACCTCGCCCGAACGCCTCGCGCATGTGAGCGGTGAGCGATGCATGACTTACGGCGAACTCCTCGCGAAGAGCAGTGCGCTCGCCGCATGGCTCGACTCGCAGCTCGGCGACAAACGCACGCCGATCGCCATCCACGGGCACAAGGAGCCCGAGACGCTGGTCACTTTTCTCGCCGCGGTAAGATCAGGCCGACCGTATGTGCCGATTGATTACACGACGCCCGAGGCACGCATGCACCGCGTGGTGGAAATCGCGGGCGCGGAAGTCGTGCTCAATCCCGTGAAGGTCGCGGAGATCGTCGCCGCGGCGGGCGCGGTGGACTACCAGCGCAAGCCGCCCAAAGCGTCCGATCCATTTTACATCCTCTTCACGAGCGGCAGCACTGGCGAGCCGAAGGGCGTCGTCATCACGCACGCGAACCTCGAACACTTCGTCTCGTGGATGCTCGCCGAGCAGCACTTTCTCACCGGCGAAGAAACCTTTCTCAACCAGGCGCCATTCTCCTTCGACCTCTCGGTCATGGATCTCTACTCGAGCCTCGCCACTGGCGGCACGCTCTTCAGCATCACGAAGGATCACGTCACCAATTTGAAGTCGCTCTACGAAGCGTTCCGCATCTCCGGCCTCACAACATGGGTCTCCACGCCGTCCTTTGCTCAGATGTGCATGATCGAGCGCAGCTTCACCGGGACGATGCTTCCGACCGTGCGGCGATTCCTGTTCTGCGGCGAAACGCTCGCGCCGGAAACCGCCTCGCAACTCCTCGAACGCTTCCCACAAGCCGAAGTCTGGAACACCTACGGCCCGACCGAAGCAACCGTCGCCGCGACCTCCGTCTGCATCACGCGCGAGATCATCGCAAAGTGGAACCCGCTGCCGATCGGCTATGTCATGCCGGGCACGCGCGTCATCATCCGCGGCGAGGATGGCAATGCCGTGCCGCCCGGCGAGCGCGGCGAACTCGTGATCGCAGGACCAAACGTGAGCCCCGGCTACCTCATGCGCGACGACCTCACCGCGAAGGCATTTTTCCAGCTCGGCGACACGCGCGCCTACCGCACCGGCGACTGGGGCCGCGATCGCGACGGCATCTTTTTTTGCGAAGGCCGCATGGACAGTCAGATCAAGCTGCATGGCTACCGCATCGAACTCGGCGACCTCGAGGCCAACCTGCGCGCGCTGCCCGAGATCGCCGACGCCGTCGTGCTGCCGGTGAAAAAGGGCGACATCATTGATTCGCTCGCCGCATTCGTGGTGCTGAGCGGCGCAAAGCAGGGCACGGATTTCGAGCAGTCCGCGAAATTGAAGACGCACCTCGGCGAGCGCCTGCCCGCCTACATGGTGCCGCGGAAATTTCATTTCCTCGACAGCTTCCCGATGAACAACAACGGCAAGGCCGACCGCAAAAAGCTCGCCGAGATGCTGTAGCCGGGCGGGATCCCCAGATGAGCCCCTTCGCAAACTGGACTTTCTTCGGCCTACTGCTGCTCTACGCAGTCCTGCCGATCCTCGCGCTCGCCATCCCGCAGGCGCGCTGGTCTCGCGTCGCCGCGATGCTTGGCGTCGTGGTCATCGTCCCGTTCGTCCTCACCGTGATCATCGGGTTGATTTATCCGGTTCCGGATGTCGGAATCGCGACACAGTTCATGCACCATTTGCAGGCGAGCTGGTCGTTCTCGATCTTCCTGCTTGCGATCGCGGTGTTTGGAAATTCGAGCGCGAAGTGCTGCTTCATTGTCACGCTGCCGATCCTCGGCTTCGTCTTCGCGTATCACGACAACACCGTGCTGCGCCTCGCCGGCACCTATCTGCCAAGCATCGGCGGTGACGCGCTCACCCGCCCGTGGGTTTCCACCACCACGGCCACCGGGTTCTCCCCGATTTCCCTTTTTCTCCCGCCCGAACTGATCGCTTCCGCGCTCATTCTGCGGCAGAGCACCGAGTTCTCCCCGCTCTATCTTTTTCTCCTCTGCGTCGCGTGGCAGATGTGGGTGCCGTTCGCATTCCTGCGCTGGAAGTCGGGTCGCACATTCATCCCGGTGCTGCTGCTCACCCTTGCGCCACTCATGCTGAACCGGCTCATGCCCTTCATGTGGCACGACAGCGTGTTCGGCTTCATCGGAATCAGCTACGTCACCTTCCGCGCGCTCGATGTGATTTTTTCCATCCGCGACGGCGTGGTAAAATCACTCGCGCCCGGCCAGCTCTTCGCGTTCCTGTTTTTCTTTCCGACCGTCTCGTCCGGTCCGATCGATCGCTACCGCCGCTTCGGACAGGACTGGGTGAAGACGCGCACGCGCGCCGAATTTCTCGACGATCTCGACTTCGCCGTGCAGCGGATCATGCGCGGCTTCCTCTACAAATTCATCATCGCCGCGCAGATTGACACGCATCTGCGCGTGCCGCTGCTGAAGGTCGCGGGCTTCAAGGGCTACGCGGGCTACATGTATGTGTATCTCTTCTACCTGTTCTTCGATTTTGCAGGCTACAGCGCGTTTGCCGTCGGCGTGTCGCGGCTCATGGGAATCAAGTCGCCGGAAAATTTTTCGCTCCCGTTCCTCGCGCGCAACATCCGCGATTTCTGGACGCGCTGGCACATCAGCCTTTCGTTCTGGTTCCGCGATCACATCCACATGCGCTTCCAGCTCGCGGCTGCGAAGGGGAAATGGTTCAAGGGCAAATACACGGCGAGCTACCTCGGGCTGTTCCTCACTTTCGGGCTCATGGGCGTGTGGCACGGATTCACTTTTTACTACATCGCCTACGGCATGTATCACGCCGTGCTGCTGTGCGGCTACGACGTGTTCATACGCTGGAACAAGACGGCCAAAGTGTGGGGCGACGGCCCGTGGTGGCGCGCGCTGAACATCGGCATCACCTTCCACGTCATCGCACTTGGGATGCTGCTCTTCAGCGGACGCCTCGCGCCCGCACCTCCACCGCCGCCGTACGAGGCCGTCCTTGAGGAGGTGGATACCCACTTCGTGTCCGGCTACGTCTGGCAAAAGGACATGTCGGTGGATTTCCTCACAGTGGACATCTACGTCGATCACGTCTGGGCCGCGCGCGGGCGCTGCACGATCCCGCGCCCCGATCTCCGGGAGCGCGGCTACGGCGACGGGAACATCGGCTTCCGCGCGGATCTGCCGGGATACCTGCGGAACGGGCGCTCGCACATCATCGAGGTGCGGATCGTCGAGGGCAACCGCCTGGTCGGAAAACCGAAGATGATCGCATTTCCGAACGAGCCGTGTACACGCGTGCCGCAGCCGCCCACCCCGCCGCGCGCAGAGCCGCGCAAGCCCGCCAAGGTGAAGCCCTGAGCCGGTCGTCTTAGCATCGTGCATGAATCACTGGCGAGAGAGCAGGACGGCGGGTTGTTAGCGGAAAGTGGAATCTGCCCTGCACAAGCGCGAAAACGTGGGGCGAATCATTCATTCCGCCGGGTTCGATCGGACGCAAGCTGTGGCCGAAATTCAAACCCTCTCCGATGAACCGGGCCGACAGGTTATCGGCCCCACATTCAGGCGATCCGCTGCCAGTCCGGCTTGTTCGCGAAGACCCATCGGTAGTAATCGCGACGCGAGAGCTTCGCCGCGGCGGGCTCATCCACCACGCACTTCGCGACCGCGTGCATCTGTAGCACGCTCGCAGGATTCATTGCGGTGATCGGCCCCTCGACGGCGGCGGCCACCGCATCGGCCTTTCTCGCACCAAAGGCGAGCATGAGCACTTCGCGCGAAGCCATGATCGTCCCGACGCCCATCGTGATGCAGTGAAACGGCACCTGCGCGAGGTCGCCGCCGAAGAACCGCGCATTGTCCGCGCGCGTGCGCTCAGTGAGCGTCTTGATGCGCGTGCGCGACGCGAGCGATGACGACGGTTCGTTGAACCCGATGTGCCCATCCGTCCCGATGCCGAGCAACTGCAAATCAATCCCGCCTGCCGCCGCGATCGCCACCTCGTAGCGTGCGCACTCCGCGGGCACATCGCGCGCCATCCCGTCCGGGATGTGGATGCGCGCACGCGGCACATTCACATGCCCGAAAAAATGCTCGTCCATGAACGCATGGTAGCTGTGCGAATGCTCGGGCGGCAGGCCGACGTATTCGTCGAGGTTGAACGTGGTGACCCTTGAAAAATCGAGTCCTTCGTCATGGTGCATTCGCACGAGTTCGCGGTAGGTCGCGAGCGGCGTGCTGCCCGTCGCGAGCCCGAGCACGCAGTCCGGTTTCGTCCGCACGAGCTTCGCGATGGTCCGCGCGGCGATGATGCCGCCGGCTTCGGGCGTGGGTTGGATGATGATTTCCATGGTCGTAAAAGTGTGTGCTACTTGCCGATCCGGCTGCGGAGTTTTGCGACGACATCGGCGCGGAAGCGATCGATCGCGCCGGTCACATACTCGACGATGTCGAGCGAGTCGTCATGCGCGAGCGGCGTGAGATTCATCGCGAATGCGAGCGCGTCGCTGCGATCCACGCCGTGGCTTTGGAAAAAGGTGGCGTTCGCACGACGGCGGCCCATCACGGCGAGATCGTAGCGTTTGCCGCCGGCAATCTGGCTGTCGAAAATTCCGTTGAGCGCGCCGGCGAGGTTGTCATTTCCGCTCACGTCGTGGACGATCTTTTCCGCGTCGCCGAGCCAGTCGAGATCGCGCCACACTTCGCAGCCGTGGACTGCCTGCGGCCGTTTGTCGCGCGGCAGATCGCGAATGGCCTGGATCACCGGAACGACCACGGCGACGTGCGTGTCGTGCTTGTCCGCCGGGTTGTGCGTGTAAACGACGCGCGGCTGCGCAGCGGAGAGGATCGCGCGGAGGTCTTCGCGTAGTCGCGGATCCGTGGCGTCCTTTGCGGTTCCGCTCGGGAAATCGAGCTGCACCATTGCACCGAAGCGTCCGACAATCGCCGCCTGGCGCTGTTCCTCGCTGCGAACGGCCATCATTTCCGCATCGGTGAAATCCGCATACGATCCCGTGCGCGCGCTGCCGCTGCCATTCGTGCAAGTCACGCCGCCGAACCATTCCGTCTCGCTGTGGAAGCACTGGAGGATTCCGTGGAAGGCCATGAATTCGAGATCGTCCTGGTGCGCGCCGATGCCGAGATGCGTGATGCGCGCGAACGCATCGGCGACCGGCTTGCCATCGGGGATGAAGATGTCCGCAGAGGGAATATGGAACTTCATGTGCTGTGTTCGTCGGCTATTTGCGCAGCGCGGGCAAGCTCGCGGCGGCGACGGCCTGGCCGTGGCGCTTGTCCTTTTCGTCGGGCGTGCGGAGCTTGATGCGCTCTGCGAACGTCGGGAATTCCGCGCGCAGCACCTCGCCAGCTTTCGCGAGAATGAGGTCGCCGCCTTCGCCGCTCGTCACGCGTCCGAGGATGAGCAGCGTGCCGATGTCGTAAAATTCCGCGTAGTGCGCGATGGCGTAGCCGAAGCAGATGCCGATGGTCTCGTAGATGTGCCGCGCGCGCCCGTCGCCCGCGGTCATCAGGTTCTGCACCTCGACGAGCTGCTCCGCAAATTTCATCCCGTTTGGAAACGCGAGGCCTGCGAGCGGTGCGAGGCGTGCGACGCCCTGCTGGCAGAAATATTGCACCGCGCATCCGCGGTCACCGCTCCACTCGTCGGCGGGCGCGTCGTCGCGGTAATCCACGGGCGCGAAGGCGAGTTCGTTCAACCAAGGCGTGATCGCGCCGCTCGCTGTCACGTAGCCTGCGGCGACGCTCGTGCCCATGCTCACGCCGAGCACGCGGTTTTCGCCGAAGCTCATCGAGGCCGCGAGCGCGGTGACTTCGCCGTCGTTCGCAACCTCGAACGGCACGCCGCCCCACTCGCGCTGGAGGTCGAAGAAAATGCGGCGGATGCGTTTCTCGAATGCGTCCTGCGGAACGCCACGGAAGAGCGACGCGGCGCGGACTTCGTTGCCGACATACACGCCTGCCGCGCTGCCGCCGATCGCGTCCACGCGCGGGAGATGCGCGGCGGCGCGCTTCAGGGTGTCGGCGATTCCGTCGTAGTGATACTGCGGATCGCTCTGGAAATACGGGTCCCACGCGATCTCCTCCGAGAAGACGACCTTGCCATCAATGACCGCGGCGCACTTGCGATCGGAGCCGCCGAGATCGAAGCCGATGCGGCAGCCGTCGAGATGCCGCCCGAGCGGGATCGCCGTCTCGTGCGAAGGGGGCGCGTCGTCGAAGGCGCAGCTTTCGATTTCGAGCGAACCGTAAATTTTCGGGAAAAAATCCGCGTCAAATTTCCGTGCGCCGTCGTGCGAGTAGATTGCCCGCAGTTCCGTTGCGAGTTCGGGATTGCCGCCGATGATCACGCGCGACGCACCGCGCGACCACAGCAGGAATTTCACGAGTCGCTCGACGTATCGGAGGTTCAGCGCGGCATTCGCGGCGGTGTGCGGGAGCGTCGCAAAATCGAAGCGCGACACCGTGCCATCGGGCCGTACGAGTGCGATGGCGAGCGGTTCGGATGCGGCGGCGCAGCGGCGGCGGAACTCACGGTTCCACAGCGCGGCGTGGATGATGTCGGAATCGAGCGGAGGAGTGATCGCGGGGGTGAGGTTGAACACGCCGCATGGGATTCCGCTGCGGCGGTTTTTGGCGAGCAGCTTTTTTACCGCGATGATTTCGGCGTGTGCGCTCGTCAGACCTTCCCGCGCGCAGGGATTTCGAATCCGGGGTTGCTTGCGTCCTTCAGCAACGCGCTGGCCTCGTCCTTGAATTCGCCGGTGTGCAGCTCGGTCACCGGGTCGAAGGTCAGCCACGGGCCGACGACATATTCCGCCTTCTCCTCCGGCACGCCCACGCCGTCGCGCATGATCGCGTGCAGCTTCATGAAGTGCTCGTGCGCGTCGGCGTTGTCGCCGAAGCGCCCCGCCTTTGCGTTGAACGGCACCATTTTTCCGATGCGGTAGGTAATGAGGCTCATGGGATGCCTGCGGAGCTTCTGCTTGGAGGAGCATTCGGGACTGTCAGTCCTAACCCGGCAAACGTCGTGGTCTTGGTTTCCGCGGTCGAGATACCAGCTGCGGAATTTCCGTCATCCGTCATTTCAAAAAACAGCCCCGCGCCGGACGATGCCGGCGCGGGGCGTGAATTTTTCAGACTGAAGACCGCGGCCTCAGATCACCACGGTCTTGCCGGGGATGGCGCGCGGATACATGCCGTCGGGGCCGGGCTTCACGGCCATTTCTGCGTCCCACGCGAGATTCTTCGGGAAGATGGTCACTTCGCTCTTGAGCGCCTTTTCCATCTCGATCTCCTTGCCGCCGTAGGTGGCGAGGCGTCCGAGGATCGCCGTCATCGTGCTCATCGCACCGTTCTCAGCCTCGTTGTAAGGCGTGTTGTTGCGGATCGCCGCGAAGAGATCGTCGTGCTCCTGCTGATACGGATCTTTGTCGCCCTGTTCCTTGTGCCGCCATGCGTCACCCGTCGTGGGGCTGATGGTGTTGCGGCTGACATCGCACCTGCCCTTCGTGCCCTGCACATGCTCGGAAACCGAGTTCCAGCAGCCGACGATGTGGCGGCAGTAGCTCGTGAGACGGGAACCGTCCTCGTATTCAAATTCGACCGCGTGGTGATCGAAGATTTCGCCGTAGTCCTCGCCCTTGCGGACTTCGCAGCCGCCCATGCCCTGCGCCTTCACGGGGTAGCCTTTTTTCACCCAGTTGATCACGTCGAGATTATGGATGTGCTGCTCGACGATGTGGTCGCCGCAGATCCAGGTGAAGTAGTACCAGTTGCGCATCTGGTATTCCATTTCAGTGAGCTTGCGGCCGTAGGTCTTCTCGAGTTCCGCACGTTTCTTCAGCCACGGCGTGTTGCCGTTCCAGTAGGCACGCATGGAGGTGATGTCGCCGATCGCGCCGTCATGCAGGCGCTGTATGGTCTCGATGTAGCCCTTCTGGTGATGGCGCTGCAGGCCCACGCCGACTTTCAGTCCTTTTTCCTTCGCGACTTTCGCCGCGGCGAGGACCTTGCGCACACCCGCGGGATCGGTCGCCACGGGCTTCTCCATGAAGACGTGTTTGCCCTGCTTGATCGCCTCTTCAAACATCATCGGGCGGAACCCGGGAGGCGTGGAAAGGATGACGACATCGGCCTGTGCGATCGCCTTCTTGTACGCGTCGAATCCGAGGAAGCGGTTCTCCTTCGAGACGCGCCCGCGCTCATCGAATTTCGACTCGAAATTCTTCAGCGCGGAGTTCATGCGATCCTCGTGCACGTCCGCCGCGGCGACGAGCTTGATGGGTCCGAGATTCGTGGTGTTCAGCGCCTGAGCGCACGCGCCGGAGCCGCGTCCGCCGCAGCCGATGATGGCGAGCTTGATCTCGTCGCCGCCGCCCGCGCCGAGCGCGAAACGCGAGGGCGCAAGCGTGCTCGCGAGCGCCGCGCCGCCGAGTGCCGCGCTGCCGCGCTTGAGGAAGCTGCGGCGGGAAAATTGATCCGGGGTGATGATTCTGGGTTTCTGATTCATGGGTTGGGTGTGGTTTGCGGTGGAGTGGAAAGGTGCGAGCCTATGGCACAATCTGTCGGCTTGGCTACGCCGGAATGTGAACCCGCGCAGAGAATTTTCCTTTGCGCCCGCGGCCCGGGCGGGATGACGAAATTGCGAGGCACACGTTCCCGCCGATGCGCGCGTCCGCTCCGAGTTGCGCCACCTCCCGAACTGGCAAGTCGGCGAGGCGCGCAGCATTTCTGCCGAGTTGCGCGTGGTGTCGCACCTCGATCCGGACAAAGTCACCGTGCCGCAAATCCACGGCATCCAGGAAGACCGCGGCACCGCCCCGCCGCAGGCGCGTGCCAGTTCAGCGAGGCTGGCCGTTCTTTGCAAAGCCGCTGCGCGGGGCCAAACGCCAAACGCCAAACGCCCAACTCAAAACACCAAGACAGGGCAAGACACCATTTGCCTTTCCGCTGTCCAAATTCCGCAGCGTTATGCTAATCGAAATCCCCATCCTATGAATCCTCCATCGAACCCCTCCCGTCGTGATTTTCTGAAAACCTCCGGCGCGCTCGCGGTCGCCTCGGCGATCATCATCCCTGATCACGTGCGTGCTGCCGACCTCGCGAAGGACAAGATCAAGGTCGGCTTCATTGGCTGCGGCGGGCGCGGCACGGGCGCGGCATCGCAGACGCTCCAGGCGGACAGCAACGTGGAGCTGTGGGCGATGGGCGATGTTTTCCGCGACAAGATTGACTCGTCACTGCAAGTGCTGAAGGCGCAGTTCGAGCAGCAGCCGGACAAGCTCAATGTGGCCGAGGAGCGGAAATTCGACGGCCTTGATGCGTATCAGAAAGTGATCAACAGCGGCGTGGATGTGGTGCTGCTCACGACGTCGCCGGGCTTCCGTCCGCTGCACATCAAGGCGGCGGTGGATGCGGGCAAGCACGTCTTTTGCGAGAAGCCGATGGCGGTGGACGCGGCCGGCGTGCGCTCGGTGATCGAGAGCGTGAAGAAGGCGAAGGAGAAAAATCTCGCGCTCGTGGATGGCTTTGTGTGGCGCTGGACG
>Ga0209086_10003144_pt1 | contig 12665 bp, 11 predicted proteins | sample M_130207_XF_Meta_FD_187312 | JGI IMG/M metagenome (GOLD analysis project Ga0209086, IMG submission 187312) | Freshwater microbial communities from Lake Montjoie, Canada to study carbon cycling - M_130207_XF_MetaG (SPAdes) (version 2) | ecosystem: Environmental > Aquatic > Freshwater > Lake...
TCAAGCTGAACCAGAAAAAAATAAAGGAAACAAAAAAATCATAAAAAATATAATAAATGTAAAGAAAATAAGTTACACAGTTTGGAGAAGCACGCTTGAGAACATAAAAGATATTGAGAAACTGAATCGTAGAATACAAATGGGAAAGATTTGTCCTAATTCTCTCTATATTTTATATACCAATCTCCAAATTATTTCGGACATGTATGAATCAATAAAAGGCGACGAAACTTTGTTGAAATATTTGCACGCAGATTCAGATCCGGAGAGAATTACAAAAATATGCAAAGAATTAATTAAAAAAATAGATTCATGTTTTTTTATTGAAAAATGTCGAACTGTTGATTCACTCGATTTTGATTTGAGTTATAGTGATTGTTTTGTTCGACCGGGCGTAAATAAAGATCTCGATGCCACCTACATTATGCACGAGGACGGGTGCAGCATTCTGGAAGTCATTCGCGCGCATTGCAATGATTTGATTGCAATTGGAGAGAAAAAGGGCGTTACTACAAAAGATTTAAAAGATAAAGAATTTGTAAAAAAACATGAAACTGAAAAAGCGGGATTCAGCATTCAAACAACGGAACGGCGCAGTAAATTATTGCTGGACCAAATTAGCAAGAGAGTGAAAGTGTGCGACCACATGTCAAAATTGGATTATCATTCGATTTCTCAAGGAGTTAACAAGGATGGTAGTAAAGACAGTAAAAAAACAATTGACTTTGATTTATCGAAGCTGCAATTCGTGAAGGTGGGAAGCAGTGCGGTCACATTTATTCATGAGACGCTATCTAATGTGTGCACATCTATAAATGAAACAAGAAATAAAATTCGTGATGAAATTGGGCTAGTATTTCATAAATTCGTATGCGAACTGAAAGAGCATCAAGAGTCGTTTCAAACAATTATCTCGTTTACTACGGACATTGATTTGATGCAAAATCAGGCGCACGTTGCCCGGGAATACAAATATTGCAAACCGATGATTGATTTTAAGGAAGGGACTGGGTCCGGTTCCGGGTCATATGTTGACGCGAAAGACATTCGCCATTGTTTAATCGAGCGAATTAACGAAGACGAGCTCTACGTAACGAATGATATTTCGCTTGGCCTTGGAGAGCGCGGGTTATTACTGTACGGGACCAATGCGGTTGGAAAAACGAGCATGATTCGAGCTTTAGGGATTTGTATCATTATGGCGCAAGCGGGACTCTATGTGCCTTGTTCCGCGTTTACGTATCGACCTTATAGAAGCATTATGACGCGGATTTTGGGCAACGATAATTTATTTAAAGGAATGTCGACATTTGCGGTTGAAATGTCGGAGCTTCGAGTCATATTGAAATGCGCGGACCAAAATAGTTTGATTTTGGGAGACGAATTATGTTCGGGTACGGAAATCGATTCCGCGATTAGTATTTTCGTTGCCGGGTTACAAAAATTGCACGCACTCGAAAGTTGTTTTGTTTTCGCGACACACATGCACGAAATTGTAGATTATGAAGAAATTGCGCAATTGGACAAGCTCACGACGAAACACATGGCGGTCACCTATGACAGAGCGCGCGACATTTTAATTTATGACCGAAAGCTGCGCGATGGTGCGGGACCCAGCATGTACGGTCTTGAAGTGTGCAAGTCGCTACATTTACCGGATGATTTTTTGAAGATGGCAAACGCGATTCGGGTAAAGTATCGCGCCAAAGGCGCAGGAACTGGTGATTTGAATTTCAAACCGAGCCATTTTAATGCGCATAAAGTGAAGGGAATATGCGAGCTATGTAAAAAAGAGACGGGCGAAGAAGTGCACCATTTGCAACACCAGAAGGAGGCAGATGTAAATGACTACATTCAGCATTTTCATAAAAATCATCGAGCAAATTTACTGACAGTTTGCGAATCCTGTCATTTAAAAATGCACGAGACAGGACAACAATATAAACGGGTTCTAACAACGGGGGAAAGTGGATATGCGCTTTCAAAAATATAACATTAATATGAATTGCATATATTTAAAAATTTAATATCAACTATAAATAAAATATAAATAAAATATAAATAAATAATATAATGGATAAATTATTTATTTGTTTTCATGTATTTTTACTGTTATTTATATTTTTAGCCGGAGGGTTGAATAAGATTGCAAACTTTCAGGATACTGCTAATTATTTAGAATCCAAAATAAATGAGATCCAATTGAACCCTATATTTATTGCGGCAATTATCATAACGATAATTTATTTTTATGTTATTATTGTACTTCGAACAAATAATATGTACTTATTCGTGCTGATAAGCGTCGCTATCGCAGGCATTCCATTTTTAGCGTATTTTAAAAAGTATTTGAATCAATATAAAGCGCTCGTTTCATTCATATATGATGCAGCCATTGCGGGAGTGATTGGACTACTCACACTTGGAAGTTTACTAATCTTGTATTCATTGTATACGAGCAAGTATGAAGAGTATGCGTATGTTGCGACAATTGGACTGGCGGTATTTACCGCGATGACGATTTTAATTTTTCATTTTCCAACGAATAAATCTGAAATGATTTCATTTACGAAGAATCTCTCTATTTTTGGGGGATTAATGTTATTGTCCCATCGATTTTCTAGCTAATTATCATTATTGAATATCGATTATATTATAAACACCTATAAAACGTCGTACGTTTTAACTTCTTTATTATCTTCGAGTAAACTGAAACGAAGTTTGTATGATAAAATATTGTCCAAGATACTTCCACTATTTCCCTGATTAAAAATATTGCGAACGTCTTGCGGCGAACATCCGTTTTTAATGAACATGGCATTTGATATTGTCCCATCTAACGCTAACGATGCCGATGTTTGGTTGTCGCCAATAACGATGAGGTTTCCGTTTGTTGTTACGTAGTTCATAGATGCGTCCATATAGGTAACGTACGGCGAATTTGCATTACTTGACGAGTTTGTCAGCGTGTCAATAATAAGCGTATTGTTTAGAAGTCCATTTATATACACATCGAGTGCGCGATTTTTCAAGTAAAAAGAATTTGAATTCGTATTATAAATGGGTATATTTTTATTCGTAGTTGGATCGTACACAGTTTCGCTTTTATCGACATCAATGTCATCGTCTCCATTATAATTTAAAACGATATTTACGGGTTCTCTGATTGGAAACAACATTATAGATGATGACTGAGTTGAAGAGTTGAGAGAATATGAAACGATAAGATTTCCAGCATTATCAAGTGTTAAATTCAAAAGCGGCGTTGTTATTATCGGTGGTGTTGTTGATGTTGTTGTATTTGTTAACCTCATCAAATTATAGTTGTTGGATGGTGTTATAGGAAGCGCCGAGTTTAAATTTACCCATAATGATATTGCAAATGCGCCATTATCAAGTATCGTTTTTTCTGGAACTGCAGTTTTCGTAGGTAATGACTGTGTTATGGGTTGCGAAGAAGTAGTCATCATTGGAATGAATTGTCTTTGTTGTTGATAAGACGAATAAATAATGTATGCGGCTAAAATCAAAATTACAATTACAATAACATATGTAATATTTATTTCTTTACCATAAAACAACATTATATTCTATTTTATTTTTAGTAGAGTGATCGTTAGAGTACTCGTTAATTTTTAAACTTTATGAAAAATATTTTTAGCAAGTATAATATAATATTTATATAATATTATTATATTTATTAATATTATAATATATAATACACATATTTACTCTAATAAATAAATTATAATTATTAATTAAATAAAAATTAATAAAATAAAAAATGAAAAACTACATATTTGTATTACGTCATGGACCAACTAAAAATGATATTATTAAATATGAAAGTTTTATTAACTTATTGCCAAACATAATGAATTACATCAAAAATTTTTTTACAGAAAATAATATTGAATTAAATAATATGAATATTAATATACATACTTCTGAATTCGAGAGATGTTTTTTAACAGGGAAAATAATAAAATCTTATTTTAAAGTATTGCAATATAGCCCTAATAAATTAACTGGAAATAATGAATCTAGGATCAAAATTGTAAAAAAACACGATTTGAGAAGATGGAATAAAGGGGTCGAAGAGAGAGAAAATTCGATAAGTAGATCATACAAATACGGTAAAAAAATATATAATGAAAAAAAAAAAATAGTTTCAGAAAAAGGCACATTAAACATATATGTGACTCATAGCAGCATTATTCCTTTTTTTATTTGCGGACTAGCCGGATTGAATAAAAATCATTATAAGAAAATTAAACTAACAACAGCATCATTAACAATTATAAATGTGGATACGAGAGAAGTCGAAGTTTTCAATAAAGACCATCACAATAATGATTTATTATGATTTATTATGATTTATCATGAAAATTGGATTGGGACTAGTTGGTTAAACGTCAAGGCGGGACAGCTCAACATTGTCTTTTACAAAAGCAAAACGAATTTTATACTTGTTGAAAAAATCGGAAACCGAATTTCCCGCACTGCCGCCATCTCCGCTAGAGTAAATATCCCATGCATCCTGAGGTCCAAGCGGTGCCTTGTGAAATGTTGCCATGGTAATATAGCCACCAAACCCATTTTTAGAACCAATATATAGTGACCCATTATTTAAGCTCCACGTGTTTGTAAAAGCGGATGTTTGAACAAGTTTTCCATTTACATAAATATCAATAGAATTTCCATTATTAAAATTTAATATGATAGAAACCGAGGTTTGAAGCGGTATGTCTTGAACTGGAGGAATAGTAGTGCCACTATTTTTTAAATCTACATCTAATGTGTTGTTATTTTCACCTAAACTTATAAGCAGATTAGGAGTATTTTTTGAACCATCGGGTTCAGATGATATAATTATTTTTTTTCCGGGTGTTGACTCCCAGTCATTTACATAAATCCATGTAGACAGGGCGAAACTATAGCTCTTATCGGGTATAGAAATAGAAGTTTGAGTTTTTGCATCTTGTGAAGGGCTAACTACGGTGCTTGAAGAAGAGTCGATCATTGTCCAAACAAAATATACAATAATGATAATGAGTATAATAATAATAAGTGTTGACCAAGAAAATTCCATTTTCACGTTATCTAATAAATACTTATTTTTTCTATATATATATAACTTGTAATATTTTTTTTTATTACATTCAAAGTTATTATTATTTTATAATTATTTCATTTTAATATTAATTATAAAAATTAAGTATTCATATATTTTCATATATTTGCATATATTTGCATATATTTTTCTCTAAAAGTTGGGTTTTAATGGTGGATTTAAAAATTTATGCGCGTTATATATCTAGGAAACTCCTTGAGATCCAATAGCGTCCTTGTAATACACCACGTTGCAAGTTTGTCCATATATTCCCGAACCGTTTCCGGAAGAATCTGAATTTGATCCAACAATCAATGTTAGTGGAAGTTTTGGAATAATATTTGGTGTTGAACTTTCTAAACTATTGTTCATAAACACATCCATTATACCATTTTTATTAAAGTTAATAAATAAATGATTCCATTTTTGTAAAAGAATTTTATTTTGAAGGATAACTTCAACATTTTTATTTGTATCTGTGAGTACATTTATAAAAAGCTGATTTGTTTTTGGGCTGAATAAAACTTGAGGAGCTCCGCCGCTTTTTCCGGTACTGTCTACACTAGTTTCAAAATTCAAAATATTAATAGGATTAGAAGAATAACTGTTGAGGGGTTCAGGATGAATATAAAACCACGCGGAGATACCATAACCATAATGTGGTTTATTTGTTTTTACATTTTCTGCAAGAGATGGTGTTAAAGAAACTGTTTGACTGTTGTCTGAAGAATTTGTTGTACTCACATCAAGCGGTTCACTCATTACATTCAGAGGAAGCACTTTATTCAAAACAACTTCACCGTTGTGGTTAACTATTGCGTCAAACACGCTTGGAAGAAAAAATAATAAAGCAACGAATAAAATTTCAAATATTAAAAGAATAACATAAGTCCATTGTTTTTGCGCTAATTTCAACTCATTTCGAAAGTAATCCGCAATATTCAAACACAAACAAGGCATATAAATAAGAATTTTAAATATCAAACTTGACCATGTGGGAGGACCGGATATATAATTTGGAGCTTCTGCGCCGATGAATCGAACAATCATGGCTAAAATGCCGACAAGAATTGCTATATTAAGGATGAATAAAACTGTATTTGCAATAATTGGAACATTGGTGTATACGTGTAAAACCGCGAGAACCAGACCTATTACTATACCAATAATAATTGCATATTTTAAAAATGAAGTTATAAATGGTATAAATGCTTCAATGCCCATTGCAAGAAGGGATAAAAGCGCAAATCCAATGAATAAAAATATAAATAAAAATAATGATTTATTATCTGAAACTATTTGATATGGTTGTTTTGTATAAATATAAACCACCAAACCCAGGTACATGAGAAAAATAATGAGCATTGAATATTTTACAAGTAGAATTAAGCTGCCTTTCAAGAAATAATTACATATAAATGTCGTAACTTTATTTATAATGTAAAGAGGATCGGATAATGACATGTCGCTAAAAAATGCATTTACTGAATTTGTTACATTTTCGCCCTTGATAACCGTTAGGTATAAGATGTACAATATAATGGAACCGAGAATGGAAGACATTACAATTCCCGCAAGTGTATTTATTAAAAAGAGCAGTTCTGAAACTGCGAGTAAAACATATAAAATAATATAAATAGTAGATAAGTTGAAAACAATTTTTAAAAATAATGCGGAGAAAAGTATGAATGCCAGTGCTCCGGAAAACCACCATTGTTTTTCAATAAAATTATGACTGAATCCATATGCTAAAACGCATAAAAAGATAAGAGCGATAAATATTGTAAAAAATTTGTATGACGCTCCAAAATCAGTAATAGCATCTTTGGTTTTTATAGCTTTCATTATTAATGCATCTCTATCCATCTACTAAATTAACAAAATAAAATAAATAGATGAAATAAAATAATAAAATAAATAGATGAAATAAAATAATAAAATAAATAGATGAAATAAAATAAATAATTTATTTAAAAGTAAAACGATAGTTATAATATAATATGCCTATATAAAATATAATTATAACAAGTGTACAAATAAATATAGCCAAAATGGATGGATTATTATTCCACCCTGTTTTATTTAAAGATGTTGTTGTAATGTTGATGCCAAATATTATTGATAAAATAATTGCAGCGTGCAATAAAATTGTATAGGGGCTAAATTCCGTATTCATAAAAAGTTGAATTAATTTTGTTATAAATCTCGATGCAAATTCGTATTGTTTGATAAATAATATAATCAAAGATAAAACTGCAATGACTGTAAAAGAAATATTTACTGGATCACCTTCTTCATCTCCAAAGGTTGCATCATGTCGAAAAAATACGATAATGCTGGAGATCCAGAGTATCGTGTATATGATGATTGAAAATATATTCATAGGAGCGCTTATATTATCTGTAAAATTGTATGGGAATATTTGAAACATTTTCAAAAATACATTTGGAATATTTATTTCGGACAATCCTGTAAAAAATAGGGTTGTTATAATAAAAGATAAAAATGTTGACCATCCGGTATATGCCCAGCAATCGGAACCATTTGCGCAATTTATTCTCAAGACATTCAAGTAATAGAAGAACAATCCGAGAATAAATAAAATAATGCTGCCGCCAATTCCCCAAGGAATAAGATTCGCTGCATCAATTTTATATAAAATGGTTACAACAATTGCTAAAAAAGGAATTACAGCGGTAAAAATTGCTGCAAAATTTCTGGAAGTGTGACTATTGTTCGGATTTTCATTCAAGTCAATTTCTGATGAAACCAACCAATAAATCGATATCATCCAGAATGCATAAGTTAGAATCGGGACAAGAAACGAGTTCATTAGGGTGGACAAGTTGTATGATGTAATATTGAGATTGAAACCATAATTGTAAAGAAAGGTTAAAATCGATGCACCGATCCACGCGGTAGTAAACCAACCGGCGACCCATTTTTCGTCCATAAAATAGAGCGGAATGTTAATAACAATGCATAATAGCGCAATTAAAATGAATTTTGTTAAAGTTGTCATTGTTCCACCACCATTTCCATTTATACTTGTTGATTGCATTTATTTTATTATTCTATAATTCTTTGTAAAATTTTTTAGATGATTGGAGAAGATTCTTAGATATATTATATAATATAAAATTATTTATAAAATATACAATAAACAGTGAATGATTGATTGATACTCATTAGAAATTTTCAAATGCCGTTTTTTTTCCGTGACAATCTCTACACAATGCCACTAAATTATCGACGGCATTGGAACCGCCGTGTTCTAAACGGATTTTATGATCGACTTCAAACCATCCTGGAAGTTGGCGTTTACATTCGCCGCATTTCCATCCTTGTTCAGCTGCGACAAATTTCTTTTTGGATTCGCTGACGCTGCGTTTTGTGGGCCCTCCATTTATTCCCGTCGTTTTCCCCGAACTCACTATTTTATTAATGCTGTTTTGTTCTCGCCGATTGGTCCAGCCACTGGCGTCATCATTATTGCCATCGTTATCTCCCGAACCATTGCTAAAAAATGCACGCTTGTTTGTCATGTCAAAAAACGGAGTCAACATATCTGCCGATTCTCGACTGATTGGCATATATTTAATAAATTCGTTTGCGTGCTGCATAATAGATTGAGAATTTTCCGGATTTTTTTTCATGAATAAATACATGGAGAGACCAAAAAATCCAATCGTTGCCATTTTTATATACTTTCTTGCATTTGTCGTTTCCACCATTTTAAAATATTTTCCATCGTAATAAGTATTTAAAATTAATGCGGCAGTAATAATAAAAACAATAAACTCAAATTTAAACTTCATATCACACGTATCTTTATTTATTTATTTATTAGTTATTATAATAAAATACTATTTTATAAAATACTATTAGTTTTAAAATAAATAATAAATATACTAAATATAATAAATATAATAAATAAAATGATTATAAATATCGCAGTTGCAATTACTAAAAACGGCGGGATTGGATTAAATGGTGCGTTGCCGTGGCCTCATTTAAAGGGAGATATGGCTCTATTTTCAAAACGGACAACTGGATCGGGAAATAATGCGGTACTCATGGGTAAAAATACTTGGTGCAGCATTCCGGAGAATAGAAGACCGTTGAAAAACAGAACCAATGTTATTATTTCTAGTTCTTCAACTTTACATTTGCCAGCATCGTCTTGTTGTCACGTGTTTCCTTCTATAAATGACGCAATTTCATTTTGCGAATCTGAAAAGTATGACGAGCTGTGGATCATTGGCGGAAGTAGAATATACAATGATTTTTTAAATACGTATTGCAATAAAATAAATCGCATATATATTACATGTGTTTGTTCCAATCATGGCTATGAATGCGACACATTTATAGATATTCCGGCGGATAGTTACATTATTGAAGAAAAAATATACAATGCGGCCGAAAATTGTTATTATTTGACATGTGTCCATAAAATGCATGTAAAAGAGTTGGAAATGAACGAAACATTGAATCTCGAAATGATGTTTGTTGATTGATTTATGAAATCACTAGTTATCATTTTTCACATGATATGATGTGTATTATTATAAATGATCATAAAATCATTGGAGCATTAATCAATTCTTTAAAATTATTTTTCTTAGCATTATTAATATAATCGTTATTTATATCAATTTCATAAACAAGAGAACCATTCAAATCAGTATTGTCAATAACTAATATTATGTATCTAACATAATTACTTATAGGATTTTTAGTTAAATAATCATAATAGTCGGTTTCATTCGAAAATATAATAGAATTAGGTAGTAAACTCTTCCAACTGTTATATGGAACATAGTTTGACTCATTGCATTTAATTTGTTTTGAAACACACAATTGAGAAACCGCTGAATATGTTTTATCAACTGTCAATGTTACTGTTAAAGGTAAATCTGGATTTTCTAATAAATATAAAAAAGTAGATGCGCTAAATATAAATCCACCATCACCTTCAAAAATCCAAACCGGTTTATTTGTAGCATAATAAATTCCTATACCATTCGCTAAACCAGTTCCTATCGAAGACCAATTTGTTGTGCTTTCAAACAAATTGGGTTCTGTCATGTCGATGTATTTGCCAAGAGCATACCAATGATTTCCTACCCCAGATGTTACGGGTATTTCAAGGTTATTTTGTTTATATACATGTGCTGCTGAATATATATATTTTTCTAGTTGACTTACGCGAGGTAAGACAAATAATAAATTATTATTTCCGACAGTAATTGTATTGTTCCATTTATTATCAGAATTTATATTTATTCTATTTAAAATGTAATCTATATTATTAGTTATAAATGTTTTATTAATATTTTTAATATTTTTTGTGGAATTAATGTTATCTGTAAGAGAATAAACAACACTATTTTGATTTAATTTTAGAAAACTAAATTTATTAGCATAATAGGGCGTTGTAAGTTCTCCAGAAATATCACCTATTATTAAAATACGGTTAGCTTTTATTACCGCATAATTAGCAGAATGATTACCCAGTGAGCCAAATCGACCACAATATAAAGAGTTTTTTATTACAAATCGTTGTTTCCAAGTAGTTATGTAAGGCAATTCATTTCTTAATATAAAATCTTTTACAATTGTATAGTCAAAACAATTTCCTTTACCGATAACAATTAATATCTTTTTTCCAGAAAATTTACATTTTATTTTATTTATAATTGATTTCGTCTCTGTATCAATGTCAGAGTTGATATAATTTATTTCCTTTTTTAGTTGTATTTCTTTGGGTATTTGTGTTATTTTTTGAAGAATATTTATGTTAATTAGTAACATTACACTCGTATTTTGTGTTGTTGCCAAATCATATGCTTTATGTAATTTACGATGAAACTGTTTATCATTTTTAATATAAATTGTATTGCCTATTGTATTGCCTATTTGTTTAATATTCCACCATTGAAAATCTTCATTTACTAAAGGATTAAACGTACTAATAACCATTAATGGCTGATTTTCTGCTTCAGCGTTCTTATATGCCGACAAAGGTGTTGCTATTCCCGGTCCCGTTGTTACAAATAGTAAACCTACATTTTTAGTGTAGTAACCATAGACAGACGCAATAAATCCATTTTGTAATTCGTGTCCTACATTTGTCCATTTAATTAAATCTGGTTTTTCAGACAATAAATTAAAAATACCTCCACCAGGTAATCCAAAAATTCTTTTTATATTTTTTGAAGTAAAATAATTCCAAAAATATTCTATATTATTCATTATTTTATTATTTTATTATTTATTATTATTTATTATTATTTATTATTAGAAAAAATTTATAAAAACATTGATTGTCATTTTGTCATTTATAATCTTCTAAATATTATTGGATAATGATTAGCGGGAGAATGATAAACAAGAAGGTGAGTGTGCATAAAAACCAAACATCCTGGTAATTATTATTATGACTAATGCGATTATAAAGATGACGACGATGTATCGAAACGTTATTATTGCAATTATTTCGATTAATTATATAATAATAATCTTCGTATTGAGTGAAGAGACAATGATTTGAAATGATGTCGCGCAACATTTCAAATGTAATCATTTTGGGATATGGTTTTAATGGTGATGTAGTAAATGTCGATAAAATAAGCACCATTAGCTTCTGGTCTGGATAAATATTGATGCGATTCATCACATCTTGAAGATTATTGTCTTGAATGTATGCGTCAATTTTGCGCGTTACTTCTATACGCGACATTTTTTTATTGGCTGGTTCGCCTATGAATTCGGCAAGTTGAGGCGTTATTTCGCACATGAGTCGTTTACTTTTTATCATGACGAAAAGAGTTTGGATTATGAAACAGGATTATGAAACAGGATTATGAAACAGGATTATGAAACAGGATTATGAAACAGGATTATGAAACAAAATAAATATATTTTTTATTTTCAATTTTATGAATTATTTCGCTTTTCTAACTCGGTTTGTTTGGCGTTTACGATTTTTATTTTTATTTTTATTTTTATATTTTTTACTATTTTTGTTTGTTCGTTTCTTCTTATATCCTCCGTTTGCAGGCATGTTTAGTGTTGGCCTCCATTGTTGAAATACTGGTTGTTGAAATGCTGGTTGTCGTGGTCCACCCGTCAAAGAAATTATTTCCTCGTCATCACTATCGAAATTCAAATCCATTTTAAATAAATATAAATAAATATATATTTAGCTAGAGATTATAATTTTTTTTTATTTTTTTTTTACAACTGGTGCCCACTTATATGTTCCATTTTTATCTGCAACAGATTTAAAAAACTTTCCATTATTTCCTTTTTTTGTTTTATTTTTGCACTCATTCGCTGGAAATGCGGGTGAAGGTCGTGATGTATATTTTTTCTGTGTTTTTTTGTTTTTATTATCGCATTTTTTAGATTTAGATTTTTTTGCATTCTTTGATTTAGATTCAGTTTTTTTTTTACCGCCATCTTGGCGTGGTGGGGCCGACGGTACGGGGGAACCCGGAAGCGGTTGAGGTTCTGGCATTCGGGGCATTATTGGAGGGGGGCCTGG
>Ga0209086_10003155_pt1 | contig 12648 bp, 8 predicted proteins | sample M_130207_XF_Meta_FD_187312 | JGI IMG/M metagenome (GOLD analysis project Ga0209086, IMG submission 187312) | Freshwater microbial communities from Lake Montjoie, Canada to study carbon cycling - M_130207_XF_MetaG (SPAdes) (version 2) | ecosystem: Environmental > Aquatic > Freshwater > Lake...
GCCAATTGTGTACTTGGTACCCGTGTGGGAAACCATGTTGGCACTCCAAATGGTATCCACAGTCCATGGCGCATCGAAGGAAGCAGCCCAAGACTTAAGCGTTGTGGTACCTGTATTTTTAATCGTGATATCAGCATTAAAACCGCTACCCCAATCACTGGTGACCTTGTAACTCAGCGTAGCCGAAACACCAGGGGCTGGTGTTGGCGCTGGTGTTGGTGCTGGCGTTGGTGCTGGCGTTGGTGCAGGTGTAGGAGCTGGCGTTGGTGCTGGCGTAGGGGTAGGTGTTGGGGAAATTACTGAAGATAGGCCACCACCCGTGAAAGCAAAATTCGAAGGGTTTTGCGCATAGTTACCACCACCAATGAATCCCACGGTAATGGATTGTCCGGGGTTTATGGTGCTGTTATAACCTGCGTTGGTGATTTTAAAATTACCTGCACTAGTTTGAGTGACGGTACCATTCCAACTAGAGCTAATGGTGTTTGCATATTTAAAAGTGGCGGCCCAATTAGTAACTGCAACATCACCTATATTTTGAATGGTGATGAGCCCCTGCATACCAGAGCCCCAAGAGTTATCGATAGAAAAAGAACCAACTAAATTTCCTGCCGGTACTTCTCTAGATTCAAGTGCTTGCAATGATGGGACAAATCCTTTTTTTCCCTTTTTCGAATTAAACATCACTTCCAAGTCGTGCATACGCATGATATGTCTCCATATATTAAATGGTTCATAAAATAATAAAACTAGATGTGTTTCGGGAAGCCATCTGGAAGTGAAGTAAATAGCGACCCACACAAAACCTAGGTCACACTTTTGCAATTGTCAAAAAAAAATATAAAAGTATTTGAGAATTAGGAAAGATAAAGCTTTTTTTGCTGAATATAGACTTCCACAGCCCTTGGTAACAAGTACCGAATGCTTTTATTATTGCTTACACGCTCTTTTAATAAAGAACTGGAAACATCGAGAAAAGGTGGCCCTGCGACAAAAATCACTTTGGGAACTACACCTAACTCTTTACCCAATTGTGAAATAAATTCCTGCTCTGTAGGCATGATAAACCCAGGCCGGATACGCACAATAATTGTTGCAAGGGATGCAATTTTAGCAGGATCTTTCCAAGTGGAAAATTCCAATGCGCTATCGCCACCAATAATCAAAAACAATTCATCATCGGGCTTGCGTTTATGGATTTCTTTAAGGGTATCGATGGTAAAGCTTGGGCCTGGGCGATCAGCTTCCATGGGTTCGACTTTGAATTTTTCATTTCCCGCAATCGCGAGCTCAAGCATTTCTTTGCGTTGATCAAAGCGTGAAAGTTTTTTTCCACCCTTATGGGGAGGCGAAGCTGCGGGCACCAGCCAAAGCTCGTCCAGATTTGCAGCAGCAAGGCATTCTTCAGCAAGGGCCAGATGACCAAAGTGAACGGGATCGAAAGTACCACCGAAAATTCCCAGACGCATGTTAACTCTCCATAGATATTTAATTCTTTTTACATTAAAATCTTAAATAATTCGACCCAATCCTCGAATAAAGATTATGGTAACTTTAATTTGATCCTAATATTGTTATCAGTATGGCTTATAATTTGATTATACTAAAGCTGTAAAACAGATTAATTTAGCTTGAAAGAGGTTCATCATGGGTGATTTAGCGCCGGTCTACATTGGTGGTGCAGTTCTTCTCATAATTGGATTTTTTGTATTATTATTTTTCATAGCCGTCTACAACAGCTTGGTAGCAAGGCGCAATCGCTTTAAAAATGCCTATGGCCAAATCGATGTTCAACTTAAAAGGCGCTACGATCTTATTCCAAACCTTGTGGAAGCTGTAAAAGGATACATGGCACATGAAAGAGCGACCCTCGAAGCTGTGATTTCTGCAAGAAATCAAGCCGCAAATGCAGGGGTAAAAGCCGCTGCAAACCCAGGCGACCCCGAAGCGATGAAGACCCTTATGGTTGCAGAATCGTCGTTGGGCGGAACCTTGGGGCGTTTGTTTGCGCTTTCAGAAGCATACCCTGATTTAAAAGCAAACCAAAACATGATGCAACTGCAAGAAGAATTAACATCCACCGAAAACAAGGTTGGATTTTCACGCCAAGCCTTCAACGATTCTGTGATGGATTACAACATCTACCGTGAAACATTTCCCAATGTGATTGTTGCAGGCATGACAGGTTTTGTAACAGCGCAACAATTCACGCTGGAAAATCCGACCGAAAGAGAAGCCCCCAAGCTGAAGTTCTAACTTCAAAGAACTGAAACATGAGATTTTTTGAGCATCAAGAGAAGGCACGAAATTCCACCTTTAGATTACTAGTTCTATTCGGACTAGGCGTTTTTGCCCTGATCTTCAGTATCGATGGTATCCTTCTCCTTGGCCTAGGATTCTCTGAATCGCAGAATGGTTTGGGAAGTGCCAACTGGGGAAAAATACTAGAAACCTATTTTCCCGCACTTGCCCTGGTTGCTGCATTCATTGGTTTTGTGATTGGTAGCGCAAGTTTATATCGCCTTTCCCAACTCAGTAGCGGTGGCGGGGCTTCAGTTGCAGAATCGCTTGGTGGCCGTCTTCTTCAACCAGAAACCCGCAACCCCATCGAAAGAAAAATCCTCAACATCGTAGAAGAGATGGCTATCGCATCAGGCGTGCCTGTGCCGCCCGTGTATCTCATGGATGAAGAAGGTATTAATGCATTCGCAGCAGGATGGTCGCCTAATGATGCGGTGATAGGAGTGACAAAAGGTTGTGTAGAAGCGCTTTCGCGCGATGAACTTCAAGGGGTGATAGCCCACGAATTCAGTCATATTCTTAATGGAGATATGAAGCTTAATATTCGATTGATGGGAATTCTTTACGGGATTTTCTTCCTAAGCATCCTGGGAGAAATACTGATTCGTTCGATTTCTTATAGCAGTGGTAATTCTTCGAATGATAAAAAGAATGATGGTAAAGGTGCGATATTTGTTATTGGTTTGGTGCTATTTATTCTTGGGTGGGTCGGGTGGTTTTTTGGGAGATTAATTCAAGCAGCAGTATCGCGCCAGCGTGAATTCCTCGCAGATGCCTCCGCAGTACAGTTCACCCGCAACCCGGATGGAATTTCAGGCGCACTGCGAAAAATAGCAGGTTGGAACCAAGGCTCCATCATTAAAAATCCAAATGTGACGGAAGCTAGCCATCTCTTTTTTGGGAATGGTATATCTGGATTTAGCGCACTATTTGCAACCCACCCACCCTTGGAAGAAAGAGTCAAAAGAATCGAAGGAGCTTACTTTCAACCCCCCGAAAATGTTAGTGAAACAACTTCAACCGAACTAACACAAGACATCGCATTTTCCGCTGCGCAACTTTCAAACCTCGCAGGCACGATGCGAATGCCTGCGAAAAATGCACCCCCTCCCCTGCCTATTCTTATTCCCATTGAAAACCAATGCAAAGATCCCGCAGGAGCACTTGCTGTTCTATATTCCATATTGCTTCCATCAGACAACCCTGCGCGTAACAAGGCCCGCGATCAACTCATCAGCAAGGTAGACCCTGCAATAGCCCAAGTGCTTTTCGAGGTCGAACCGTTGGTCTTGCAAACTAACAAGCTGCAATTGTTTACTCTATTATCAAAAGCCCTGCCCTCCTTAAAAATGTTGGGCAAAGAACAATCAATCGATGCGCTGAAAATATGCCAGGCTTTGATTAGTGCGGATGGAAAGATCGACTTTTTCGAGTTCTGCATTTGGCGCTTGGCTAAAGTCGGACTTGAGAAGTTTCGCCAAGTGAAAGGGCCAGGCGCTGCACTTGGGATTGCTGCAAGCACGGTATTCGCATTCTTTGCAAAGCTTTCCGATGCCCCCGCCACTGCTTATCAAAAAGCAATCCAAGCCGCAGGTGTCCATGGTTTATTAGCAAACCTTGAGACTAGAGCAGATGATTTTAAAATGCTCGACAAGGTGTTTGATTTTCTAGCTCAAGCCAATACAGAAATTAAGCAAAAGGTATTGGATGGCTGCATTGCTGCAATCCTGAATGATGGAAAAATCACTGAAGACGAAGGCGTGTTGCTAAGAGCATTCTGCCTTTCGATGGAAATCCCACTCCCGCCACTGGGTTGATAAACGCTTAATCGAATCTTTTTTATTTGCAAATTATCAAACAGGGGGAGCGCCCCGCTCATTTTCTTGGTCTATTTCAGCCTTTGCATCTTCATAAAGCTGGTCAAAAATCTGAACATAATTTTGATGAACAGAAACCAGATGATTGCGAGCCAAGGTAAGTGCATTTTCATCAGTCTTTTTCATTACTTCAACTACATGGGCGCGATCTTTCTGCCTACCCGAGCTGATTTTTAATTCCATCCAACCGGGAAGCAAAGCATAATCAAGCCCTTGCTGAACTCCTAAAATCTGCGGACTTGGAATGCAAGTTGGCGCAGTTTTACGGGCCTTGCCACCTTCTGGAACAATGTTTATTTCCACTTCGCCATGAGTGAGAGTGTGCCAACCTGATAAGGATTCCCAAAGGATTTTGAACCCGTATCGGGGGGCAGACAAAATCAATTTCGCCAATTGATTTTGTGCAACAGCAATATCAATATCTTGGGTTGCTGCAGGATAACCATAGCGAATTGCACCTAGTCCCCCAACAATTGCGATGGGGATTTTCTCATTAATTGACAGTCGTTGAAGATCTTCCAACGCCCGTGAAAACCGGTTATCTTCAGCCATTAAAACAGCCCTCACACTTTCTGAACCACGGTTCAAAATAGCCAGGGAATCGAAAACTTCTTTTGGCAAAAGAGTTTGGTTTTGTTCATTCATACTAGTTCCAACCCTAAAAGGTTCATCTATCATAATTATACACTTTTAATAAACCCCTCAACATGAAACCCATAATTAGTTTGGGATAAACGCTTTACGAGCCAGCGAGTTTTTCGAATTCTTCTTCAGTAATAATGCGAACGCCCAACTCTCTGGCTTTTTCAAGCTTGCTGCCTGCCTTCTCTCCTGCAAGCAGGTAATCGGTTTTTTTGGATACACTGCCCGAAGCCTTTGCGCCAATGTCACGCAATCTTCTTTCGATTTCTTCTCTGCCATATTTTACCAGCGTACCCGTTACCACAATGCTTTTGCCTGCCAACGCAGAAGATGCAGCAACCGTGGCAACCGATTCATCCATCTTGATACCCGCTTTTTCCAAGCTTTCAATCAGATCTTGGTTGGTTTTGTTGGCAAACCATCCTCTGATGCTAGCGGCTCTTTCGGGCCCGATGCCTTCGACTGCTGCAAGTTCTTCCTCGGTGGCTTTAGCAAATGCCTTCATGCTGATAAATTTTCGAGCAAGCACATCTGCAACATTTTCGCCCACATGTTTTAGGCCCAATCCAGTAAGTAATCTTGCAAGGCCACGAGATTTACTTGCTGCAATTCCATCCAAGAGGTTTCGCGAAGATTGTTCCCCCATGCGTTCCAAGTTGGCAAGTTGGTTCAACCCTAATTTATATATATCTGCAAGCGTTTTCACCAAACCCGTATCTACAAGTTGCTCAACGATTTCTTCACCCAGATTTTCGATATCCATTGCACTGCGGGCAGCATAAGAACGAACTCTTCGCTTAAGCTGTGCTACGCAATCGGTGCCTGTGCAACGATAGAATGCGCCCTTGGCATCCTTCACAACATCCGCACCACATACCGGGCAAACTTTTGGAAATACAAAAGGTTTTTCTTTTCCTGTTCGTAGTGTTGGTTCAGACCGCACAATATAAGGAATGATCTCTCCCGCTTTTTCAACCACCACCATATCACCAACCCGGATATCTTTGGTTTTCAAATAATCATCATTATGAAGAGAGGCACGGGCCACTGTGGAACCCGCAAGGTGAACCGGTTCAAGATGCGCAACAGGCGTAAGTGTCCCCTGCCTGCCTATCTGAAGTTCAATTTTCAACAATCTTGTCAGGGCTTGTTCTGCTGCGAATTTATAAGCCACCACCCAGCGGGGTGACTTGGTCGTCATGCCCAGTTTTTCACGCTGCGAAAGATCGTTTACTTTGATCACCATACCATCGGTATCGTAAGGGAGATCATGCCTTTTCTCATTCCAAGAATCGCAATGGGCGATCACATCATCGATGGAATTAAACTTGGTTGCATTGGAATTGACCGGGAACCCGAAGTCGTGAAGTAGTTTTAAAGTTTCGCTCTGGGATTGGACTGCAATACCTTCCATTGCGCCGATGGCATAGGCGAAAAGACTGAGTTTGCGCCCCGCACATAATTTGGGATCAAGCAACTTTAACGAGCCAGCTGCGGAGTTTCGAGGGTTTGCGAATTTATCCAACCCTTCCTTCACCCGCTGTTCATTGATCCGTGCAAAGTTCGCCCTTGCCATGTACACTTCACCCCGAACCTCCAAAAGCGCTGGGGGTTTCTTGGTGTTTAACTTTAATGGAACGCCACCCACCGTCTTTAAATTCTGGGTAACATCATCGCCTTTTTCGCCATCGCCCCTAGTTACGCCCGCTGTAAGAATGCCATTCTCATAAATCAGCGAGATTGCAACGCCATCGATTTTAAGCTCGACAATATAACTGGGCTTTTCTTTTCCCAAAGCCTTGCAAACCTTCTTATCAAATTCCTTAAGCTCGCTTGGGCTATAAGTGTTATCAATCGAAAGCATGGGCAAGCGATGCTTAAGCGTTACAAAACCATCGATGGGTGCACCACCAACTCTTTGTGTGGGGCTGTTGGCGTTGGCAAGCTCGGGATGTTTTTTCTCAAGATCAACTAGTTCTTTAAGAAGCTTGTCGTATTCTTTGTCTGATATTTCAGGCTTTGCTTCCTGATAATAAAGCCGATTATGCTTTTCGATTTCTTCACACAACCACGATGCACGCTTTACAGGATCAGCCATTATTATCCCCGGGCAAATGAGATTAGTTGAAATTATGCACGCCTATATCTAACGAGAGTATACTGTATCTGCTATCATCATCCTAGGTTGGCAGTAGCATAAAAGGTAATTTGGATGAGAATCATTTTCGTAAATAGCGGTTTGTTTTTATTCTTTTTGCTATCCGCACCATTCCTATTTCTATTCCTTTCTATGAATATCGCTGTTGGTGGCTTAATTACGATGGTAATTATTGCTTTCGCAGTATGTTTTAAAATAGAAGGGCTATCCTATACCCGGTTATTTAAAAAGTTTCGAAACGATGGCGAGCCTATTTTCCGTTGTAAAAATCAATGCATGGTCCTTGGCTTAAACGAAGATTGCATCGCCCAATACCCATCAGGGAAAGATAATTTATTGGCTTGGCTAGATGGGCCGGCACATTGGCCTTTGCTAACCCTAAGCAAAAAGACTCGTTTCTTTCAGTGGTATCAGGTGGAAAGAATTTCCATGGGCTTCGCTAACAAAGAAGTGCTGTTTAAGTGTGAAGGTGGGCAAGAACTAAAATGGTTGCCTGAAAATGAAGACGAAAGAACCAGATTATTTAACGCTATTCAAATCACTTCTCCATCGCATCTTGAATTAACAGAACGGAAATCCTTCAAGCTTGTCTACAGCGGCTTAGTATGGCTTGTTATCCCATTGATAATGATCGGGTTTCAAGTAATTGGCAGAGGCGCAGGTTGGATGGATAAACCAAACGCCCAAGATCTCGCAGGCCAAGCCGGGAAACCCGATGCCGTGATCACCATGGCGTTCAAGGCAACCCATTTCATCACCCAAAATCTTCCAGAGTTTCTTTGGATACCCACGGGTATATTAATTTCTGCTTTATCATCTTGGCTATTGTGGAAGATACTTCGTAAAGATACAAACGAACTCATCTTAACAAAACCCAACCCTGAGCAATTTAATTTGACTGCAGCAAATCCCTAAGTGCAGTCAGGTTTACACCATCCATGTCATGGTTGTCGCCTTCTTCTTTAGGCGTCTCAAGCACCATCGGCAGATTTGCAAACCGTGGGTCATTCAAAATTAGCCTGAATGGTTCAAGGCCCAAGGCTCCCTTACCAATATGTTCATGCCTGTCCACCCTGCTGCCCAATCCCTTTTTACTATCATTCAAATGAAAGGCTTTTAGTTTATTAATCCCGATAAGCGTATCAAACTCTTGCCAGGTCGCATCGTAATCAACCTTGGGAAAAAGTGGGTATCCCGCAGCAAAAGCATGGCATGTATCAAAGCAAATCCCAAGTCTATCAGCATGCTTTGTTTGCTTGAATATTTGACCCATGTGATCAAATTTGTAGCCGAGAGTTGTGCCTTGCCCTGCAGTGATTTCCAAAAGAATCATAACTTTAAAGTCAGAACAACGGCGCTGAATTTCATCTAAACCAAGAGCAATGCGTTTGATTCCCGCTTCTTCACCCGTTTTTACATGGGCCCCGGGGTGAGCCACGAGATAATCCAATTCCAATTGCTCTGCACGCTCCATTTCATCCACAAAAGCTTCAATCGATTTGGCAAAAAGCTCATCATCAGGCGATGCTAAGTTAATCAAGTAGGAATTATGCGAAAGGTTGTGCTTAAGTTCTGCTTTTTTTGCAGCCCTGCGAAAGTTATCGATGTCTTCTTGCGCTAGGGGTTTGCCCTTCCACTGGCTGGCATTCTTAGTGAAAACCTGAACGGTTTGGCATTGGTGTGCAGCAGATTCTTCTGCAGCTTTATAAATGCCACCTGCAACCGACATGTGTGCGCCAAGGAGAGGCATGGTTTGATCCAATTCTTTTGCAAAGGTAAATTAACTCTTTACAGATTAAGGTAAGGTTGAAGTTGTTCCAATAAAAAATAAGAGGTTCAGCAGAAATGGTTAAGCAAAAAAAGGCCCCTGAACAACATTGTGTTCAGAGGCCAAAGTTTAATTAAACAAATGCTCTTACTGTTGGGTTAGTAAGTACCACCAAGATTAGCTCCGCCATCAAAGAGAGGGGAGTAAGGAGAAAATTCTTCTTCCAAGGTGGGCTGGCTAGCTCCGGGGAGAAGAGAAAAGCGCTTTACCACGGTGGAAGTTCCTGAACCAGTAGCAGCAAGGAAATCGGAGCCATTGCTAACAGCAACTGAACCAACCCGAACGCCAGTGGTAAGGTTGGAATCGAAAGCGAAGAAGTCAGCAACCTTCTCAAATATGATATCTGGCGTATCCATGGTTGTCATTTCTTCGCTTGTCATGGCTTCCCAAACGGTAACTTCAGGGCCTGCGGTGAGGGTGCCAGTAAGAATCCTGTAGAAGCCGCCAAAGGGTGTCCCTGAATTAAGGCCAACAGCAACCTGAACGCCTCCGGTATAAGAGGTTTCATAGGCAAAGAAACTGCTAGTTTGGTTCATGGAAATCGATTGGTTCCCGGGAAGGATTCGGGCAGCATCAATATCAAAGAATCTGGAATTTCTGAATGTTCTTACATTTGGCCCACCACCAGCACCTGCACCGGTGATAACAGAATTAAATGAAGAGCCATCAACATCGCCTACCGCAACAGTGACCCCGCCACGGAAGGACTGATCATAGGCATAGAACTGTGTAAGAACATTTCCAGTTCGGCCATCAAAGATATTAACTTGGGGGCCACCGCCTGGGCCAGCGCCAACAACGATGTCCGCAAAACCATCTGCATTGAAATCGCCACCTGCAACATCCACCCCACCAGTGAAGGATGAGCTGAATGCAAAGAAGTCAAACAGGGTTGTGGTGAAATTGGTTGCGCCATTATAAACAATAACTCTTGGGCCACCGCCTGGGCCTGCGCCAACGATCACATCAGAGATACCATCGTAATTGACATCTGCCACTGCGGTTTGAACACCGCCAGTGAAGGATGATTCAAAGGCAAAGAAACTTGCAAGTACGCTATTATCAATGCCACTATAAACATTGACAGCGGGGCCACCGCCTTGGCCTGCGCCGGTTACATAAATCGGCGTTTCGGGTTGGACGGTATTTAAGCTCATCATGCCACGATCTTCATGGGCAAGAATATGGCAGTGGTAGACAAAAGACCCAGTAAAATCAAGGTTCTTGATGCGTATCACCACTCTACCTGGAGCGATTACAGTCCCGTTTGAATCAACTTGCGCAGCGGGAACAAGTACAACATCTTGGTACCATTGCTGGGGGGTGGTAACAGTTACCAGACCAGCGTTTTTAGTGTTACTAGGCACAAACATCGACATAACTTGAACATCATTGACATGGTAATGGAATGGGTGGGGGACTTTTGAATTATTAATCAAAGTCCATTCTTCCACATCATTAAGCCTTGGCTGGGAAATTTGTGGATTGGGAAATGTCTCACCATTTATTTGAAATTGAGAGTTGTTTCCATTACCTTGAGGATTAGGATCAATGGTAAATGTCACGGTTCGATTTTCATCAACGGTTGCAGTTGATAAATTCACAAAGGCTTGGTAGCCGGTTGTCGTTAATGTTGTTGGCGTGGGCAGCGAACTAACCGACGCGCCGGAAGATGTCATCGTTACATTATAAAGATTGTTGATACCTGCATTGTTCTGGGAATTCATCTGCAACCTGACACTTTGCCCAGCCACGGCAGGGGCAGTAACCAAGATTGAATAGCGACCCCCAGTGCCTAAAACTAGGAATGTTCCTCCGGCCTGTTGTGCAGCGGTAATTGTTACAGGCGTGTTATAGGCGATACCATCTTGGGCAACCACGACTATATCCTGAAAGGTATTAGAAGTAGTATTTTTTAAGGTAAATTGGGAAGTAAGACCGGAAGTCATGTTGGCAATGTTCCAAACCTCGGTTTGCCCAGGTCGGGCAGTGATGGTTGGGTTTACCAAGCCATTGATCGTGAGTTGATTTCCGGTACCACCATTTATTGCCTGCGGCGTAGAGCCTGAAGCTGGAATGACACTCTGTGCCTGCAAAGCCATAGTCCTTTCTGGGAGGGCGGCTAATTGGGAAATGCTGCTGTCAGGTTGACCAACAATCAGCATGCTGGATAAACCACGCGCAACCTGCTCGGTGGAATACATATGATTGTGGGGATGGATCCAATAAAGGCCATCTGGTTGGGCTTGATCGATTTTATATTCGTAGACAAACCCCTGACCTGCAGGCATGGTTAAAAGAACATTATCGGAACTGTAGTTGGGGGAAATATGAAGCCCATGGGTATGATTATTAAGAGGCATTTCAGTTAAATTCGGTGGTTGCGTTACAACGCCATCGACATAGACCTGAGTGGCGGGAATTTGCAAGGCTTCAAATGCCTGCCCCTCAAGATCATTTAACAAGGTGACTCTAAGAGTGTCGCCACGATTGACTTTCAGGGTTGGCGCAGGATAAGTGTCCCCAGTTGTAAGCACAGAAGGTTGATATGTTGAAGTGGCTGAATTATAAACGCTGTTGAAACCGTCATTAATTATCCACGAATAAGTTAAAAAACCAGTTGTAGGTACTGCCGATGAGGTCAATGTTTCCAATGGTTGAGTTGAAACATGAGCCGTATAAGTAATATCCAAAACCTTGGTGGATGGATTCGCAGTAATTAAATTGGGTTCAACATAACCCAAAGGATTTGTCGTAGGGGTAATTCTATCTTCTAATAAAAACAGGGAAGGTTTGAAAAAACTGTTCTTTTTCTTCTTGATGTTCATCGCATAGTTCCGTTAAAAAAATTTTAAAAGTAGTAGTTTGCAAAACGAGCAAATCGCACTCTAATCATACTAGTGTTAAAATGGGCAATTTGCAACCGTCTGGGTAAAATTAATCAATTCTTCACATATTTGCCAAATGGGGCCATTTGCCCTAAAGATTTGCAGTATTTTGCATTTAAATCAGGTTATTTGCCGGGATTGAGTGCGTCTTCAAGTGTTTTTCGCACTAATTCTTCGTGAATTTTCTGCACCAGATCGAATTGCTTGCGTTCTTCTTCTTCAATGGTTCGGAGCATTGCTACTAGTTTGTTAATATCAGTAAGGGTGCCCATTGCTGCAAGAACTTCGTCAATTGCCTGCAAAAGTTTCTTGAACTGGGACCGGGATTCTGCCAAGGCAATTCGTGAAGCCTCAACTCGTTTATCCAAGGTAAGAGAGGAGTTATCCAAAGCCTTGCGGAAGGAATCAATAGCCCGGGATGTCGCAGGAAATTCCACGAGGGTGATTTTTCGCAAGGGTTCGTGAATGGTATCTTGAACCCGTTTGTATCGTTCTGCATCAACCCGGTTAAGTTTGAATTCTCTCAGAATACGAGTGTAAGCTTCTAAAATCTCATTGGTGTTGGCTAATCGGGTTTCCAAATTGCGATCTATTTCATCGCAGCGGGCAATCATTGGGCCAAGTTGTTCAACTTTTACATTCGCTGCAGAAAGATCAAGGCTTGATAAACCGAGCCTAGATTCAGATTCAAGTAAATGCCCCTTGGCTTGTTCTAAAGCAAGCTTGTGTTTTTCTTCTTCACGGGCGATTTCTGCTAGAAGATCATTTTCCGAGACGATGAAAAACATATAGCGCTCTTTACTTGTAACCAAATGTGGGCCAGTTTCTACATCATGATCCAGAGCTTCGAGCCAGAACTCCATGCGGTATCTGGGTTGGTATGCGTTACTGCCACCTGGAACTGCAAGGCCTAATTTACCCAAGGCAAAATCACTTTGCACATCTTCATCGATT
>Ga0209086_10003156_pt1 | contig 12647 bp, 13 predicted proteins | sample M_130207_XF_Meta_FD_187312 | JGI IMG/M metagenome (GOLD analysis project Ga0209086, IMG submission 187312) | Freshwater microbial communities from Lake Montjoie, Canada to study carbon cycling - M_130207_XF_MetaG (SPAdes) (version 2) | ecosystem: Environmental > Aquatic > Freshwater > Lake...
CTAACAGCGATATTGTTGGTGTACGACCAATTCTATCTGCTATATCTTGTATTCGCTAAAATGGGTTGGTTTTTTAAGAGGAATACAAATGAAACTGGACGGGGTGAGCCAGAATGGAAGGATGTAACGTTGTCGCAGCCAGTTACCATGTTTGTGTCGCTAACCCTATTATGGATCTTTATTGTGCTAATTATAGTTTTTACATTTGTGCCGCCATTTGCAATGGCTCCTTATCTGATTACGTCGGCGGGAATACTCCTTTCTATATTAAGCGTACTATCGTACAAGGCAATGGGGGCGCGTTCTAAAAATGTATCGGGTATTGATGTTGTAACGGGGGTGTTTTCGCACTACAAGCAACCGCTCGTATTCATTTATGCGATTGGTGTAATATTAACAGCGTTTTCTGTAATGGGCGCAGTGCCTGGAATTGCCGCCATTGCCGCGGTTCTTGCCATGTATTATGGAACGGACGTGTTTAACCCTGCACCAATAATACCAGTTAAACAAGAAGGATATAGCTTTGAAGGAGGGGGCGCGTCACTCACCCGCAAACTTAAGCAGATGAGTAAAAGTTTCTCTTCGTAATAAATACTTAAAAACAACCCCATTTTAAATAGTATTATGGGGAAAAATAAAAACGCCAACGCCAAGAACAACGCCAATGCAAATGCCAAGTCCAAGTATCCGATGGTAAGTATATGCACACCCACATTTAATCGTCGCCCATTTGTTCCTGCAATGCTTAAATGTTTTGAAACACAAACATACCCAAAGGACCGGATGGAATGGATTATTATTGACGATGGCACAGATAAAATTGAAGAATTGGTTACACATATTCCGCAGGTAAAGTATTTTAAATACGACGAAAAGATGACGCTGGGAAAGAAGCGAAACTTGTTAAACGAAAAGGCATCAGGTGATATTTTGGTGTATATGGACGACGACGATTATTATCCGCCAGACCGCGTGAGCCATGCGGTTGAAATGTTGATGAGTTCACCCAAGGCATTGTGCGCGGGGTCAAGCGCCATGTTCATCTACTTCAAGCACATTAATAAAATGCTGCAATTTGGCCCATATGGGCCGAACCACGCCACCGCAGCAACATTCGCCTTTAAGCGTGCGCTCCTTTCCACGACCCGTTTTGACGAGGCGTCGTCCGTTGCAGAAGAGAAGAAATTTCTGAAGGACTACACGGTTCCGTTTGTTCAGTTAGACCCGAAGAAATCTATCCTTGTGTTTTCCCACAATCACAACTCGTTTGACAAGAAGGAGCTGCTGAAACATGGGCCAAACCCGACTATTCATGAAACGACAGTAACCCCGGCCGAGTTGGTCAAGGATGCGGGTATATTAAAGTTTTTTATGGAGGATATTGATCCTTTATTAGATGCATATGAACCTGGAAGACCGGAACATAAACCCGACGTTACAAAACAGTTGATAGAACTCAGGACACAGAGAGAAAAGATGATGGCTGAGCAGGCAAAAAAGCAGGCCGAATACCAGGAAACTATGAACAAGATGCAAGTTGCGAACAATCCGGCTGCCATACAAAACAAGATGAACGAAATGAGCGGGATAATTCAACATCTTACGGTAGAAAATGGCAAACTCACAGATAAAGTCAAGTATCTGGAGGATAAAATGAAGCAGCTTATCACCGAGCGTATACAGGAAAAGATGAAGGAGCGACAGGCATCCTCCTCTTAATTGCCACTTGCTAAACGCATAAAACGCATAAACACCAAATATACTTAAAGATATTTTCAGTATATTTAGTATCATCAAACAATGGACGACTATTTGGCTTCACTACGAGATTTGGACGTAATTAACGAGACGTTAATGGACGCGAAAGCGGAGGACGTAGGGTTTAACGTAATTAGTCGACGCGACAGCGGAGGAAAGACAAAAAAGGTGGAAATGTATACATCCTCTGGCATTGGTAATTTTATTAGAGACGCAGAAACAGGTGAATATTATAATGAAAAGGTCGGGTCTAAGGACGAGGACCTGTATTTTAAGATATCACTCTCAACGGGGGAGTGCACGAGTAAGAACAATTCGTCCGCCATGTATTTTCAGTCGCCGGCCCACTATATGTCGTGTATGAAGAGCACGGTAAGCCCAGCAAATATTGCGCGATGGGAGGCACGCCGAGATGCGAGAATCGCCGAACTCAAAAAGCCAAAGCCAACCGTGCGAGGATCTCAAATCGCTGTTATTGAGTAAGTCGAATGCGTTTTAATTTCTCAACAGTATATAGCCAAATGAGATGCGCATATACAAAATTCATACGATTGCCTGCGAATGTTGACCCGACTACCTTTAGCTGGACAAAAAATGGATATCCTACGCAAAATTGTCAACTCTGGACAGCAGACAATGTTAATGCAAGCGGCAACATCGTTGAGAGTGCTAATGCCTATGGACTGAGACAGCTGACAATTCGGCTGCCACGTGGCTTTAACCCAAATACACCCGATAATATTTCATGGAATTACAACTCGGCCAATAATATGTGGACCTTAACGCCCAATGTTGACAAATTAATAGACTTTGACCCAACAGACTTTAATTATGGGGGCTCTGGCAGAAGGCGAAGGCGAAGCATAAGAAAACAAAAAGCCAGAACAAGAAAAGTAAGAAGAACAATAACACAAACAAGAATGAGAAGAAATAAAAAATCAAGGAGTCGCAAATAAATAAATCTATATGTAAATATACGTAACGTATTGTATATTTACATTCTTCATTGAACCGATAAATGGTGATAAATATATTAAAATATATATATAAATACAATACCATAAAATACAATAAAATGCCAGAGTGCTCACACGAAATAAAACATCGCGAAATTACATCGCACATGATAACGTCGCATATTCCTATATTATTACCGTGTCTGTGGTGGATATTTGGATACAACTCGGGTACATACGTTTCACATTGTATAGACAAAATAATGGCCGCGGTATTAACGTCATCCATTTTAATATCCGCCATATATCATTATTACTACGAATGCGTGCTGTGCCGCATAGAGACCAGCGTTTTGCAACTAAACACCGCAATACTAAACGTATACATGTGCTATCGTGGCGTGCAATTCCGTTATATTCTTATGGGCGGCGGAGTGTTAATTATATTGCATTCGCAAATAGAACGGTTAAGTAACGGCGATAAAGAAACATATGAAAGAAATCACCCATATTGTCACTATATTGCAGGAGCGTACGTAATGTATTGCGTATACATGATTCATCACACATACGTATTAATTGACGACATAAAAGAGGGAATTCAATAAACCCGGGCTACTCTTCGTCAACCTCAAACTCTTCCTCCTCTTCTTCAAACTCCTTGTCAGCGGTGCCTGCTGCATTTTCCCTAATATATTTTTCAATGTACCTGTAAATACGATTTACGTCAAGCTTGCCGATTTCGTAGTTTTCAAGCAACCCACAAATTTCGCTGTCTTCATAATTATTTCTGAGGTCAATAAAAAACCCAAATAGGTCTCTCTTATCCATGCCCAAACGCTGGCACAGTTTCTGTATAAAAAGCGAATTATTGTACTCAGTAGAATACTTTGTCAGCACCTTGGTAAATCTAACCTCGGCCGGATTATAAGGCTGCTTCTTTTTGAAGTGTTCGTGATACATCTTGTTATTTTTCAGCGTCTTAATAAGCGAACTCATTTCATTGAATTGCCATATTTGCTTTTGGAAGGTGATCCTATCAATATAATCGGCAAAACAAATGTTATCCAGCTGCTTAATGTAAAACGGAATAGAGTCCTTCTTGTCCATCTTCTCAAGCACGTCAATAATATTTTCATGCCACAAAAGCCCGACGCTTGTTCTATCAGTTTCATTCATAATATGATTATGCTCATTAATGCCGTAATAATTATTAATCAATTTATTTGTAATTTTCTTGGTGTCGTCATTATAAGACTTTATTTGCAGGATATTATCAAGCAGCTCGTTATTAAATAAGCTGGGACGGTTATTATACAATTTGTAGATGTTGTTCAATTTCCTCAAGTCTCCTTGGACAAAGGTGCATATTTTGCTCTTCATATCCACTTCAATATCGGGCAGCAACGAGTTGATGATGGTTGTTATCTGCGGAGTTGTGGGCGGCTTAAGTTCTACCGTATTGCAAACCTTCATCAGTTCCTTGATTTTCTTATCAACCTTGTAGTTCCCAATGCATATAATCGGATTGACGGCAATCTCCTCCAGTTTTTGCTTCTTGGTTTTCTTGGGTCGGATAAGCTTAATGAGCATATTTATGCCGCCCTTGTCACCGTTATTCATGCCATCAATTTCATCCATGATGATGGCAATCCTGCGCGCCTTCTTATTAAACAGACTCATAATATTCTTATCCGCCATGTTATGTTTTGTAATTTCCTCTATAACAGTCGTGTTTCTAATATCTCCCGCATCATATGTGATAACGTCGTAATTAAGCTCCTTCAAAATATTGGTGACAAATGTTGTTTTCCCGGTCCCAGGATCCCCGTATACATAAATCCCCTTCTTGAAAAGGATGTTGTTTTTGTTTGCCTCAAAATCATTCAAAATGGCCTTTATATTATCAGCATTCTGGACTCTATTAAGCGAATTATTTATATCCAACTTGTCCATGTTATAGTTATATATTTAAAAGTATTCTTTTTATGTAGATTTTCTCTCAATCCATCTTCTTTTAGACCTTTGAAATGATGAAAGGTGTAAAATACGCATCTCTTTAAGGGGGCGTTGGTGGCGCACAAGGGTTAGCGACGCCATATGTTATTCCGTCCCAGCTGACGCCGCAATTATTCGCCCAGTTATATTTATTGCATGTGCCCTGGGTGCCAGAGAATGTAGGATCATTAAAGTCCATTGTCAAGTGTGCCTCTCCACTGGTTGCCTGACAAGTGCCTAAATCTTTTACATTAATGCATTTGGTATTGTTGCCCGACCCATCAACAACCCAATAATCGGGACAATTAGGAACTACTGGCGGCCACACTGGGTTCTTTGCATGTGATAAAGACAACCCAATAAATATTAGAGCAAGAATTAATACAAAAATAGCAGCATAAAGAACAAATTTTTGAAACCCTTCCATATAAATTTAATAGATATAATTTTTCTATCAGAGTAATATAAATGAATAAAGTGAACAACGGACGTGTGGATATAAAATCTCCTAATACTTCTGCATTATTTCAAATGTATGATAAAATACCAGCAAATCAATGTGTAACATTTAGGAACGCAACCGAGGGGCTCTGGACGGATACTCCACTGTCTCAAGCATTCTTTTCCGAGCAAAACATTCAGATTGTACAAAACGGAATTAGAGCCGGAATCTATCAGATATCAAATGGTCAATACGTCATTGGTCCCCAGGACTGTGACTCCTTGAAAATAATTATGCGAAGCGTGTACCTGCAACACGCTGCAAACCAACCAACGAATATTTCCAATCAAATTTCAGAGCTCAACAAGATAGTGCTTAACTATTGCATTCAACAGGTGTACAGCGAGGCGCAGGGTTATATTCAGTACATCAACGACGCAAGTACCTTAGTGGTTCCTATTGCACACCCGGTTATGGCCAGCCAGAATGACAGGCAATTAGAGTTGAAACCGTGGTTCTAAAAACCGATTACTTTTTTCCTTTATTTTATAATTTATGGTTTATGTTTATTGAATTGTTAATTTGTAATAATTCAATAAATTTTTCACTTTAAGCCTTTATCTTCATTCCGTATTTTGTGGCGACATAATTAACCAGATAATTGTCGTCTGTGCCCCAGTTGGTATAATCCTCGCCGGTTAAATTCAATGTGGATCTGTCAATGATTGCCTTGTTTTCGTCAAAAAAAGTAACCGCTATCATAACGGATTCAAATATTTTCACGTGAACAATATTTACACTGAATGAGTGTCTGTGTCTAACAGTTACAACCTCTAAAGGCTCAATTTGTACAGGCTTGTTATCCATAGCGTATATAGTACCAAAGGAAAAAATTTGATATAATTAGACGACAATTTTACCTTTGTTAATAAGCAATAGTGGGATTGGTTACGCCAACCTTTTGTGCGACGTAATCAAGCAACCAATAGTCATCAACCCAATTTGAATAATCGTCGCCTGTTAACTCTAAATATACTCTATTTAAACGTTTGCCATCTGCACCAAAAAAGACAACTGATATTGTGGCAGCAGATGCAAAAGGCGTAATACTAACAACCATAATGCTGAAGGAGGAATAAAGATTATTTACTGAAAAAGGACTGGCTATTGGGTAGATCGCGCTTTCCATCTTATATATAATGCTAAATGATAAAAATGCAAAAATAAATGTGCAAAAATTATATAATTGGACAAAATTTTTAAATTTGTTACTATTAATCAGTAGGGGGATTGTATACAGTAGCGATATAATTGTTTACATAAGTAACTAAGTAATCGTGATCTTTATACCATTGCAAATAATCTGTGTCAGTTAAATTTAACAAGATTCTATCAACGCGTTTGTCAGTTGAATCAAAAAAAGTAACTGCTATCACAGCAGATGTGAAGAGTTTAATGCTGATAACACTTATAGTGAATTTTGCGCGATCAGTAGACACATATAACGGGTCTATATATATTTGGTTGCTCTCCATCGTATATATACTAACTGATAAAAAACCAACGAATTTATACTAAAATTATACGCTGGTTTTGACAGATTACATGACACGCCCTTACATCAGTCAATGCAATCAATCCTCTATAACAATAGGCCCCTTCTTTGCCAATTTTTTAACTACTCCCTTAGAAACCACCTTCTTCTTTTTATCTTCGCCACTTAGCAGTCTCGCACGGTCCTCCTTATATTCAATATATTGTTCTCTAAGTTTATCCAGTTCAGACTTCCACATTTGATTAACCGTCGTGGTCTTGACAAGTTCCAACTCGGCCTGCTTACTGCCGCGCTCTTTTAATAGCCGGTCTACATTTTCTTCCGTCACGGAATCCATCGGCATCTTCACCAAATATTTGTAGTCGTCATCGCCTTCAATCTTGTCATATCCCTTTTCTTCCAACAAGGATATGACATGTTCTCTCTTTTTCTTTCTCAAATCAATTGTACCATCCAAATTCTCCTTGATATATTTTGCTTTGTTGGATAGTAGGAGCAGATCCTTTTCAAGAGCGTCAATCATAAACGCCCGTCGCGTTCCATACAACTCCAATCGCACCCCGTAATACGAGTCTATAATATCGGAGACCTTGCTGAATTTTTGCAGCTTGTCGTGCGCGTCAAACAGATGCATATTTGTGGTGGTATTTGTCGTATACAACTTCAACAGCTTTTCAAGCCCATTGCACCCATAATCGCCCTTTGCACCCTCAAGCTCCTCCAGCTTTCCCTTCATGAATGTAATCGTAAAGTCAACATTTGTGTCCTTACTCATATCATCATAATCCTTTACAATCGCCGATAGTTTCTTGCCGTCCTTGTCGGCGCCAGGCTCAATAAGCCCCTCAAGCAATTCCTTGAAATCCTCAGTCCAATATCCAACTGGTAATTCGGTAACCTTAATCTTGTCGGCTGCGAGTTTCTCATATACCCCGCGAATCAAGAACTTCTCATCGGACACCTTTGTAACATGTCCAGTAAATCCCTCGTAATGCGGAATAAACTCAATCGCCTGGTCAACAGACGTCAATTTATTCTTCAAATAATCAATGATTTGCAGCGGATTATAACACATAATATCTGTGCTGAAACCCGTACCGATACCCTTGGAACCGTTCACCAAAATCATCGGAATAATCGGCGCATAATAGATCGGTTCAACAAGTAGCCCGTCGTCATTCAAATAAGTGAGAACATTGTCATCTGCTGCAGGATAAATGCTGCGAGTAATCTTACTCAATTGCGTGAATATATATCTTTCAGATGCACTATCCTTTCCGCCCTGAAGTCTCGTGCCGAATTGTCCGTTGGGCATAAGCAGGTTAATGTTGTTTGAACCGACGAAATTCTGCGCCATACCAACAATTGCACCGTTTAAACTGGCCTCGCCATGATGATATCCAGATTGCTCGGAAACATAACCGGAGAACTGCGCCACCTTAATTTCCGTTGTCAGATTCTTTTTGAATGCAGCGAACAGAATCTTTCGCAGACTAATCTTGAGACCGTCCATCAAATTGGGAATGCTTCTGTCGCAGTCGTACTTGGAGAAGTGGATCAACTCTCTGTTGATAAACTCCTCATACGACACGTTTGTCTTTGCAGTATCAAGGTATGCATCACGGTCATAGAACTTCAGCCAGTCCTTTCTGTCGTCCGCGCGCTTTTTATTGAATACCATGTCAATGGCGTCGTCGCTCTGATCGGAATGTTGAAAACCCACAATCTTCTTCTTTTCAAAGTATTCGCGGAATTCCTTGCCCGTGCTTGTACCCAACCCTTTATAATACTTGATTTTCCAACCGTGAATATCGTTTTCATCCTTCCAAGTGTTGAACTCGCCGTTATTGTAAAAGTCCAATTCAACCTGGCCCTTTTTTGCTTTCAATATTGGTGTATTCATGAATCCGATAAAGCCGGGAATACTCGCCAAAGTTGGCCACTCAGATTGGAACAAGTTAATGCCGAGGCCCTTGATATGACTGCCATCCAAATCCTGATCCGTCATGAATAGGACCTTGCCGTAGCGCAGGCATTTATTGACATCATCAATCGTGTCATACTTTTTGCCCGTTTCCAGGCCCAATATCTTTTTTATTTCGGCGATTTCCTTGTTTTCGGAGACCTTCTTTGTGGCCTCACCTCGCACATTGAGAATCTTACCTTTCATAGGATAAACGCCGATAATGTTGCGGTCATCAGACGACAGCCCTGAAATAATACCCGCCTTTGCTGAGTCACCCTCGCAGAAGATAATAATGCAGTTTTGCGACTTGTCAGTTCCGGCCCAGTTGGCGTCGGTTAATTTGGGGATACCGCGCACGGACTTGCTCTTGACGCCATCGGTCTTCTTTGCGGCCTTGTTTTCCTTGACCTCGGTCAACTGCAGCGCAGCATCCATGACGCCCATCTTGGCAATCTTTTCAATAAACTTGTCGCTGACATCGCACTTGGATCCAAACTTGACGGATGGCGTATTCATGTAATCCTTCGTCTGGCTGTCAAACGCAGGGTTTTCAATGTCGCATCTCAAGAATAGAATCAGCTGTTCCTTGATACTGTTCGGGTTGACCTTTACCTTCTTCTTTTTCTCAATAAAGTCAACGAGCTTTCGCGTGATTTGATTCAGAATATATTCAACATGTTTGCCTCCTTTGGCGGTGTGGATGCCGTTCACGAAGGATACTTGCACGAATTCATTCGTTGGTGTTAATGCGACGGCATATGCCCAGCGGTCTCCGCTGTCTTCGTATACGCGAGGCGCTGTGCTCTTTTCGCCAATATACAGGTCAACATATTGCTGGAAATTTTTAATAGGAATTAATCCCTCATTGTATTTCACCTTGAGGCCCTTGTCTGTTATTGCGGAAATGTCGTATACACGCTTCTTGAATAGTGAGATAACGTCGGGAGTTGGGCCAGCAATTCCGAATCTGTGATAGTCGGGCTTAAATGTAATTTTTGTGTACGGCTTATTCTTGCACTTGGTAATTGTAGGCTTGCAAATTTCGTCCAGGTTGTTCTTATATTCTTGAACATACTTGAGTCCGCGAATATGGTCAACCGTTTCTATGCGGCCATAGCTGGACCAGATGAGGACAAGCTTGAAACCAAACCCGTTTTTACCGCCAACAATCTTTTTCTCGTCCTTGTTATAATTTGTAGACGTTCTTAAATGGCCGAACACAAGCTCCGGAATCCAGACGCCGTCTTTTTGTGCGACATCAATGCCGTTGCCGTCATTTATCATGGTAATAGTACCATCGGCTTCAATTGAAACGTCAATGTGTGTAACAGGCAGGGCGTTGTCAGATTTTTCATTAATTATTGTTTGCATTCGGACTACATGATCGCGGCAATTAACAATGCCCTCATCAAACAATTTGAATAGCCCTGGAATAAAATGAATGTTTTTCTCAATAATTCTTTCTCCATCTTCGCTCATAATCCACATATCAGCGTCAATATTTTCAACGGACCCGATGTACGTATCTGGATTGTCCAGGATATGCTGTTTGTCGGTCTTTTGTTGAACATCAAAGAACAATTGTGAAGAGTCGGTTGCGCTCATTTCTGGTGTAGTATGATATATTATTTCGCGCATTTTTGCATTCAATTTTAATTTTTATGGCAAATAAATTAAATTAATCCGACATAATGAAAAATTGACCAAAATAAAATAATCCGAGATATTATTATGTATTCGCAGACACAATTTGCGCCAGGAAAAAGGTCCAATTCGGCGAGAGTTATAAATTATGTAGCCGCATATAATGCGCAAAACCCAAATGCGCGACAGCTTGACTGTGTATGTATACCCGACAAGTATGATAAAAATGCAGTGGGTTCTGATTCTCCATCCATCAAGATTTCAAATAACCGCAGAATTGCGCAGGTGATCAACTATACAAAGGGCGGTAAAACCCATTATGGCAACTTTTATTTAGGACAGCCATTGAATATCAATTATTTAGGGCGTGTTGAAGGAATGCCTGGCGGAAGTGGGAGCCCACCCGTAAACAGATTTTAAGTGCGTATCGAATTAAACGTAGAAGATTATATTTTTTTCTCATTTTATCTTATAATGTCACACGAACAAACTATCGGATCCCGTGCCCAAGTTTGGCACGGAACTGCAAAGAAGACCAGCGGAGGTCTTACCAAGTCTGCCTTGATGATGAACAAGCACGGTCGCATTGTCTCCAAGAGAAAGCACATGACTGCCAAGAAGGAGAAGCGCCTTGTTAAGGCTGGTTTCTTGACCAAGAAGGGCCACTTTGGCTTCGTCAAGCACGGACACAGCTCCAGACGCCGTGGTCGCAAGGCCAGCCGCAAGATGCGCGGTGGTATGGCTTATGGCGGACCCTTGGCCCCCTTGGATTATGTCTTTAAGGGCGAGGGTACTGGCACATCTGGTGTTGATTTGCAGTTTGTTGCAGGTAACGCCGCATAAATAACCAATATACCAATATACCAATATGTCCGTATGCCCATAATTTCACACAATTATAATGTCCAATAATTTATTTACATTATAATTTTAGGCGGATATAATCCAATTTGTCTCTATAAATTTTTCATACACAATGTGGTCTCCCAATTTGTAGTACAAATATTTCTCAAAGTAGCGCTTGCTAACAATAAATTTCAGCGAATTTGAATTGTGAAATTTGTAGTAATAATTATACGCATCGTCAAAGGAAATAAGCGCCAACTTGTGATCGCTGATAATCTGTTCTTTGATATACTTGAACGACTCGTCAATGTCCACGCTCTTATTCCACATTGAGCACGTGACATTTAATACGAATTTGTCCTCTATAATCTCTATTGCCGGGAAGAAGTGTTTCAGAATCTTCAATATATTTTCCTCGCTGATGTTGCCATTAGAAAGCAACTGGTCCGCATTCTGTTTGGCCCATGTTTTGAAGAGAGAATGGAGCTCATCAATTTCAAGCTCGTTGTCAAATAATAGGTCTGTTTCTGGGTTATGCATTGTCACCGTAGTTTCCCAGAACTTGATGAAATCGCTTTGAATTGGCAAATACTTACTTGTAATACCAGTAAACGAATCCGACTCCTCGTCATACGTATATTTTTCCTTGATAATATTCTTTAGAGCGCTGGAGTAAATGACATTTGGCAGATTGCAATTAGACAAGAACTGCTTCCACACGAAGTGCAAGTTTTTCCATTCCATTTTATATTCGGGAGTGGCTTCAATAATGTATTTGCTGCAAAATTCCGCAACTATATTACCTTGGTTTGTATTTTTAAGGTAGTATGAATATGTTTTCAAATCTTCGTCTGACTTGTTATCAATAAATTTATCCGAACTCTCGTAACGGTTGGAATAGTGTGCTGCTACGCAAAGCAAGTCAAGACCGATTTTTTTGAGCATTTCTCTCCATGCCTCGTTGGAATAGTTCTCGTTAATCTTGAGCAACCGACAATTGTCGTATGAGTGGTTCTCGTGGTATTTGGTCATAAAATTGTTCGTTGTATTACTGTTACCAATGGAGGCCAGCGCAACATTGTCCAGTTCATTCAAAAGTTGCTTCATTTTTGCGCTTACTAAAAATATTAATTGCGAGTTTTTCTTTAAAATATTGTCACCAATAACCGTTAGAAAATACTTGGCTGAATTTTTGGTGTTGAAGATGGTGGGGTATAATACATTCAGTACATTTTGAATCGTATCGGTCTCAGGGAGAGAGTTAAACAACGTCCGCTCCTTAATCAACCGAATAATATTCATCTTGGTCTTGTGTTTCCACTGCAAAAGGACGCGATCCTTTGAAATAGTAGAGAGAAGCTTGTGAATTACGTCGTCCTCCTTGACAATTAGGTATTTCTCTCCGTCATACTCATAGAAGAAGTTATTATTGGGTAGATAAAAGTATTTATTTTTGCTGAGAAACACCTGAATAAAGATCTG
>Ga0209086_10003159_pt1 | contig 12642 bp, 8 predicted proteins | sample M_130207_XF_Meta_FD_187312 | JGI IMG/M metagenome (GOLD analysis project Ga0209086, IMG submission 187312) | Freshwater microbial communities from Lake Montjoie, Canada to study carbon cycling - M_130207_XF_MetaG (SPAdes) (version 2) | ecosystem: Environmental > Aquatic > Freshwater > Lake...
GTGTCTGTTGAGTTGCGTTCTGCGAGTTGACATTGGGTGCATCAGCGACAGAAATAGGTTCGAGAGTATCTATGTCAACAAGTGGCGGAGTTTGCATTCCGCTTACTGCGCCCGGACTTGGTGCTGGTGCTGCAGGTGCAGGTGCTGGTGCTGGTGCTGGTGCTGGCGCAGGTTCAATTGCAGGTACTGGTTCGAGTCCGCCTCCAGTTGGTGCTGGAGTCGGCGCGGGAGTTGGCGCAGGAGTTGGCGCGGGAGTTGGCGCGGGAGTTGGCGCAGGAGTTGGCGCTGGAGTTGGTGCGGATTCGCCTTCGCTCAATTTATTGATCAGCGATTCGATATCGACTGGTGCCGCGGTCGTTCCGGCAGAAGATGCTGGCGTTGAAGTCGTCGCGGATTGCCCTGAATTTGCGGGATTTGTGGCAGCAGATCCATCTGTTGTCTGTGTTGTCGCCCCTGAAGAATTTGCTGCTGAGTCCGTGGATGCGGCGCCCTGCACTTCTGCTTCCGTTGCCATCGCACGCACAACAAGAACTCGTTCTGCAACGACATCTGCGCCACCAGCCAAAGCGATGGCATTCGTCAGTCGAAAATTTGGTTTGTTGAGGGCGAAGATTCCTGCATTCTGAATCGCGCCCTGAATCGTGAATTCAAAACTTCGACCCTTCTGGATATCAACAGTCACAACTGGGTTTTTAATGAAGGCTTCCAACTTCGCTCGGATAGCTTCGCGCAACTCTTCCAAGGTCAGCCCAGCGGCCTTGACTTCATTGATCGTTGGCAGACGAATGTATCCGCCTTGGTCGACAATACGAAGCGCAGATTCTGTTCGACCAACAGTAATCAATTCGTAGATTTCGACTCCAACTTCGTCACCAGCAGCCAGACGATATTGGAGTGTATTGGCGATAAGGTCCTGAGCCTCTGGAGGACCAGTCACTCCAAGTGGTACTTCTGGCGCTTCGATCACATCAATTCGATCTAGGACCGGCATTGTTGTTGGCGTATTTTCGTAATAGCCAGTAACGCTTGGGTTCATGTACGAATCTGACTCGCAACCAACGGCGAAGAGCAATGCAACAATTGCCACGCACGAAACTATTCGGCGATTCGGTTTGATTTTTTTGTTGAAAATACAAGACATAGGTGACAACATCATTTCAAGTCAATTCGATGTGAAAACTAAAGAATAATAATAGCGAAAGATTTCGTTTGGAGACGTAACGGAGAGACTGAGAGAATCGGCATTCAAAGCATCAGACTTCAATGCGATGCTCCGCAGGTGAATTTGAATTTGTGATAGGGGATTTTTCTGAAGTGGTTTCCGATAAAACCATTTCCAATACTGCCATCCGAGCGGCCACGCCGTGGGTGACTTGACGGAGAATTCGGCTTCGCTGGGGATCATCGGCAACTCGATCGTCAATTTCAATCCCTCGGTTCATCGGCCCAGGATGCAAGATAATGACGTGCGGGGCGAGCTTTGCGATTCGCTGCGGTGTAAGCCCGAACATCTGGCGATAATCACTGGAAACAGCTCCTCCTGCGGCGCGCTCGAATTGAACGCGCAACATCATGACAGCATCGACCCCATCGAGGGCAGAATCTAAATTACTTATCGTCGAAACACTGCCAGGACCTTGCGTAATTCGCTCAAATGATTTCGAGACCAGTGTGGGTGGGCCGACCAAGCGCACATGCGCGCCCAATGTTGAAAGTGCGTGGGTGACCGATCGAGCAACTCGACTGTTGGTGATGTCACCAACGATCGCTACCGTTCGGCCTTCCACAGATCCGAATTCCTCGATCAAAGTGGAAACATCCAATATTGCCTGCGTTGGATGTTCGTGGCGTCCATCGCCTGCGTTGATGACTGGGCACTTCACTCCATCCGCAACCATTTTCGCGCCGCCTGATACTGCGCAGCGAACCACGATTGCCGCGACTCCCATGCATTCGATGTTGCGAGCGGTGTCGACCAAAGATTCGCCCTTGCTGATGCTTGATCCGCTTGGTGTCAGATTGAAAACTTGTCCGCCAAGGCGATGCACTGCGGTCTCGAAACTGCAGCGAGTACGAGTCGAATCTTCGAAAAATAAGTTTGCAATCACTCGGCCGTTGAGTGTTGTTCGATTGGGTGATCGCCCCTCGGCAATTGGAACATTCTTTTGTGTCGCAGCGATCAGCCGCAATAATTCTTGGCGGGGCATACCCGCGATCGTGAGGAAGTCTGACATGATGTATTAACAGAGCGATCAGTCCATTCGAGCCACTGGCGATAATAGTTCAAGTGCCTGCGAAATGGTGCGAATCGAAACGATCGCACTGCCATGTCGTTTGATTGAGTCTGTTTGACCTGATGGAACAAGAACAGTCGAGCAACCGCGGCGAATCGCTTCTGCGACACGTTGGTCGAGCGCTCGAACTGGGCGAATTTCTCCTGACAAACCAACTTCGCCAAGAACTGCGCTTGCGGGAGGAAGCGCGCGCGCCAAATGAGCGCCGGCGATCGACAAGCAAACCGCCAAATCTGCAGCGGGCTCGACGATTCGCAAACCACCGGCGACGCTTGCATAAATATCTTGGTCTGCGAGTCGAAGTCCACCATGTTTTTCAAGAACCGCAATCATCATCGAGAGTCTGCCGCTATCCATGCCACTTGCTTTGCGTTTGGCACTGCCAAGAAATCCAGCAACTGCAAGTGCCTGAATTTCTGCAAGCAACACGCGACTGCCTGCCATCACGGGCACAATTGCAGTTCCTGGCCTTGCATCCGTTGCATTCGCCGCAGCGAGCGCACTTTCGTCGACTTCGGCCAATCCTTCGCCAGTCATTTCGAAGAGTCCGATCTCGTGAGTCGAACCAAAGCGATTCTTGCTTGCACGAACGAGGCGGTATGCGTGATGACGATCACCTTCGAACGAGAGAACGACATCAACAAGATGTTCGAGCAGCTTTGGTCCTGCGAGGTCGCCCTCCTTTGTGACATGGCCGACGATCATCACCACTGTGCCCGTTGTCTTTGCAAATTGCACGAGTTCCATGCAACATCTGCGAAGTTGGGTCATCGATCCTGGCAATGCATCTGCGTCATGTCTGTGGACGAGCTGAATGCTGTCGATGGCAAGCACCGATGCGCGAACTCTGCGTGCTTCGTTGGTGATTCGCGCAACTGAACTTTCTGCGAGGAGGAATAAATTTGCGTCGCGAGTTGCTGATGTCATCTCGCCGAGAATTCGCTCCGCGCGCAACTTGACTTGCTGAGCGCTCTCTTCGCTGCTGGCATAAAGCACACGCTCGCCTCGTGCCGCGAGTGCAGAAAAAGCCTGTAAAAGCAGTGTGCTTTTGCCAATTCCAGGATCGCCTCCCACCAAGACCGCGCTGCCTGGAACCAATCCACCTCCGAGCGTTCGATCGAATTCGCTGATGCCTGTTGGCAATCTTGGAACTTCGAGTGGTGAAATTTCCGCCATCGGCGCGGCGGATGGAGAAACGCCATCGATAGCGGATCGAGATGAGTCATCACCTTCTGTGTCGCTTCCTTGAAATGGTTCGACCGAATCCCATGCTCCGCATTCCACACAACGACCCGCCCAACGCGGAGAGATTGCACCGCATTCGTTGCAAACAAAACTGGTTTTGACTTTCGACACGTTTGGCATTCTATGTCCGATTGAGCCGAATTCACCGATTCAAGAAAAAGCGCAGGCGAAAAAAAACGCAGGCGCCGGTCGAGTCGGAGTTCGGTCGGCGCCTGCAGCGAAACACAAAAGATGTTCTGTCATGTGGCGCTGCAATACGCCACAAGCAAACTGTAACCGATGATGATGGGAAAACGCAAGTCAGCGCGTAAGGTGTCGCATGCGAGCGACCCACGCGCCATACTCCAACATCGCATGCAGACGAGCGCCGCGTGGGATCGAAGATGAGTTCAAACCGAAAGCAGTTTCATCGCGCCACTTCCAATATCTGCTGCGCATACGAAACTTCGAAGACAACGCCAATCGTGCGAGGGCGAAGATCGAGCGCAGAATGTCGAGGAAGGAAAGGCGCACGGATCAGTGGATGGACATCGTCCCTTGACGAGGATCTGGAATCGCTGCATCGTTGAGAGCGATGGGATGACTTGATGCTGTGACCACTCGTTCGTCTGGAAGTGGCGAAAATCGACTGCCGATAATTGGAATGCGGCGATTTGGATTTTCTTGACGGGGCATAAATGGAAAGGCAATCCAAATGATCGCCAAGCATGCGCTCGTTGCAATCCACATGTACTGCGTGATGCCGTAATAGGTCATGACTGCTGCAGATGCCAAGAGAAGAATCGAGACGGGGATCATCCCCTGCCATGCGAGTTTCATCAGTTGATCGAAGCGGAATCGCGGCAGAGTCCAACGAATTGCCATGGTGAAAGAGACCATAAATGCAGTCTTTCCGAGCATGATTGCCATTTGCAGAAGGATCAAGCCGATTCCTCCAACAAGCGGAAGATCCCAATTCCAACTTGCAGGAACGAGCCCGCCAAATGGATTCACACTCCATCCGCCGAGGAAAAGAAGCGCAAAGAATGCGGATCCAGTGATGACGTGGAAATATTCTGCGAGGAAAAACATTGCGAAGCGCATCGACGAATATTCCGTGTGGAATCCACCGACCAATTCGCTCTCTGCTTCGGCAAGGTCGAATGGCGCACGATTCGATTCCGCCAACATGCATGTATAGAAGAGGATCGCAGCGAGCGGTTGCTGAACCACATTCCAACTGAACTGCTGTTGATGGGTGATGATGGCGTATGGCTCGAGCGAGCCAGTGATCAAGATCACACAAAGCAGGCAAAGCCCCATTGGGATTTCGTATGAAATCATTTGCGCACTTGCGCGAAGTCCGCCGAGAAATGAAAACTTGCTGTTACTGGCCCAACCGCCGAGCGCGACTCCGTAGACGCCAAGACTGGTGACTGCGATCAGGTAGATCACGCCGACATTCAAATTTGCGCCAACCACTTTCACAAGTGATGGACCAATACCCAGAAATGATGTGATCGCTGAAGGGAGCGAACCGAGATCGAGAATTCCGCCCCAAGGGATGATGACGAATGCGGCCATTGCAGGAATAATGGTGAGTCCTGGACCAAGCGTGAACAGCACTGCATCCGCACCATGCGGAGTGTGCTCTTCCTTCATGATGAATTTCAAACCGTCGGCAATTGGTTGCAGTAATCCTTTGGGACCAACGCGATTTGGGCCAACACGATCTTGCATCCACGCGCTCAGTTTGCGTTCCAACATAACGCCGTATGCGCAGCCGCCAAGAAGCACGTGAAGCATCACAACGATGACAATTACATTAACGATCAGTTGGGGGATGCCGCCAGTCAGTGGAATGATGCTGTTCATGAGTACCGAAGTCTAGCGTTGCTTCGAAAAGTGTCGATCAGACGTTCATTGTTGGAGCGGCCACAGGCAAAGCTGGCCGAGCGAGATGCGGGAAATAATCCTGAATTGCACAGACATCCCACGCACCGATTTGCAAGGCGGAAATTGCCTGAACTGCTGCACGAGCGCCTGCCACTGTCGTCATGATCGGCGTTCCAGAACGCACGGAACCTGCGCGAATGCGACCTTCATCTGTGTGCGCGCCCTTGCGAGTGGGAGTATTAATAATCAGCACGATTTCGCCAGAGCGGATGAGATCCAGGACGTTTGGTCGTTGACCTTCTGCAATCTTTGGCACGAGTTCCGACTTCACGCCATTGTTTGCGAGATACTCGTGCGTTCCGCGACTGCAAATCAGCGTGAACCCAGCGGCAATAAGACTGCGTGCGATGTCGATCGCAGCGCGCTTGTCGCTTTCGCGCACTGAAAGGAAAACTTTACCGCTTGTCGGCAGCATCACACCCGCTGCCATCTGCGCCTTTGCGAATGCGACGGGGAGCGAACGATCCGCGCCCATCACCTCGCCAGTCGAGCGCATTTCTGGACCGAGGATCACATCGACGCCTGGAAATTTCGCGAATGGGAAAACAGATTCCTTCACCGAGAAGAAATTTGCGTCTGCGGTTTCTTGAATATTTAATTGATCCAAGGATGCTCCCATCATCACCTTCGCAGCAACGCGTGCCCACGAAACTCCCTTTGCCTTGCTGACAAATGGTGCGGTGCGTGAAGCACGAGGATTGACTTCCAAGATGTACAGCACGTCGTCCTTGCATGCCATCTGCACATTCATCAATCCGCGCACTTTCAGTCGCTTGGCAAGTGCGCGCGCTTGAGTGGCAACTCGATCAACCATCGATTTCGGCAGGGAATAAGGTGGAATTGTGCATGTCGAATCGCCCGAATGAATGCCGGCTTCTTCGATATGTTCCATCACGCCACAGACCACGGCTCTGGATTCGCTGGCGTGAAGTGTGATCGCAGACGATCGACTTTCTTCGTTTGGAATGAAATCAGAAACAACATCGACATCGATTTCGATTGCATCGGAAAGAAAACGATCGATGAGAATCGGACGATCAGCGAGTTCGCTGACATCGACCGCTTCGGACATATATCGCTTCAAACTCGTTTCATCGAAGCATGTTTCCATACCGCGACCACCAAGAACATACGACGGGCGAACAAGCACGGGATATCCAATGCGCTGCGCGATTTGCAGCGCGTCGTTCAAACTGCGCGCAATTCCACTTGGTGGTTGATTCATGGCGAGTTCTTCCAGCATCGCCTTGAATCGATCACGATCTTCGGCCAAGTCGATCGAGTCGATGCCCGTGCCGATCAGCGGTACTCCAGCGGCGTGAAGTCCGTGCGCAAGATTGAGCGGAGTTTGTCCGCCAAATTGCACGATTACGCCAGCGACTCCACCTGAGCGATTCTTCACGTCAACACCGCCGCCATTCAGTCGTTCGATCACATTCAGCACATCTTCGAGCGTGAGTGGTTCGAAAAAGAGAAGATCGCTGGTGTCATAATCGGTTGAGACCGTTTCAGGATTCGAGTTGATCATCACGCTCTCGAAGCCCATATCAGCGCAGGCGAATGCGGCTTGGCAGCAGCAATAATCGAATTCGATTCCTTGACCGATTCGATTTGGACCGCCGCCAAGAATGATGATCTTCGGGCGAGGCGAGATTCGAATTTCGTCGTCGACAACGGGGATTCCAGCGTTGAATACAGGCGTTTCATATGTGGAATAGAAGTATGGCGTGACGGCTTCAAATTCTGCTGCGCAAGTATCGACCAATTTGAAGACGGGTTCAACTTTCAATCGCTTGCGATGCGCTCGCACGGCGAGAATATGTTTGGTCGAGATGCTGCCCATATAGAGGAATGCCAACTGCGCGTCGGAATATCCGAATTGCTTTGCTCGGCGAAGCGAGTCTGCGGGGAGATCTTCCAATCGATCGACCGCGCAGAGAACATCTTCGAACTCCACAAGTTGCTTGAGCTGATCGACGAACCATCTGTCATATCCAGTTGATTGCGCGACTTGTTCGATGGTCCATCCCATCTTCAGCGCATACCGAACGAAATACAGTCGCCCCTGACTTGGCACCGTCAACTTGCGGCGCAAAAGTTCTTCGGGAATCGGCCAAACTGGCAGAGATCCGTCCGCCAATTCCTTTTTCGCTGCACGCCGACCTGCGAGCCACTTGTCATTCGCATCGAGTCCGAATCCAAATCGCTTGACTTCCATCGAGCGAATTGCTTTTTGCAGCGCCTCTTTGAATGTACGGCCAATCGACATCGCCTCGCCCACGCTCTTCATTTGAGTGGTCAGCGTTTCGTCAGCTTCAGGGAACTTTTCGAATGTCCACCGCGGCATCTTCACCACGACATAATCGATCGATGGCTCGAAGCATGCGCTCGTCGATCCTGTGATGTCGTTGCGCAATTCGTCGAGCGAATATCCCACCGCCAATTTTGCGGCGATGCGCGCGATGGGAAATCCTGTTGCCTTTGACGCGAGCGCAGATGATCGCGAAACGCGCGGGTTCATCTCAACAACAACCATTTGGCCACTCGCAGGATTGATTGCGAATTGAACATTGGATCCGCCCGTATCTACGCCGACCGATCGCATGATTGCGAAGGATGCGTCGCGCATCCGTTGATATTCGCGGTCAGTCAGTGTCTGAATCGGCGCGACCGTGATCGAATCACCCGTGTGCACGCCCATTGCGTCGATATTTTCGATCGAGCAAACAACGATGCAATTGTCTTTGTGATCGCGGACGACTTCGAGTTCATATTCCTTCCATCCAAGTGCGCTTTGGTCGATGAGCACTTGACCAATCATGCTGGCGGAAAGTCCGCGGCGAATGATGTCCTCGAATTCTTCCAAGTTGTATGCGATGCCACCACCGCTGCCGCCAAGTGTGAACGCAGGACGAATGATCGCTGGCAAGCCGATCTCTTCCAGAAAAACACGCGCATCTTCGATGTTTGTAACGGTCTTCGAATGCGGCTGATGCAATCCAAGCCGACGAACGATTTCGCGAAACGCTTCGCGATCTTCCGCGCGGCGAATCGCCTCACGTGATGCGCCGATCATTTCGACGCCATACTTTTCAAGAATGCCACGGTCGTGCAAGATGCACGCGCAGTTCAACGCTGTCTGTCCCCCAATGGTTGGAAGGACCGCGTCAATTGGATGACCGAGTGATTTTTCTTTGGCGAAAATTCTCTCGACTGCTTCTGGCGTGATCGGTTCGATATATGTTCGATCGCTCAAAGCGGGATCGGTCATAATCGTTGCAGGATTCGAATTGACCAGCACGACGCGATACCCTTCCTCCCGCAGAGCTTTGCATGCTTGCGTTCCTGAATAGTCGAATTCGCACCCTTGACCGATGACAATCGGTCCTGAGCCAATGATGAGTATCGTTTGTATGTCGTCGCGTCGAGGCATTCGTGTCCTATTCGTTGATCATCTTTCTGCAACCATCATTCCGTCTTCAGTCCAAATCTCCCCCAATATAACGGCGAAACCAAAACTGATATGCATGATTCAACCCTTCAAACTGAACGATTTCCAGGAGTGCTGAAATTCATCCTCCCGATGCTCAGTTTTTATGTGCGTTGGTTTCACCGATCGCACTGGGAGGGCGCACCTTTGATTCGCGATGGTTTGGGCGATGTGCTGCCAAGTGGCGGGCTGATCATTGCGTCGAACCATGTTTCTGGCTTGGATCCAGTTCTTTTGCAGGTGTATTGCCCTCGTCCGATTCGCTGGATGATGGAGCGGCAGATGATGATCCCCTTGTTGAACCGCTTTTGGCGGCGACTGAAAATCATCCCTGTCGAAGAATCCGGTGGTTCAGCAGCGCTGCGCGAGGCGTTTCGCCATTTGGCGAGTGGTGGGATCGTGGGAATTTTCCCAGAAGGGAGAATCGCACGTCCACATGGGCGAATACAACTTTTTCATCCTGGGCTTGCGATGATCGCTGCCCGAACAAAAACTCCCGTCGCGGTTTTCTTGCTCGACGGAATTCCCCCTTGTGGGAATCCATTCTGGAGTCTTTTTCGCAGAAGTCGCGCGCGCGTGCGTTTGATGGCGGTCGTGCCACCGCCTGCGGTTGGCGAAGAATTGGCGTGGACGCTGAAAATGCGGATCCAAATGGGCGCGGCGCTTGGCGCGACGGTAGATAGTGATGACAAAGAGCGCAGCGAGCAGATCGCAAGCGGATAAACTCGCAAGCAGCAATGATCAATCGCATTGAAGGCATTCTCGAATCGGTGGAAGAGACAGCGGCACTCGTTGTCGTCGGAGAAATTGCTTATGAAATCGCAGTGCCTGCTGCAGATATTCCAGAGCTGTATTCCCGCATCGGCAGTCGCATGACTTTTCACACATTGCACTATTTGGAATCACAAGGTCAAGGTTCTAGTTTCTGGCCGAAGTTGATCGGATTTCAATCATCGAAAGATCGTGCGTTTTTCGAATTGATCACCACGGTCAAAGGCATCGGAGTGCGACGCGCTTTGCGCGCGTTGACAATTCCATTTGCGCGAGTCGCCGAAGCGATCGTGATGAAAGATCTTGCGCTCCTTATGAGTCTGCCAGAAATTGGGCGCAAGACTGCAGAGACCATGGTGCTGGAACTTCGCGACAAGATGGATTCGTATGCGAAGGCTGCATCGGCAAACTCCACTTCCAAATCTCCAACGCGCAAAGGCGAACCAAAGTCAGTCGTGGCGAGTCCGGCCAATGCAACAGGCACACTGAACGCATCCGCAATGATGGACGCGATGAATGTGTTGGTGCAACTTGGCGAGAGCCGGATTGATGCGCGTGCATTGATTGATCTTGCGCTCGAGCGCGAGCCTGACTTGACGACAGCGAACATGCTTGTCTCTGCTGCGCTTGCATCCAAGGGAATGACGCGATGACGCAGGATCATCGATATGCAATGATTATGGCTGGTGGATCTGGCACGCGACTTTGGCCGATGAGTCGAACGAGCCGACCGAAGCAATTGATCCCGTTTATTGAGAGTGGGGATAAGAATGAGAAGAAGAGAAAGTCGCTGCTGCAAATCAGCGGCGAGAGACTCGAAGGCTTGGTGAGGAAGGATCACAGATTGGTCTGCGCATCTCGCAGTTATGTAAAGGATGTGATGGCTGCAATCGACGGATTGCCGCAGAATAATTTTCTTGGAGAACCTGTTGGGCGTGACACGCTCAATGCGGTTGGTTTCGCTGCGGCGGTGTTGGCTGCACGCGACCCCGATGCAATCTTCGTTGTGCTGACAAGCGATCACATCATCGAGCCGCAATCTGTGTTTGCGCAGAAGATCGATCTTGGATTTCGGCTCGTCGAAGCAGATCCAAGTCGCATCGTGACTTTTTCGATTACTCCAACTTTTCCTGCGACGGCGTATGGATATGTCGAGCAAGGCGATCCAATCTCTGATCCGACTGGCTCTGATCCAACTAGCTCTAATCCAAGCGGGAAATTTGATGGCGCGTTTCGAGCAAAGCGGTTTGTGGAAAAGCCAGACCTTGCACGCGCAACGGAATATTTCAAGAGTGGCTCATTCGGTTGGAACAGCGGCATGTTCATCTTTCACGCACGCACCGTGCTTGATGCGATCGCTTGGTTCCAACCTGCGAGTTCGGTTGGGCTGGCGAAAATTGGCGCTGCATGGGGGAAACCTGGTGCAGAAAAAGTTGTCGATGATGTCTATCCCTTGCTGACCAAGATCAGCCTGGATTATGGATTGATGGAACCCGCAGCACGCGATGAGCGCATCAAGATTTGCGCAGTGCCGATGCCGGTTTCTTGGCGTGATGTTGGCAGTTGGCCTTCGTATGGCGAAATCCTCACCGCCGACGTGGATGGAAATCGCGCGAGCGCGCGGGCGATGCACATTGAATCGAAAAAAATTATTGTTGTCAGCGATGATCCTGCACATTTGATTGCAACGATCGGTGTTGAAGGATTAGTTGTTGTACACACGAAAGATGCGACGTTGATTTGTCGTGCAGATATGGCGGAACAAGTCAAAGATCTCGCTGGGCGTGTACCGCCTGAATTGCGCTGAGCACCAATGAGATATCTCGCGATTGATCTCGGCGACCGAAGAACTGGGGTTGCCTGCGGCGATGACATCTTGCTATTGCCTTCGCCGATTGAAGTGATCGATGCGTCAATTCGAGAGATGCTGCTTGCGCGACTGGAAATACTGGTACGCGAATATGGACCTGACGCGTTGGTGATTGGCCTTCCAGTGAATATGGACGGCACTGAAGGGCCGCGTGCAAAGATGGCGCGCGAATTTGCGGATCAATGCGCGAAACGTTTTTCGATCAAGACGATCATGCAGGATGAGCGACTCACCAGCTTTGCAGCGGAGTTTTCGCTCAATCAAAGTGGCCGCACGCATGGGCAGAAGAAAAAATTGCGAGATGCACTTGCCGCATGCGAAGTATTGAAGGATTATTTTCAGAGTCGCGCTGGGGAAGCGTAAGCCAGCTGGAAGTTTGATTCGTCTTACATCCCGCACGCGGCGCGATCGAGATACCAAACCAATTCGCCCCGAGTTGGCTTTATACCTTTGATCGGAAGCGCGTGAAAATCGTCGCGGCCCGTCGCAACGCGAGCGAGCATCTCAGCCTTGTTCGCGCCCATCACCAGCGTGACGATCACGCGCGCACTGTTCAGCAGCGGATAGGTCATCGTGACGCGTGGCGGTGGCGTGACAGTTGGACCGTCGCAATAACTCACCCAGAGAATTTGTTCGTTCAACACGGCGGTTTCTGGAAAGAGACTTGCCGTGTGACCGTTGTCGCCCATTCCAAGCAAGACGAAATCGAGACGATCCTCGCCGTGAGGTCGAGAAGCCAGCGAACTTCGAAGGAGTTTTTCGTATTGCTCTGCCGCATCACTTGCAGTTGCCATCATGGGATGAATTTGACTGTCTGGCATTCCAGAGTGGTCGCAGAAGATTTCTGAAATCTGCCGCCAATTGCTCAGCGCGTTATCAAAAGCAACACGCCGCTCATCGACAATCCACAAATGCGTACGAGCCCACGGGAAAGTGCGGTATCTCGGATCGGTCATCAGCGATTGATAAAAAGGAAATGGCGTCGATCCACCAGAAACGGCGAAATGAAAGTCGCCAAACTTTGTCACGCAATCAAA
>Ga0209086_10003161_pt1 | contig 12639 bp, 1 predicted proteins | sample M_130207_XF_Meta_FD_187312 | JGI IMG/M metagenome (GOLD analysis project Ga0209086, IMG submission 187312) | Freshwater microbial communities from Lake Montjoie, Canada to study carbon cycling - M_130207_XF_MetaG (SPAdes) (version 2) | ecosystem: Environmental > Aquatic > Freshwater > Lake...
CAGTTGTAACGAGAACAAGTGCTTCAGTAAGAATAACTGTCCCTCTTGGTCCCGCCGAGCCCCTCCCGTTGACAATCATTTCACTCAGCAATAGCAGTTATTCCGATAGTTTAAATATCTATAAGGTTTCTACAGCTTCCAGTATTGGTTCTGTTCCGTTAATAAAAGAAACGCAGGTAGCCACAACAGAATTTGATGCCCCAATACATAGGCAGGTAAATAGAGGACCTATACAGGAAACAGGCGTAATCATGACATTAACTGCAAAAGTAAATAGCACCATCGGCCCATCAGTTACGTACACCGGTTTTCCAGCTGTAACACCATCGCTTGCAACGGCCAATAGTATAACAATAACCCCAAATAGTGTTGTTGATTATTACGGCACAGGCAATGCAAATAGCGATTTTTATTTAACATCAAAAAACATAATTACTGCCAGTGGGCTTGTAGCCGGAACTGATATGAATACTCTTACAGCGACTCAAACGTTTAAGAACCTTACAACATCAACTGCGTTGGCGGACTTTTACTATGACACGCCGGTTACAACAGGTCCAACAGGTTCAATTAACTCAATAAGCATTTCAAATATGACAAAAGTATCAGGAGCGTCTATATATAATAACCCGTCCGGAACCGCTGTTATAACGATAGACGCAAGTGCTAATAACATGGGCACATATTTCTATCGTTCTCCGTTAATTACCTACAACTATACAATTAACGGCACTTTGGTGGCAAGTAAAAGTGAAACTAATTTGGCAAATGTAAGAGCAAGCGACATTAATAACGGCAATATGTTTACAAATGGTAATTTGAACTTCACAACTCCAAATACTTTAACCAATGTAACAAGTATGACATCTATTTCAGTAAATGCGGTTGCAAAGAATATATTTGGGGAGTCGTTATTAACCGGTAAGACGTTAAGTGTTATAACAGATGCAGCGTCTATTACATTTGCAAATACAATGAATCAAAGTAGTATACCTTCATTAAGTCTAACTGTGGCGGTGATAGGACGTAGAATTTGGTCTGCTCCGATTGTGAGCAACAATTGCCCTGATCTATTATATGATGGAAATATGTACTATACCTATCCATACGATGATTCGTGGGATATCACCAGTACAAATCAACTGAGTGCCGGCCGCACAATAAATACATCAACGGAACTTATGATTAAGGATGGATTATTTACAACAACCACCGCAGCATATAGCGATTACAGTGGGTATGCGGGTAACTCTGGCATTAATTATAGTGGCGTTGCCCGGACGGGTTATAGATTTGTGACATTCTGCTGGAAGGTGCCGCCGCGCTCGGGGGCTGGTTATAAGGGGTTGTCTTTTACATTTAATTCAATTAATAATCTCACGCCCGCCACAGCCACAAGCATTAGTACATTAGGCATAAATGGCACTACTGGGGTCAGTCCCAGAATACTCGTGTTTTACGCCTTTCAGGATGTGGCAGCGCCGACCTATGTAGGCTCTGTATCAGGTGGGTATAAGTATAATACTTATTGGTTGAATGGAAATATCAAGGGTTCGGGCGGAACTGTCCCCAACCTTGATGCCATTATGTATAAACCAAACCCTACAAATTCTGCTTTTACGTATGGTTATTATGGCTGCCAAACAGCGGCCATTTCCCCGATTTCTGGTTCTACCACTACATTGCCAGTATTCATGCCATCAATAGTCGATACGAATGATTCTTCTTACTTATATTTAAGAATTGGTATACCTATGTACAACACAAATATTCAATTTGGCAGCGTATCTGCAACGCTCAGCGCATAAACGGGGGAAATAAATAATTATGCCTTAGTTTCATAAAGATATTATACTACACAATTAATAACATGCTAAACAGAAACGTGTTTGTTATTAATTTGCCTACAACTATGGAGAAATGGGCGTGTCATTTAGCACAAAACTGCAAGAGACTGGTTTGGGTTATTTTTATATTATAGTAGATTATAATATGTCAGTCCCATTGGACACTAAAGAAAAGGTACAAATATTGTTCAATAAAAGCTTTGGTCTTTTAACGACAGACCCCACTTCGGACATGGGGAATCAGATACAAACCAACGCGAGTGACAAAATTATACCAGCATCGACGATATATACACAAACTATACCACTTATTGCTCCCACCGATTTAGAAGTAGATGACACATTTATCCGCACAATATACCCGACGGGTTCAATAGACATGAATACCTACGACGCTACACCTCTGCAATGTAGAAGATTAAAAAGCAAGACTTACCCCTATATCGTAAAATATGAAAATTTGCAGGTAATAAATTACCTGCCCGAAAGAACTTACAACGGATACGTTGACTTTGGCGATGAACGCGGCGTGCAAAACTTATTATCGCAAACTATTCCATTTAACTTTGATTCTGCGGGTTCTTATGGAGTGTCTGTTTGTAAATTTTTTGTTGACCCATTTGGAGGCATTGATGATGATGGAGGGGCGCACGGATTTATGCCCGTCAACTCAGATGATACACAGTTGTCATGGAATTACGACAATGATGCCGGATGGCTAACGTTTTATGGTGAACTCCACCCCAATTTAGGTATAATATACAGGGGTAGTCCAGCTGTAAATCCAATAATGACATTTTGGCGATATGAAGGCAAGTTTGGGTTGGGTGATGCTGTTGGCGGAACTACTGGAGCTACGGGAGCTAAGGGCGACACAGGAATAATGGGTCCTACTGGACCTGCTGGCAGCGGTGGCGGAGGGTCTGGCGAAACTGGTGCAACTGGTGCAATGGGTCCTACTGGACCGGCTGGCAGCGGTGGCGGAGGTGGTACTGGATATACTGGTGCAACTGGCGCTAATGGCGAAACTGGCGCAAAGGGTCCTACCGGATCTGCAGGCGCAACTGGAGCTATTGGACCTACAGGAACTACCGGTGCAATTGGATATACTGGCGCAACTGGGTCAATTGGTGCAACTGGAGCAATGGGTCCTACGGGCTCTATCGGCGCAACCGGTTCTACGGGCTCTATCGGCGCAACTGGATATACTGGATCTGTAGGCGCAACCGGTTCAATTGGTCCTACGGGCTCTATCGGCGCAACAGGATCAATTGGCGCAACTGGCGCAACCGGTTCAATTGGTGCTACAGGAACTGCTGGCGCAACCGGTTCAATTGGTGCTACAGGAACTGCTGGCGCAACCGGTTCAATTGGTCCTACCGGATATACAGGTGAAAAAGGCAGGAACGGGGAGGCAAGTTCAACTGGCGCTACTGGTGCTATTGGCCCTACTGGGTATACAGGTGAAAAAGGCAGGGACGGGGAGGCAAGTTCAACTGGCGCTACTGGTGCTATTGGCCCTACTGGACCGGCAGGTAGTGGTGGTGGTGGCGGAGGTGGCGGAGAATATGCCAACGACGAATGGTTGTTAACTTACTTGCTTGGTCAACCGCCAGCAGTTGTATTTGAAAGCCCTGTCTATACTTCAGACACTATTTATGTCCCCTGGATATTTCCTACTCAAAGGAAGGTAGCCTGGGGTTCAAATATACTATTGCCAACTATAAATACATGTACAATCACACTAAACGTAGACGGAAGTGACAATATTATTGTTGATCATGCGGATAGCTTTGAGTTAATATCCGGAACAACGAGAGTATTAGCGATAAAAAACACTGCAATGGTAAGCGGGTTTGACTCTGGTGGCGGTTACGCAAGTATTTATAAATACGGCGGCAAGGGAATAGACAAAATTAGCAATACTTCTGTAAATACGCTAACAGTAGTGTTTAATAATACAAGCGCATTTTCCCCTCAATCTAACCCAAGTAGCATAAATTTGTTTGGTTTTTTTACACGAATAGTAACCATCACAGGAGCTGCTGTGGCGGGCACAACATTGGCGGCTTCATATAATATTAATGACCCGGCCGGCGTGAATGAAATTACTTATAAATGGTTTCGCGTACTCGGTGGCACAACGACTCTCATATCTGGCGCAACGAATTCTAACTACAAATTGACTCCTGGCGATGTAGGCAAGACAATTATTGTAACAGTGTATTATAACACTAATGCTGCGGTAGCAAAAAGTGTAACAAGCGCCGCAACTCTGCAAGTTACCCGCCCCATAAATACTGCGCCAACCGGTTCAGTAATCGTGTTAGGAAATGCGAAAGTAGGTACAACGTTGCTTACTGATGTAAAGACTCTTGATGACCTGGATGTTATCGGTACAATTTCCTATCAATGGAAACGTGATGGGATTAATATAGACGGTGCAATTAACAGTACTTATTCATTGATTCGTGATGATTTTGAAAAGATAATTACAGTAACCGCTTCTTATACGGATGGCTACGAATATCCGGAAAAGGTAACAAGTGAACCAACTTTGCCGGTTGTCGCTCCCGATAATAATGACCCGACTGGAGAAGTAACTATCGATAGAAATGCTGTGGGAGGCCAAACATTGACTGCTACCCTAAATAATCTTGGTGATCTGGATGGTCTTGGCACAATTACCTATCAATGGTATCGTGACGAGGTTAGCATACAAAATGCCACAGGTGCGACCTATAAATTGGGTCCATCGGACGTTGGCAAGGTAATTAAAGTAATTGCATCTTATGTGGATGGGTATAAAAATTCGGAACATGTTACAAGCAATGTAACCGACCCTGTTATCCGCCCCACAAATACTTCTCATACTGGTTCAGTAACTATCACTGGCACCGCGCAAGTTGGCAGAACATTGAGTGCTACAAATGTAAATACAATTCAAGATATAGATGGCCTGGGCACATTTGCATATCAATGGTCTCGTGCGGGCATTGATATAGACGGTGCAACTAACCCTACCTATCTATTGGTTCGCGATGATTTTGAAAAGATAATTACCCTAACAGTATCCTATACGGATGCGTACAACTACAATGAAACCAGCAGTGTCTCAACTTCTGTGGCGATTGTCGCCCCTGATAATACTCTTCCCGCTGGTTCAGTAATTATCACTGGAACTGCGCAAGTGGGACGAACATTGCTTTCTAATGTAAATACTCTTAATGACCCGGATGGTAATGGTACAATTTCCTATCAATGGAAACGCAATGGAATTGCTATAGACGGTGCCACTAACACTACCTATGAAATGATTCGTGATGATTTTGAAAAGACAATTACAGTAACAGCATCGTATACGGATGGCTATAGACGCCAGGAACGTGTAACAAGTCTCCCAACTTCACCAGTTGCCGCCCCCCAAAATACTGCAAATACTGGTTCACTGACTATCGAGGGAGACCTGGTTGGAGGCAAAACGTTAATTGCTACCCTAAATAATCTTTTTGACCCAGATAATGTTGTTGGTGCAATTACCTATCAATGGTATAGAGCCAACGTTCGCGTAGACGGCGCCACAGGCACCAGTTATTTGTTGGGACCGACAGATGTTGGTAAGGTAATTAAAGTAATAGCATCTTATACGGATGGGTATAAATATACGGAAAATGTTACAAGCTTGGCAACTGTGGCAATTACTAAGCCCCTGAATAGTGTTCCAACTGGCGACGTAACTATCACCGGAGATGCGGTGGGCGGTAAAACATTAACTGCCAAATTAATCGATTTCGCAGACGTTGATGGTCTTGGTACATTTACATATCAATGGAAACGCGACACTGTTGTCGTGCAGAGCACCACCAATCCTACTTATTTATTGGGTCCATTAGATGTTGGTAAGGCAATTACATTAACAGTGTATTATACGGACGCTTATGATACTACCGAAAGTAAATCAAGCGTCGCAACCGACCCTGTTATCCGCCCCACAAATACTCCTCATACTGGTTCAGTAACTATCACCGGCACTGCGCAAGTTGGCAGAACATTGAGCGCTGCAAATGTAAACACTATTCAAGATATAGATGGCCTGGGTATATTTAAGTATCAATGGTCTCGCGCGGGAATTGATATAAACGGTGCAACTAACACTACATATACATTGATTCGTGATGATTTTGAAAAGATAATTACAGTAACAGTATCCTATACGGATGCCTACAACTACAATGAAACCAGCAGTGTCTCAACTTCTGTGGCGATTGTCGCCCCTGATAATACTCTTCCCACTGGTTCAGTAATTATCACTGGAACTGCGCAAGTGGGACGAACATTGCTTGCTAATGTAGATACTCTTAATGACCCGGATGTTATTGGTACAATTTCCTATCAATGGAAACGCAATGGAATTGCTATAGACGGTGCGATTAACACTACCTATGAAATGATTCGTGATGATTTTGAAAAGACAATTACAGTAACTGCATCTTATACGGATGGCTATAGACGTCAGGAACGTGTAACAAGTCTCCCAACTTCACCAGTTGCCGCCCCCCAAAATACTGCAAATACTGGTTCACTGACTATCGGCGGAGATGCGGTGGGTGGCAACATATTAACTGCTACCCTAATTAATCTTTTCGACCCGGATGTAGTTGGGCCAATTAACTATCAATGGCAAAGAGCCGGTGTTATCGTACAGAGCAATGCCACTAATACTTATTTATTGGGTCCGGCGGATGTTGGCAAGGCAATTAAAGTAATAGCGTCTTATACGGATGGGTATAAATATATGGAAAATATTACAAGCTTGGAAACTGTGGCAGTTACTAAGCCCGTGAATACTGGTCCAACCGGTTCAGTAACTATCACCGGAACTGCAGTGGGCCGGGAAACGTTAACTGCCAATTTAATCAATTTCGCAGATGTAGATGGTATGGGTCCGATTACCTATCAATGGAAACGTGACGGCGTTGTCGTGCAGAGTTCTACCGTTAATAAATATCTTTTGAGTCCTGATGATGTAGATAAGGTAATTACCGTAACTGCGACTTATAATGATCTGTATGATAACCCGGAAAGTAAAACAAGCGCCGCAACTTTGCCAGTTACTAAGCCCACGAATACTTCTGCTACTGGTTCAATAACTATAACTGGAACTAAGCAAGTAGATGCAATATTAACTGCTACCCCAAATAATATCCAAGATATAGATGGCGTTGGTCCGATTACCTATCAATGGAAACGCGCAGGGGTTGCTATAAACAGTGCCACTAACACTACCTATAAATTGATTCGTGATGATTTTGAAAAGACAATTACAGTAACAGCGTCCTATATAGATGGCTACAAAAACCCGGAAAGTGTAACAAGCCTCCCAACTGTGGCGATTGCCGCCCCCCCGAATACCGCACCAACCGGTTCAGTAAGTATCGGCGGAGATGCGGTAGGCGGTACCACATTAACTGCTACCCTAATTAATCTTGTCGACCCGGATGTAGTTGGCCCAATTACCTATCAATGGAAACGCGCCGGGGTTATCGTACAGGACAGTCCCATTAATACCTATTTATTGGGACCGATTGACGTTGCTAAAGTAATTACCGTAACAGCGTCTTATACAGATGGTTATAGAAATCCGGAAAGCATAACAAGCCTACCAACTGTGGCAGTTACTAAGCCGTTGAATAATGGTCCAACTGGCGAAGTAACTATCATCGGAGATGCTGTGGGGGGTAAAACGTTAGCTGTCAAATTAATTGATTTCGCCGATGCAGATGGTATGGGCTCGATTACATATAAATGGAAACGCGACGGGGTTGTCGTACAGGAGAGTGTCGTTACTGCCTATCTTTTGGGTCCTGCGGATGTAGGTAAGGTAATTACAGTAGAAGCGACTTATAAGGATCTGTATGATCGCCCGGAAAGTAAAACAAGCGCCGCAACTTCGCCAGTTGCCGCCCCCACGAATACTGCAGCAACAGGTGAAATAATTATCATTGGAAATCCGGTGGGAGGAACAACGCTGAGTGTTAATGTAAACAATATTGAGGATGTAGATGGCCCTGGTACATTTGCATATCAATGGTCGCGCGACGGCGTTCCAATCGCTACCAGTTCTACATATTTATTGGGTCCGGCGGATGTAGGTAAGGTAATTACTGTAGTCGTGTCCTTTAATGATGCTTATAACAACAGCGAAAGTAAAAGCGCCTCAACTGTTGCAGTTGTTAAGCCCACGAATACTTCTGCTACTGGTTCAGTAACTATCACCGGAGATACGCAAGTGAATAAAATATTAACTGCTACCGTATATAGTCTGGTTGATCCGGATGGTACCGGCGCAATTACCTATAATTGGTATCGCGGCACCACTCTCATACAGAGCACTACCAATAATACCTATGTATTAACCAAGAGCGACCAGGGCTATGGAATTAAAGTGATAGCGTCTTATATAGATGGTTATGAGAGACCAGAAGGTCTAACAAGTTTGGTAACACAAATACCTGCCGCAGTGGTGCCGGCCGAGCCCGCTGTACTAACAAGTATTCCGCTCGAAATTACAAGTGCTAATAGCTACACGAATATCAGCTCAAATATATATAAAGTTTCGGACGGGGTTTCTATAGGGGCAATCCCGTTAATAAAAGCGACGCCAGTCACTACATTGCAATTTTATGCACCAATACATCGGCAGGCAAATAATGGAACGAGTGGTGCCAGTACGCTCATGACATTATCCGCGAGTCTAAATAATGCTGCCGGACCGTCTATTGATTATGCCGGGTTTTCTTCTACGCCTCCAGTTGCCACAACGTCTAATAATGTAACAATAACGCCGAATGGCGTGGAGGATTCTTATCTGGGTCAAGCAGATAAAACCGGGTTTTATTTAACATCAAAAAATATAATCACGGTGACGCCTTCTGCAGGAAGTGATGTGAATGTTCTTAAAGCAAGCCAGACATTTTCTAATCCAGCTGGTGCCACGGTCGCAAGTGCCTCGGCAACCTTTTATTATGATACACCAGGCGCAATTGGTCCGACCGGTTCAATTAACGCGCTAAGCATATCATCGTTCGCAAAAGTATCAGGATTGTCTGTATTATACGATAACAACGCGAACATAACGATAGATGCGACTGCTACTAACATGGGCAAATATTTCTATTATTCTCCGCTAATCACGTATAATTATGCATATGGCGGAAATACAGGAACTGTAAGTGAAACTAATTTGGCCAGGGTTAGAACGAGTGATATTACTGGCAATATGTTTACAAATGGTACATTAAACTTTTCCAGCCCGGTTGCATTGACGGGTATAAATAATGGAGCGTATTCCAAATCGGCTATTACAATAAACACGTCCGTCAATAGTATATATTTTCAAGGCGGGAAAACCGACGCGTCGTTTAATATTATAATGGACCCGCTTTCACGTACACTTGTTTACCAACTGCTACCAACTGCTATACCGTTATTAGTTTCAACTCCGGATACTTCCCAAACAGCTGTTTACGGGGCAAGAATTTGGTCTGCGCCAATTACAACAAATGCGACTGGTGTTTTATGTCCTGATTTTTTGTACAATAATACACTCTACTATACTATGCCATATGATAACGATGGGTCTCTTACAAGTACCGACCCATCTGGGTGTCAACAAGACCTGCTAATTAGCAATGGACTATTTGTAACTCCAAGTACATCATCGGCCTATATTGATTACAGTGGCTTTCCGGGAAACGCCGGGCGCAATTATAGTACGATATCTTCCGCCTCCAGCCCGGTCACGTATAGATTCGCGACATTTTGTTGGAAAATGGAGACAAATACCGGTTCACTATATTTATCATTTTATATTGAGTCAGTTAATAATCTATTTCGCAGCGCTAGCTCAAACTATTCGGATGTTAGTGGTAGTGCTTTGGCTATCAATCAACTGCAGGTTTTTTACGCCTTTCAGAACGCGACCAACCCAACATTCGCTACTTCGACCAGTGCTAGTGTTCCTGCTTGGAATAGCGTTTGGATAAAGGCCAATTCCAATGTTGGAACAGCTGCGAGCACGTCAACATACTATAACTACAATCAGACTAATGTCGCCAACCGATACGGACTTTGTCAGACTAGTTTATCAACCTCGCCGAATGCAACCACTTTGACTACCGCGGGAACTGCGTCATTTTATCGCGTATTTGTACCTACATACAAAATAACAAGTACGGACAATGTTTACTTGTATTTAAGAATTGCTCTGCCGATGCATAAAGATATGAGATTTGGCCGTGTATATGCGACGTATAGTAAATAGACAAAATTTAGTTACAGAGAGAATGATATTTGCAACAATTTAAAATCTTCAAATGCATAACTTGCAGGATTAATCACATATTTATATATATGTAATTAATTTACTTGTAATTATAGGATTTTTTGTGATGTTTATCACCTAATCGCGAAAGGCGCAATTTAGTTAATTACAATTTAGTTATAATTTAGTTGGGCATACGTTAGTTATAATTTTATATTGTAATAAGTTATAATATGTCACAGATCACAGACTCTCAGAGAATAGAAATATTATTCAATAAGAGTGTGGGCAAGGCGACTACAGTGCCTGGCGCCCAATTAGGACAATTGCCAGGCGAAAACGCAAATCCTAAAGTTATACCGGCGTTGCAGGTATATAGTCAATATATACCACCCATCGCTCCTGACGAAAGTGACTTAATAGATGACCCAAATTTTAACAGTGAGGGAAAGCTCCCCAAACCTCCGCCCGGCGCATCAAACCCACCACTCACCGGTATACCAATTGTATGTAAGAGACGGTATAGTAGGACGTATCCATGGATCGTAAAATATGAAAACTTTCCATTATCTGAAGAAAGCACAATGAGGAGTTTCAGCGGACGTTATACCAACGGCGAGACCATTGATGCGGTAAACTTATTATCTCAAAATATTCCATTTAACTATGACCCCACTATAACTTACAAGGTTGAGGTTTTTGGGTATTGGAGTTTGCTATTTGGATTCTTTAGTTTTGTGTCGGATGATGAGTTTCTCTCGTGGAATTATGATACTGCTGCCGGATTCATCACATTTTATGGCAATCGCGACACTATACTTGGCCCATCATATACTCTATTTGACATAGACGGTAACGCAACTGGCACGTGGGATGAAGCAATACCTCCACTTATGACATTTTGGAGATATGAGGGTGAATTCGGATTAGCTTCTGACGGTACTGGTGGCGCTACTGGCGGTGGAGGCGGTGTAGCTGGCGCAACTGGTGCAACTGGTGCAATGGGTCCTACTGGACCGGCAGGGAGCGGTGGTGGAGGTGGAGGCGGTACTGGATATACTGGCGCAACAGGTGCTAATGGCGTTGCAGGCGGCATAACGTATCCTGTAGTAAACTCCGGTGCAGGTTCTTATACTATTGCAGGAACAACAGCGAATCCCACGCTTAACTTGATTAAAGGATTTACTTATTATTTTAATGTTTCGGCAAGTGGGCATCCTTTCTGGATCAAGACGGCGGTTGTAACGGGCACAGGAAGTGCATATTCTACCGGTGTAACTAACAACGGAGTTGATTCTGGAACGATAACATTTACAGTGCCCTTTGATGCACCAAGCACTCTTTACTACATTTGTCAATTACATGGCAGCATGGTGGGAACAATAAATATTTTGAGTTCAATGGTTGGACCTACAGGATCTGCTGGCGCAACTGGTGAAATTGGAGCAACTGGATTAATTGGCGCTACGGGCTCTATCGGCGCTACCGGTTCAATTGGCCCTACGGGCTCTATCGGTGCAACAGGATCAATTGGCGCAACTGGCTCAATTGGCGCTACTGGATCTATCGGCGCTACCGGCACAATTGGCGCAACTGGATATACTGGTGCAAAAGGTGCAATAGGCCCTACCGGATATACCGGCGCAAAAGGTGACAACGGAACCGCAACTAGTACTGGCGCCACTGGAGCAATTGGCCCTACTGGACCGGCAGGTAGCGGTGGTGGTGGCGGTGGTGGAACTGGAGCGTACGCAAATGACGCATGGATGCTAAGTTATTTACTTGGTCAGCCGCCTGCAGTTGTATTTGATACTCCGGCGTATACATCGGATACTGTTTATTTGTCATGGAGTTATCCAGTACAGCATAAGGTCGGATGGGGAGATAACCTCTGGCTACCGAGTATATCAACGTTTACCTTATACATAACGTCGGGCGGCATCAAATACGATATTACGAGTTTGTATCCCAACCAATATGAGTGGATTAATCAAAACACACCTCAAGCAACTCCATACGTCACCGCATTGGTGATTAAAAAAACTCCTCTGGGTTCTGGGGCGGTTTTTTGGTTTGGCAATGTGACAGACCCTTCTGGTGGGGGACAAAGGTACGCGTACACGTACTACAATGCCGCCTTGGTTACAGCCATAACAAATAATTCGGTGAATACGATAACTGCATACTATGGTAATCCAAGTAATTTTGGCGCGGGTCCTAATATAAGCAGCAAGATCTTTCTCGGTGCAGATGTTGCTGTAACTATAACAGGGAGTCCTATTATGGAGGGCGAAACATTAACAGCTTCGAACAATCTTAATAACCCAGTTGGTATTTCCTATCAATGGAACCGCGTCTCAGGCACCGCGTCGGATGCCATATTTGAGGCAACTGGCACTGCCTATATATTGAAACGAGAAGATGTGGGTTTTAAAATTACAGTAACCATGTATTATAACGACATTTACG
>Ga0209086_10003165_pt1 | contig 12638 bp, 3 predicted proteins | sample M_130207_XF_Meta_FD_187312 | JGI IMG/M metagenome (GOLD analysis project Ga0209086, IMG submission 187312) | Freshwater microbial communities from Lake Montjoie, Canada to study carbon cycling - M_130207_XF_MetaG (SPAdes) (version 2) | ecosystem: Environmental > Aquatic > Freshwater > Lake...
CCACCTGGAATTAAAACTAAGTCGCTCCACTTCAACGGCTGCGTAGGGTCGTAGCCATCTTTGGTGATGTAGGCCTTGAAAAAACTTGGATCATGCGGCGTGTGCAAATGAAATCGACACACGCGCGGACCAGCGACCATTGCGGTGGCGGGCCAATCGGTGCGGGGCAAATCAATGCCCGCATATTTGGCGCGGCCCGCGCTGGCCAACATTCCATTGGGAATCAACGCTTGATAGTCGTAGTTGGGTACGCGGAGATTGACCTCGTCCCAATCGTAAAACGCCTGCGTACCTGCAACGGCAACCGCTGCGCGACCCGCGGCGCTGGACGGACTTTCCGGATTTTCCAGAAAGACTTCATAGGAGCGACTGATCGGGTCGGCCATGGAGCCGTGACCAAGCGCGCTCAGCGAACACAGCGTCACACATGCGAGTGAGCATAAAAGATTTTTCATACGTCGACCTTTCTATATGTGTCATTGTCAGAGTTCATCTCAATCAACACACCAAGTCATAAATAATTATTGGGTAGCCCACATACGCGGTGAAAGCGCGTTTATGGAAGCACTCCAGTAATTTTGAGACCATTGTCATACACCGCAATCTTGCTGGTTTGAATCATGCTTGTGTTTCCAACTCCAAGTCCAGCGAAGGAAGGATCATTGGCCGCGCTCCACGCAGTGGCTGGAACGCCGTTCTTCAACGTCATGCGGAATTGCGCCTCACGCCAGTATGAACTTCCTGTTCCTGGCGCGATGAATGTGCCGGCGAAACTCACATCAACGTAATACAACTTGCGCGCAGCGTCATACACCTTCAACGCCGTGGCCACGGTTCCATTCTGAATGTAGTTGCCGCTGACAACCACGGATGTTTGGTCGTAGCCAGCCGCGAATAATTCAGAGAGATCCACGAAATAACGCATGGAGAATGCGCTTGAGCCAACCGCTGGAAACGCTGAGCGATTATTCAGCAGCGCGCGGATTTCGGTGAAGCCACTTCCCTGCTGATTGATGGACGCCTCGACAAAGAATTCGTCGTTGATTGATCCAGACTCAGACGCTGGTGGAAAGTTTGACACAACTACGCCAGTTGAATCTTGCGCAAGTCGAGCCACCGCACCGGTGAAGCCCGCGTTGTAATCAAGCGCCACTTCATTGCAAACATAGTTGCTGCGATCGTCGGTGTAAGACGAATCGGATGTGGTGCTTGGACCGCCAACCAACGCGCCGTACAAAATATGGCGTGAGGCAACTGGAGTTGTCATGCTTCCATTCCAAGAGCCATGCGCTCCACGATGATGTGGATTCACTGGCGGATTCACGCCGAATCCAACCACATAGCTACGCGCGTTTGGATTTTTACCAAGCATGTAATCAATTTGATTGCGTGCGAAGTCGCGGTAACGCGTGCCGACATCGCCCACGCGATCGGCATACACCAGCGCAAGGAACGAAGTGTTGGCCGAGTAGCGCAGTGAACCCCACTGATCAAGCCACGCTAAACCACCAGCGGTATACGCAACCTTGCTGCCGTTGTCGCCAACGGTCCAGTAGTTCAACCACTTCTCCGCCGCTGTTTTGTAAACGCTTTTGCCAGTGAGTTGCGCAAGCAACACGGTCACGCCGTAGGTCTTGTCGTCCCAGTTGTGAGTCCACTTCAGCGGAAGGCCAGAAATATTTTGGCTGTAGATACTTTCCGCCTTGGTGAGATACGCGACCTCGCCAGTAGCGCGGTACAACCACGCAGCGCTCCAAGCGAGTTCATCGTAATAACCAGACCATGAGTTGTAGTAGCTTGCGGCGTCAGTGATGGAGTCGGAATATTTTCCGCGATAGGTGTCGGCGAAAGTAAACAGCGTGCGGGCGTGCGCCAACAATGTGTCGGCGTATGCGGGATCGCTGCTTCGAAACAACATGCTTGCCGCCGCCATTGCCGCCGCTGATTCACCAGCCAAATCGGAGCCGGGCTTAGCCGCGGTAATGGCGTACGCGGGTCGCGCCATGTTCATGGTTTCAGATGGTCCCCAGTAGCTGTGATCAAGCGAACCATTTCCAACTTGTCCATACAACACATTCGCCGATGGATGAGCCTTGATGATGAAGTCAGTGCCCCAACGAACCGCCGCAAGCAACGCAAGCTTTTGGCCTGTTTTGTCGTACGCGGCGCCATATTCAATGCCGCCCCAGGCCAGAAGAGAAAGTGAGCTTGCCATTGGCAAACCAAATTTCACGTGGTCGCCCGCGTCGTAGTAGCCGCCGGTCAAATCAATACCAACATCGCTTCCATCGGTTAGGGCGGAGTCGCCGCGCCATGGAACACGGAAATCGGTGGCCAGAGTTCCAGAACGCTGCGCGTCGTAGAAGTACAAGGACTTCTGCAACACTTCGGCGTAGTTGAAAGTTCCAGGCATACTCGCTGGTGAAATTGTGAGCGCAAGCAATTGAGTCGCGGTACCAGTTGCGTTGCTGGCCGACAACGTTACGTTTGTTGTTGCCGCAAGAGTTGGTGTTCCAGAAATCAAACCACTTGTTGTGTTCACGGAAAGTCCAGCGGTCAATCCGGTAGCGCCAAAAGAAGTTGGTGAACCACTTGCGGTGATCTGATAGCTGAATGTGGAACCAACTGTTCCCGCGGCACTCGCTGAACTCGTCACAACAGGAGCAACGGCACCACCTGTACCGCCACCAGTGCCCGTGCCACCACCGGTTCCAGTGCCGCCACCGGTACCAGATGCACCTGCATCGCATGGACCCCATGACAACAAGATCACGGAAACATCACCGCTATCTGTGCTGCCGTCGCCGTTGAAATCGCAATCTGAAGGGCCGCCCCAATTCACCAATACCAAACTGATATCGGAAGAATCTAGAACGCCGTCAAGATTGGCGTCACCCACACACTGCGCGGGCTGAGTGACGGTGAGCGCGAGCGACGCGGAGCCAGTGCCGCCAGAGTTGGTGGCGCGAATAGTGATTGTGCTCACCTCGGCGGTGGTTGGCGTTCCTGAAATCAAACCACTTGCAGTGTTCACAGCAAGACCGCTTGGCAAACCAATGGCGCTGTACGAAGAGACAGTTCCACTTGCGGTGATTTGATATTCAAACGCAATGCCAACGCTTGCTGATGCAGTACTTGCGCTGGTGATCACTGGCGCGCTTGGCAGAGCTGTTGACAACAACGTTCCAATCGCCGAGGCATCGGCAAGTGTTGCGCCAACAACATTTGACAACTGCACCGTGAATTGCTTCGAAGTGGTTGCCGCTTGGTTTGGAATGGCAACGGCAATGGTTTTCACTTTTTCACCCGCGGCGAAACTAAGCGTGCCTGAAGCCGTGGTGTAATTGGTTCCAGCGATCGCGGTTCCGTTGACGGTGGAGTAAGCGACCGTGACTGCGCCCGTGGCTGCCGCGGACATTGTCACGGGGAAATTCATGTACTGCGGAGCGGCTCCGACACTACCAGCGCCCAACGAAGGGGCCAAACTTGCTTGTAAATAAGCCATTTTCGCAGTGCTGACCGTTGTCCAATCGTCATTGAGAATTCCGCCGGTGTCGCCGCTGTTTGGATTCATGCACCAGTACGTCCAACTCATTCCAAGTTTGCCCGCGGTCAAATCATTGGTGCCGTTCAAATCAAGGTCGCCGTCCATGTAGTCGGTCAATTTGTCCAACCACACTTGATCGCTGGTGGTGGCCAACTTGCTTCCAAACTCGCCAATCAGAATTGGCGCGACATTGTTTTTGTAGATAGAGCCCCAGTGTGAGTTCCAAACATCAACCATATTTTTTGGATACGTTGGGTCGGAGAACCAAGTCTGCGCAAAGACACTGCTGGGATATTCATGTGGCGAATACACCAACTTGTTGTTCACCGAAAGAACAACAGGAAACGTCGAGGCGCCAGTCAGATTGCCGCCCCACCATGTTGTTTGATTGTTGTACTTCTCAACGCCCTCAACAATGATGAGCCAGTTTGGATTTGCAGCAAGCACGGCGTTTCCACAACGCTCGGCGGCCTTGTTCCAATCGGTGGCGGCAGCGCTGTTGCCCCACGTGGCTGATTTTTTTGGCTCGTTGAAAAGATCCGCGCCAATTACGGTGGAGTTACCGGCGTAATGTTGCGCAAGCATGACCCAGTCGGAAATCCAACGAGACTCCGTGTAGTACGCATCGCCTGGGATGTACCACACATCTTCGCCAATAAAATTGTCGGCCTTGGCGCTGTGGCGATCAAGGAACACGCGCAGGCCAATTTGCCCGCAGTAATCTACAACTTTGTCCATGCATTGAAGAGGCGTAAGGCCTTGTAGGTCGGAGTTCTGCGCAAAGTTAATGCTGTTGGTTGTTGCACCAGGGGCCAACATTTCATTGCAATATGGAATGCGCAAGGTGTTGAAGCCAAGCGATTTCACTTGATCAAGAACGGATTTATAGCCGCGTGTCCACAGACCGTGGAACACCTTGTTGCTGGTTTCAAATCCAAACCAATTCACGCCGGTAATGCGCACAGGTTTTCCATTGGCATCAATAATTTGATTACCGGATGTGGAAAAATATCCCGCCGCGGTGCTGCTGCCACTGCTTACGGCCGCAAGCGTAATTGCGGCGTCATCAATCACAATACTTGGAACGACGGTGGTTCCGCCACCAGTAGTACCGCCGCCAGTGCCGCCACTAGAAGTTCCATTGACGGTGATTGCCGTGGGCAAAACGCCAGCAACCGCAAAGTTGGCAGCGCAACCAACTTCAACATAGGCGCCAGGCGCAATGGTGGCGTTGTAAGGGGCGTTGATGATTATGTAGTGGTTGCCAACATGCGATTGAATGGTTCCGTTCCATGCGCTTGTAATGTCCGCGGTCCAATCAAACTCCAATGTCCAACCCTGAATGGTTTGGGCGGTGTCGTTGGTGATGCGAAACAAGCCTTGCCCGCCACCAGGCCATTGATTTGTGTAGGAGAAGGTTGTTGCGAATGTGGTAACGGCAGTGAGAAGAATGGACGCGAGAGAGGTCCAGATTTTAGACATTTTAATTTCCTTATTTAATGGGCAAAAAACAGCACATCACTTTTCAGTCAGGCAACCACGCTTTCAATTTCAAACTATTTTCGTATGCATGAGTGGAACTTCATCACTCATCTGATAAATGCACATGGCCGCATGTTGAAACTTCTACATTCAACACGCACAATCTCCACATCAATCCCTACGAGTTTGATTTGGAGCGTGTTGCTTGAAAAAACGGAAAAATTACTTTTGCGGCTTATAAGGCTAAATACTTCAACTTTTGGGCGATAAGTCACGCCATTCGGATGAGGAATTGTGTTTTGAAGTTGAAGACAAAGGCAAACAAGCTATTTCCAACAGTAATCCGCCATGAAATACTTCAAGTTTGCACGGGGCAAGCGCGGCAATGATGGGAGCCGCTTGATATTCGGGGCAATCTTGTGGAGCACGTCGTTACCAAATTCAATTATCGCATGTATTGCAACCCGGGAAAACGCAAGCGCGCAACTTACCTGATTGACCAAGCGAATTGATCCAAGAAAATCAGTAGGCGATTTTTTTATTGTTGTGTTGCCAATCCACAAACGCCTGCTGCGCCTCATCGCGCAACAACTGCGTCATGGGAATGGCGCGCGCTTGGGGAGACTTTGCGATTTCTTGATAAATAAAGTCATCGTCAAATTGAATATTGGCGGCGTCGGATTTGGTGTTGGCGTAGTACATTTTTCCAAGGCGAGCCCAGTAAATGGCGGACAGACACATGGGGCAGGGTTCGCAACTTGTGTAAATCACGGCGCCGGACAAATCGAAATTGTTGATGTGGGCGCAGGCCGCGCGGATAGCCACCACTTCCGCGTGCGCGGTGGGATCGTTGCTGGCGGTGACGCGGTTGAAACCTTCGCCAATGATTTTTCCGTCTTTCACGATCACGGCGCCAAATGGCCCGCCGTTACGTTGCGTAACATTTTCGCACGATAAGGCGATGGCGCGGCGCATGAATTGTTGGTGTTGATCATCGTTCATTTGGGATTCCTTTTGGGTTGATTGATAGACATTACTTTTGGGCAAAGCCTTAATAGCTATTCATATTGAAATTATTCCACGGGGTAGACCCGCACTCTATTCATGCCGCCATCAGGAAAAGTAGTGACGCGAATTTGTTCGCAGACTTCTGAATGATGGATGGCAAATTGAATTGAGTTGGCGGCGAACGCCTTCACCTTTGTGCGCTCGACCAATGGAACCCACTTCTTGTTGCACAATCCTTCGACGGTTATTTCACGCGGATTGTTATTCACAAAATAGGTGAACGCAATTTCAACGCTGCCAATTCGCGCGGGCTTGGCTAGCGCAATGACAACATTTTCACTGTGGCCCGCGTCGCGACTGCGCGCGGATTCAAGACCATCAAACATGTTCAGCGGCGGATACGGCGAAATTACTTGCGCCGCTGGTCCGTAATGTTGATTGGACGCGGAAACAATTGTGGCGCCAAACGCGGCGCACGCAAGATCCATTTCAGTTGGTGTGAAGCGCGCAAGGTTGCGCTTGATGGCGTCGCTGTTGGCCGCATACTTGGGCGTGAGTGGCTTGCGCGTTTGCGTGTCAAATGGCGGACAAGTAACGCAAGGCTGCGTGAGCAACTTCGCTTTCTCGTGCGGCGGAAGATTTTTTCCATACAAAGCCAAGCGCGTCACGCCGCCGTCTGGATACATGGAAACTTGAATGCGCGTGAAGAGCGTCTTTGGAGACACGGCGTTGAATGCGTGAAACGAATGGCCGGCAAGTGGAGAGAGCGCAACAATCTCTTGCCAACATTTGTGAGTGGCGTCCCAGCCTTGAACGCGAATAGCAGGCGCATGATTGCCCAAATGAAATTGCGTTGAAACGGTGACGCAATCAATAGCGGCGGCTTGTTTCATTTCAAAGATCAGGTGGTCGCACGCGCGCGGATTGTGGCGAACACTTTCCCAGCTATCCATGACTTTCCCCTGCTTGCCAAAAAGCGCGGGTTCAAATGTTGGTTGATTGGGCGAAAGAAGATTTTCGGCGCGCGCGAAGCGTTGATTGGAAACTTCTTCAATGCGCGCGCCGACCGCAAGATTAAAATCCGCAAGAGCGTCACGCGAACCACGCCGAGTAATGGCTTCTGGAAGATCGGCTTGGAAAGCGCAGAAAATAAGTTCGCGGTATCCGGCGTTCACGCGCTGCTCTTGTGGAATGTGATCGGCCACAAATTGGGTTTGGAAACGCGTGACATCAACGCCCTGCATCTTGAAGTGGCGCAACACAATTTGCGCGGCCTCCGCAATGAACAAAACGCCGTTGTGTTCGCCGTTTGCAAGAATGACCAAGCCCGCGCCCTTGTCGGGACCCGCGTAACAATGAATGAACAACGCGCGAAAGCCGTCGTTGGCGCCTTGATGAATGCACAAGCGATTGGGGCCGGCGTCGGCTGTGAAAATGCCAAGGCCCATATTGCAACCCATGAACTTTTGCGAGCCCTTGTCCACGCCATGCAACATGCGCACCGCGGTGTCATGCGAAATCGGACCCACTCCGTCAAGATTGTGATATGCGCTGGTGAGCGCGTGCAGAAATGTTGCGACGTCATGCGCCGGCGCGACGGCGCCAGCTGCGAAAGCGGGAAACATAATGCGAGTGCCTTCAATTTCTTGACCTGAATCTTTGTAGCCGCTTGCGTATTCCATGTTCGCTTGATTGGATTGCTCAAACGTGAACAAGTTCATATGCAAGGCGCGCAAAAAAGGCGCCGTGAGTGTTGCAATGTCCTGCGCGGCGAGTGTTTCAATGACATGCTCCAGCACAATGAAACCGCCACCGGAATATTGAAACGCGCTGCCAGGCTCATTCAGGACTCCCGTTGGTTCATAATCAAATTGATCGTGCTCAATGATCAATTGCGTTGCGCTGGGCATGGGCTGATCCGTTGGAACGCCACTGACATAGTGAAGGTTCAGCGCCTCATGACTCATCAGATGAGCAAGCGTGACTTGATCGGCCCATTCTGGATGCTTCGAGTTCAGTGAAATCACGCGAATACTTGACGAGGTCTTTGATAACAACGCATTCACGCATGTATCAAGCGGAATTTTGGCCGCGCGGAAATATTCCATTGCAAAACATGTTGCGATACTTTTACTCAGCGACGCAATTTCAAAACACGTGTTCGGCGTGACGGGCTGACCCGCGGCGCGCTTGCCAAACTGAAGTGATTGAGTGGCGCCATCGGCGGCGGACACACTGATTGAAGTGCCAACAATATTATGGCGATGTAGTGCGGCCTGAATGTGCTCAACAACGGAGTCGAGTGGTTGCGCGCACAAGCGCTTGCGCGTGATCTGCCATAACGCTTCGCGCGCGTTGACCAGTTCCTGCTTTGGAGAATTTTGCAAGCGCACTTGCAGCGCCTCCAGTATTTCTTCACCAGTCTTTCCTTGCGCTGAAATGAGAAATTTAAATTTAAATTTCTCCAAGTAGCGCGCGCCAAGCACACGAAGTTGCTCGAGGGTGGGATTGGAGTTTTGTTGTTGAGGACCAGCGGAATCATTCGGATGGATTTCGATTGAATCGCGCCCGTGTTCCTGGGAATCCGTGTGCAACACTTTTGATTGCTCTCCAGCGGCCGTGGCATCAAGTGTGCGGGCGCTCTCGCCAATGTCGCCGTGAAAGCTGGCGGCTTCAAGCACATCGGTCACGCTAAAGGCTTGAATGAGTTGCTCCGCAGCGCGCATATCCAACACCGGCTTGCGTGACATGGCGTTGGCAAATACGTGACTTCCACACGCGCTGAAATATGCGTGATAGCGCGCAACATGCGCAGGCAATTGATATTTAGCCGGCTCGATCTGGGCCATAGTTTTCCACGGATCGTTTTCCTTACGAATGCAATCCAAAGTGAATGGAAGCAGCAACTCGGAGGCAAACTCAACAGGCTTGTCGCTGCTCATCAGTTGCAACATGATGTTCATGGCAACCGGGTACCACTTGCGCGTGCGCTCATTCCATTTCACCTGCGTGATTTTGTCGGTGGTGGAAAAATCTTTTTGAATGAAGCGTAATTCTTCATGGGCAATGCGCACAAATTCTTCAACATCAAATCGCCCGTGGTGCAACTCGTGCCAAACTTCCCAGCGTGAACGCTCAGCGGTTGCCAAGTCGTCCATCACGCGCACGGGCACGCCATCAATCGTGGCTGGAAGCGCAACGCAACCATTACCGCTAAGCCAGTCGGTCAGATATTGCAGCGACTGGAAAATGTTGTAGCGAATTTCGCGCGGATCATTGTTGGCGATGAAGTTGGATTGCATTTCGTCGGCAACCAACAGCGCGCGCGGATACAGCGCGTCGCTTGGATCAAGGCCAGCAACATCAGCGCCATGAATGAAGGCCAACATGTCCGCGTGATATTTTGGAAGCAGAAGCGCCTTGATCAAGTTGTCCAGCGCGGCGTGATCCGAATTTTGAAATCGTTTCCACGCCTCCACAAGCGCCAAACCAAGACGCACAAAATCTGGATGCGCCACCCAAAAACCGTTCAAATTGCGCTTGAGTTGCGTGATGACATCCTTGATAAACCCTTTGATGGCGACTTGAAACGAATCGCTTTGCATGTCGCTGTCGGAAGGCAACACGCCATACATGCCGCCAATTTTTATGCCGCCGCGCGAACCCACAACCGCCGCAAGCAAATCATGCGAGGCCTTAATGTGCTTGATGACGATGTTGGGATCGGCCTTCACCGGAATGCGGTAGTTGCCATCCTCCTTCATCAAACGCGCGGTCGACGCAAGATAGTCATGCCAACCAAGCGAAGCGCCGGCGAAATACGGATGCAACACGTCCATGATTTCATTCACTCGGAAAACGGCGCGCGGATTTTCAAGAACAATCATCAGTCGAATGGTGCCCGTTTGATAGTGCGGATGAGCGCGCTGAATCAAGCGCTCCGCGTGCTCAATCATGACACGGATATACGCCGCCTCTTCCTCATTCTCCAACTTTGGAACATAGAAGACAAGTGCCTTTGGATTATTCCAGTTGGCAAAGAGATGCAACGCAAAGTCATACAAGTGAAGCGGCAGCGGATTCTGTTTGTAGAACAAGAACGCGCACGGAATGGCGAGCCCTGGAAATCGCTTGATTGGCTGGGATAAATGGCTGGTTTCCAACGCGTAGTTCTTACCCGTGCGCTGATCCGTGAATGAAATATTCTTATTGAAACAGTTGGTCAGGTTCTCGCCAGCCAGAACCAAGTCCGAGCGCAAAGGTGTTTTTGAATCCTCATCGTCGGCGCCCCACATGGGCGCGCCAGTGAAATCACGCAGAAGCTCAGCCACAATCGCGGGCTCGCCCGACAACTTGCGGTGGAACGCATTCATGGCGTTGATGGAAAGTTTGGCGTCGTCCGGTGGACCAAACAGGGTGACATGATGACCTTGCAAAAATTCTGGAATGGGCGCCACAGGTTTGCCGTTGCCCGACTTGCAATAAAATTCATTCTGGGGGCCAATCACAATTCGGCCCAGTGCATCCTCTTGACCAATGATGGTTTCATAATGGCGGTCGCCATAGTCAACACGCAACTTGCGATTCAGTTCAAAGCAGGCGCGCGTGCGCTGGTCAATGAACTCCCTGTCTGCCACACGCTGGCGCAACACGGCGCGCAAGTCGTTTTGTACAAGATGAAAAAGTTCACACAAAAACCGCAGAGAGTTCGCAGTTTCTAAGCCCCCACTTTCGCCCACTTGAAACAAATCAGCAACGCCGACCACCGGTCGCATGTGCGGCTGAATATGCGCCATGAACTCATCGGAAATAAATTCTCGGTAATCAGCATTCTTGGATTCTTGTCCGTGACTGTCACCGCTCATATTGAGAAGATACACATCACACGAACACTTCACTTTCACAGAATGCAATTATTCCTCGGTGGTATTTCACACTATTTCCTTGGCTGCTTTCCAAAAAAGATTGACCAGCATGCGAATCTGATTTAGCCTGACTGCATGGCCTTCACCGCACAACATGGACTTTCAACGCATGTCTTAAACACCTCAAGCGGCCTGCCCGTCGCTGGAATGTTGGTGCGATGCCAGATTTTAAAAGGTGAAATCTGGTCGGATTTACATAGCGATTCAACCGACAGTGACGGTCGCGTAAAAAACTTTCTGGGCTCAGGCTCGCTGCATGCCGGACAGTACAGATTCATATTTCAAACAGGCACTTGGTTTGCGCAGCAACACATTGAAACTTTTTTTCCTTGCATCACGATTGAATTTCATGTCACCGACGCGGCTCGCCACTACCATGTGCCGTTGCTGTTGAGCCCATTTGGCTACTCAACGTACCGAGGGAGTTGATCGCTGTTGACGACCGGAATTTGCCCTCATAATCTCGCTATGAATTGATTGACTTGTTCAGCATGCGCTTTGCATGCTGGCATGAAAAATCAAATCGAAATATGCGAACCATCGCCAACCCAATTTCCGTGCACAAGTTTGGCGGAGCGGCTCTTGCCAACGCCGACGCTATTCGCGCCGTTGTAAACATTCTTGCGGGAACAAGCGGCGAACGAGTTGTTGTCACTTCTGCGCTTGCCGGGGTCACCGACATTCTGCTCAATATTGCGCGCGCCGCGGCCAAGGGCGATCTTGCCGCCGCTCATGCGCAAGCGGACGCTCTTTTAGAACGTCATATATCCGTGGCAAAGTCCATTGATGGCGCCACCACCTCCACGTTTACTTATATAGATGAGTCATTCAAGGAGTTACACAAGCTTGCTGAGAACGTCGCACAGGCGCGCGATCTCACATCGCAAATGAGCGATCTGATTATTTCTCGCGGCGAGCGTTTGGCGGCGCGCATTGTTGCCGACGCGTTGCGCGTTGCAAAGATGTCCGCATGTGTTGTTGATGCAACCGAATTTCTTCATTCCGACGGACGATTTGGCGACGCCGCGCCGGATATCGCGCGCACGGAAATTGCGGCGCAAAATATTTTTCCAATCAAGTTGAGTACCGGAGACATTGTTGTTGTGCCAGGATTTATCGCGGCGGGTTCAAGTGGTGCTTCGGGTCCAGTTGTCACGCTTGGCCGCGGCGGCTCCGATCTCACCGCAACCGTAACCGCGCGCGCGCTTGGCGCAAAAGAAGTAACGCTATGGAAAGACGTTCCTGGTTTCCTCACCGCTGATCCGCGACTGATTCCAGAGGCGCGCGTTGTGCCGCTCCTTGATCCGCGCGAAGCCTCGGAGCTTGCCTATTACGGCGCAAAAGTGCTGCATCCGCGCGCGCTTATTCCACTTGACGCGCGCACCACGTTGCGCATTCGTCCATTCAATCAGCCCGACGCGGCGGGTACGGAAATTGTGCAAGGTCGATCCATGGCTGGCTCCCCAGTGCGCGCGCTTTCCGCAATGACCGCGCAAGCGCTTGTCACTGTGGCGGGCAATGGAATGCTTGGAGTGCCGGGTATTGCGGCGCGCACATTTGGCGCGCTTGCCAACGCTGGAATTTCCGTCTCGCTTATTTCTCAGGCAAGTTCCGAGCATTCAATTTGTTTCACGGTGCCAGAAGTCGCGGCGGCACTTGCGGAAAAAGAATTACGC
>Ga0209086_10003168_pt1 | contig 12631 bp, 12 predicted proteins | sample M_130207_XF_Meta_FD_187312 | JGI IMG/M metagenome (GOLD analysis project Ga0209086, IMG submission 187312) | Freshwater microbial communities from Lake Montjoie, Canada to study carbon cycling - M_130207_XF_MetaG (SPAdes) (version 2) | ecosystem: Environmental > Aquatic > Freshwater > Lake...
GGGGCTGTCGTACGGCAATGTCGCGAGCGAGCGCAATCACGGCGCGCCAAGCAATCCGCGCGCCGCTGCACTTCAAGGCATCGCAAAGTTGGAGACGGTCGCGGCACTCGGTCTCGTGCAAGGCGTCCTTCCGCCGCACGAACGCCCGCATGTGCCGACGCTGCGCGCGATGGGTTTCGGCGGCGTGAGCGACGCGGATGTGATCGAAAAAGTTGCACGCGAAGATCCAGTGCTGCTCGCGCGCGTGTCGAGCGCAAGCGCGATGTGGACGGCCAATGCGGCGACGGTGATGCCTGCGGCGGACACCCGCGACGGGCGCACTCACTTTGTCACGGCAAATCTGCGCGAGATGAGCCACCGCGCGATCGAGCCGCCGGTGACGGCGCGCGTTTTGCGCGCGATCTTCGCCGATCCCACGCGCTTCGATGTGCACGAGGCTCTTCCGAACGATGCGCAGTCGGACTACGGCGACGAGGGCGCGGCCAATCACACCCGCCTGACCACCAGCGCGGCCAACGGTGGCGAGCAACGCGGAGTGCACTTCTTTGTCTACGGCGCCGCGGAAAATTCCAAACGCACACCGACGAAATTTCCTGCGCGTCAGAACCGCGCCGCCAGCGAGCGTGTGGCGGATCTCGCGCAACTCGATCGCGCGCGATGCGTGTTTGCCCAGCAAAACGCCGACGCGATCGACGCGGGCGTGTTCCACAACGATGTGATCGCCGTCGGTAACGGCAACATGCTGCTCTGTCACGAACTCGCGTTCGAAGACCGCGCGGGCACGCTGGCGGCGTTGCGGCGTGCGGTAGGCGAGTCGCTGGTGATTGCGGAAATTTCGCGCGACGAAATCACGCTCGATGAACTAGTGCGAAGCTACCTCTTCAACAGCCAGTTGCTCACGCTCGCCGACGGATCAATGACGATGATCTGCCCGATCGAGTGCCAGGAGAACACGCGCGTGAAGTCGGCGATCGACCGCCTGATCGGCGACCCAGCGAATCCGCTGACACGCGCGATCTACCTCGATGTGCGCGAAAGCATGCGCAACGGCGGCGGGCCGGCGTGCCTGCGATTGCGCGTGCCGATGACGGCCGCGGACCTCGCCGCGATGAATCGCGCAACGCTCGTCGACGCGGCCAAACTCACGCAACTGCGCGCGTGGGTCACGCGCCACTACCGCGAGTCGCTGCGTGCGGAGGATCTGGCGGACCCGGCGCTGCTGCGGGAGTCGCGCGATGCGCTGGATGAGCTGACGCGGATCCTCGCGCTGGGCGTGGTCTACGACTTCCAGCGCTGACGGTGCCGAGGACAGCTTCAGATGGACGCGCAACCCGCCATCATCCTCTTCGACGGCCTCTGCAATCTCTGCAACGGCGTGGTCCGCGTCGTGATCAAGCGCGACCGTCACGCGCGCTTTCGCTTTGCATCCCTGCAGAGCGACGCAGCCCGCCGACTCTGCGCCGATGCCGGCTACAGGCTCTCCGCAAAGCCCGACCCCGACACCATCGTCGTCCTCATCAACGGCCGCGCTCTCGAGCGCTCCGACGCCGTACTGGCGGTCGCCGCACGGCTTCCCTTCCCGTGGCCGCTGCTCGGAGTCTTCTCCGTGCTGCCGCGCACAGTGCGCGACGGGGCCTACCGCGTCGTTGCCCGAAATCGCTACCGCTGGTTCGGACGTCGCGGCGCCTGCATGGTTCCGAGCGCCGACATCGGCGCGCGATTCATCGAGTGACCCCTGCTCGTCATCCAGCGCAAACCGCGGCGCCACACCGCCCGACAGGTGGGAGAATGGGTGCACGGGAACCTCATTCCGCTGAACCACGCGCACTGAATCACGTGCACGGAGTCACGTGCACTGAATATCTTTGCGGTGGCGAGCGAGCGAGCGAAAGCCGCGAGAACCCTCAGCCACGCTGGCCTCGCTTGGACGGGCTTGCTTGGGATGTCTGAAATCGACCGACGCCGCGAACAGCGCAATGGTCAGAATCTCAAAGTCGCCCTGCCGTCACGATGGTCGCCGCACCGCCCGTTGCAATACGCGTAACCATATTCCTGACAGTTATTTAAATCACTGTCACCCGCGGGGCCGCGCAAGCTTTCACAAATCGCACCGCATTGCGCACCACCTTCATCTCAATAAAAAATTGACTCTAGTTTTGCTTTGGCTCAGTCTGACGGCATCATCAACTAGTGAGGTCTTGGAATAGGGCCTGTGTGGCATCCACCACCCAGGGACCGAGACCGCGGCTCAGTTGCATGGTTCTTTACCTGCACTGTGATCGCCATGTGCTTTATCTGTGCTTGTCCTGTCCCTGCCTATGTAACGGCCATCCCGCCAACGCATAGGTCTGATCCCTGTTCCTGTCCCCCCTTCATCTCGGAGTATTTCTATGAAGAATGTCCTCGCTGCTGGCGTGGCTGCTGCCGCGCTCGTCTCGGCTGCTTCGGCCGACGTCACCTACACGTTCACGAACCAAGTATGGACGGGTTTCAACTTCAATCAAGCCTACGCCGCTGGTTCACTCTCGGGCACCCTCACGGGCGCGACGGTCAATGCCGTGCTCAACGCTTCGACGGCCTACACCTACGCCGATGACCTCTGCATCTATGTCGCTGGTTCTCCTCTGGCGCTCGGTGGCATGCTGCAGTGCGGAGGCTTCTCGAACCTCAACGCTACCCAGCGCTACGGCTGGGCAAACGGCGCTTCGAACGCTGCGAACACCCCCGTCACCGGGACCGTGAACTTCACCACCGGTATCAACATGGGTGCCAACCCAACGATGAGCATTTGGATCGGTAACGGCTATGGCGCCGCGGGTACCTCAGGTACTTTCACCGGCTCCATCACCCTCATCGGTGTGAGCGCAGTTCCAGCGCCAGGCGCCATTGCGCTGTTGGGACTCGCTGGCCTCACTGGCCGCCGCCGACGCTGAGCCTGAACGCTCTCCTTCGAAAGTAACCACAGCGACCCCCGAGCAATCGGGGGTCGCTGCGCATTGCGTGAGCGGCGTGACGCGTGACGCGTGCGCCAACCAATCCGCTTCGGCGGACGGAACACCTGCGAACAGAAGGTTGACGGCAACGCGATCGCTTCTGTCGAGGGTATCCTTTGGCTTCATTCCACCGAAAGGCCATCCACAAATGAACGCTCTCTCGCGCATCCTGCTCCTCCCCGCCACCGTCGCACTCTTGGCAAGCCTGCTCTGGTGCGCCACCGCGCCGCGCGCATCCGCACTCACGCCGATCGCGCGCACGCCCCCCGCCGGCCTCTCCGTCGAGGCCAAGGACGCGCCGTTTGGCAAGGGCTTCGACTTCAAGTTCAAGTCGGGCAGTTCGACCGCGACCATTTCGATCGACCCGCTCGGCACCCACCAAACCAGCTCGGCGACAATCTCATCAACACCCGGCTCAATCTCGCTGAGCGGAAAGTACGACCGCAACGACCGCACCATCGAAATCACCGCCAAGCGTGGCGGTGCGGACATCGGGTCGTATTCGTGGCGCGTTGAGGCGGTCCTGCGTTAAAGTGCGTCGATGCAACGCCGCGCATTTCTCGCCTCGTCCGTAACCGCCGCCGCCTCGATTCCACTCGCAGCAAAGCTTGCGGGCGCAGCGAGCACACTTCCGCAAGACACACTCGCCGGCACGCCCTCGATCAAGCGCAAGGGCAACATCAAGCACTCCGTCTCGGCGTGGTGCTTCAACATGTCCGTCGATGACCTGTGTAAGAACGCGTCAGCAATGGGCATCACCGGCGTCGACCTGCTCAGCGAGAAAGATTGGGAAACGCCTAAGAAATACGGGATGATCTGCGCGCTCGCCAACGGTCCGACCACGATCTCTGATGGCATGAACCGCGTCGAGAACCACGACCGCGTGGTCAAGGAGTGCGAGCGCATGCTTGCGCTCGCGGCCAAGGCGGGCGTGCCCAACCTCATGCTCTTCTCGGGCAATCGCAAGGGAATGACCGACAGCGAAGGCCTCAAGAACTGCGCGATCGGCCTCAAGCGCGTCATGCCCATTGCGCAGAAGCACGGCGTGACCATCCTGATGGAACTCCTCAACTCGCGCGTTGACCACCACGACTACATGTGCGATCGAACTCCGTGGGGCGTTGAGTTGGTGAAGCAGGTCGGCAGCGACAACTTCCGCATGCTCTACGACATCTACCACATGCAGATCATGGAGGGCGATGTCATCCGCACCATCCGCGACAACCAGCAGTACATCGGCCACTATCACACCGCTGGCAATCCTGGCCGCAACGAAATCGATGCGACGCAGGAGCTCAACTACCTGGCGATCTGCGAGACGCTCAAGGCGATCGAGTTCAAGGGTTTCCTCGCGCAAGAGTTCATGCCCCGCCGCGATCCGATGACGAGCTTGCGCGAGGCGATCGACATCTGCGATGTTTGACCGCACCGAAAAAGCGGCTTGATTCTGCTGCATTGCGCGCGATACTGCGCCGATGCGCCCTCTTGGTTTGATTCTCACCGTCCTGCTCGCATCCTTCGCCTGCACTTCCTGCAGCACGAAGCCGACGAGTGACGCTCCTGCGGCGGAACTCGCGCCCAAACTTGCGAACGGACTTGCGAACGGACTTGCGAACGGACTTGCGACCGAAAGCGCCGCAAATCCTGCACCCATCGCCGAGCCTCAACCGCAGCGCCTGCCGCAGCGCCAGCCGAACATCGTGGTCGTTCTTGCCGACGACCTCGGCTACGGCGAGCTCGGTTGCTACGGACAGCGGAAGATCGCGACGCCCAACATCGACCTGCTTGCCCGCGAAGGCGTGCGCTTCACCCAGTTCTACTCGGCGGCGCCCGTGTGCGCGCCATCGCGCTGCGCGTTCATCACTGGGCTGCATCTCGGTCACGCGCCGATCCGCGACAACGGCGAAGTCGAGCCCGAAGGTCAGACGCCGATGCCGCAGGGATTTTCCACCGTCGCGCAGGATCTCAAGTTCGCCGGCTATAAAACTGCCTGCATCGGCAAGTGGGGACTCGGAGTCGTCGGATCGAGCGGCGATCCGAACGCACTCGGATTCGACCACTTCTTTGGCTTCAACTGCCAACGCCAAGCGCACAACTACTACCCGACTCACCTTTGGAGCGATGTAGGAATCGTCAAGCTCGAAGGCAACGATCCGAAGACGCGCAAAGAGGCGGTGTACGCGCCTGACCTCATGCTCAAGGAGGCGCAAGCGTTCATCGCCCGCAACGCCGGGCGCCCGTTCTTTCTGTCGTACACCACCACGCTTCCTCATATGGCCTTGCAGCCGCCCGCCGAGGAATTACGCCTGTACGAAAGCCGATTCAGGGAGATTCCGTACACGGGCGGTCGCGGCTACCTCAGCCACGCCAAGCCGCGCGCGGGATACGCGGCGATGATCACGCGGCTTGATGCCGAGGTCGGCGCGCTGCGCGCTTCTCTTGAACAAGCGGGTGTCGCCGACGACACCATCATCATCGTGACCAGCGACAACGGACCGACGCACGATGTTGGTGGCGTCGACACGAATTTCTTCGACTCGACCGCCGGACTTCGCGGCCGCAAGGGATCGGTGTGGGAAGGTGGCATCCGCGTTCCCTGCATCGCGTGGAACCCGAAGCGCATCGGCGCTGGCCTCACCATCGACTCGCCCGCGTGGACCGTGGATCTGCGGGCGACCTTTGTTGCGCTCGCTGGTTTCGGTCCGATTGGCAGCGACGGCATCGACCTTTCGCCAGCGATTCTGCGCGGCGAAACACTCGGACCGCGCTCGTTCTACTGGCCATTTCCTGGCTACGGCGGACAACAGGCCGTGCGCGAAGGCGATTGGAAATTGGTGCGCTGCGACCTCGAAAAACTCGCCAAGACCAGCCAGATCCAACAGCTCGATGGATGGCAACTCTACGACCTCGCCAAGGATCCGAAGGAAACCATTGATGTCGCCGCGGGTCACCCCGATGTCGTCGCGCGACTTTCGAAGTACGCGTACAAGCAGCACACGCCGAACTCGGATTTCCCGCTGCCTGGCATGGATTGACGCGCGACCGACCAGCTTGCGTCAGCGCCAGTGTTCCGCGACCCACGGCGTCTTGTGCACATGACGCGTGATCTTCTTGGTGATGCCTTCGACCGCGTCGGGCGGATTCGGATGTCCGTGAAACACCACGATGCGGCAATCCTGCGGAATCTTCGGCGCAACCCACCAGTTCATCGGGAACTTCGCCATACATCCGTACTTGAAGCTCACGCACCATTCCTTCGGCCAATACGACAGTTTGCCCGCGCGGTGGAGTTCGCGCGAGATGTACTCCTGCTCGTTGCGCACCTCGCTGCGAATCTGCGCGTGCTCGCTCATGAACTTCGTGAGCAGTTCAGGGTGCGCGCCTGCTTCGAAGCGATAAACCGACGAATTGCCGGTCGGACGCCAGGGTCGCGCCCAGTCCTTGATGATGATGAACTCGCCGGGATGGCTGAACAGACAGTCGATGTTGCCGACGATCACAATGTCGATGTCGAGAAAGATCGTCGGACCTTTGAGATCGAACAGCGGATTGCGGAAGGTCGAGATCTTGCGCCAACCGCGCTCGGGGCCGCCCGGATCGTCGAAATCGGGCAGCGGACGCGCATCGATTCCCGCGTCGAGGCCGACGGCGCTGTCGGTCATACACACGAAGCGGTACGGAATGGTCATGTTTCGCCTGACCATGTTGGCAAGGCGATTCACATACTCGGGCCCGTACTTGGTGCCCCACTTCATACAGATGATGTTTGCCATCGGAGTTGCCATCGCGTTCGAGCCACAAGCGTCGTGCGGCGCAATGTAGCGTTGGCTCAAGCGCCGTGTGCCGCGATGATGCGGGCAAGCGCGCGCGGGTCGTGCTCGACGGCGAGGGCGTCGGAGGCCTTCGCCGCATTCTTCGCGTAGCGGCTCCAGCGAGAAAGCACGGTTTCCACGGCACTATGGAGCTGTTTCGCCGTGCGATCACGCATGACAACACCAGCGTCGAAACGTTCGACAACATCGCCCGCCCAGGTTCCTGAAGTCGCGACCACTGGGGCGCCGTGCAGCAACGCGTCAAGCACGACGCCGCTCACGCCGCTGGCGAACTTCGCGCGTTCGTAGGGCGCGAGCACCAACGCGCCCTCGAAGCGCGCGGCGTATTCGGCGCGGTCGGGCGCCTTGGCATCGGCGACAAGCCCGCGATAGTTCGCGCCAAGAAGCCGAGCGACCACGGCGTCCTCGCGCGAGCCGTGACGAGTGACGCCACTGCGCAGCACATGCTTGGGCGAGACCTGCACCAACAATGGCACATCGCGACCATCGCGCGCGAGCATCTCCGCCAGCTCGGCGACCACATCGAGACCCTTGTTGATGCGCGCCGCACCCGCCATGAGCAGATGGCGAAACGGCGCGCCGAGCCGGCAGTTGGCGGCACGAGTTGCGGGATAGGCCACCTGCACCGCATGCGCGCAGCCCGCCTCGACCAACGCATCGCGCACGCCACGAGTCGGCGCCAAAAACAGCGCCCGCCCGCGCACGCGCACGGCAAGGGCAAGCGCAAGCCGCGCCCGTGGACTCTGCAGCGGCCAGTGCACAAAAAACGCGAGCCGATCCAACGCGTCCGCATCGAGAAATGCAGCGGTTTCGCCGAGAATTGCGTGCGAAGCGCCCGCGGTCAGCACGAGCGTTTGCCGTCCAGCACCGAGCGACGCGCGCATCGCCCGCAGTTCCGCGGCAGGCCCCCTCGGCAACGGCTCAGCGCGCACACTCACCGCACCACCCATAGAAGCACCACCAAGCGACGCGAGAAACTCCGCCGCCCGCGCTCCGCCCACGACCTCGATCGACTCAAAAACGCCGTCGCAACGCGATGCCAGCGCGCGCACGAACTCCGCGTAGTGCCCGCTCGGCCCACGCAGCATGGGCTCGATCACCCGAAGGATTCTTGTCGTCTCGCGTTGCGCCACGCAAGAAAGGATACAAGCCCGCTACAGTGCGCGTCCGTCGATGATCCGCCGCATACCAGAGGATTTCCGTGTTGAAGAACTAACCAGCAGCGAGTTCCGCGCTGTGCTTACCCCTGAATGGATTCCATCGCATCCATTCGCCGCCTACACGCTCGACAAGATTTCGCTCGCCACTCCCGATGCGCTCGGCTTCATCGCCCGCGACCTCGGCGTGCCCCGCACCGCCGTCAGTTCCGCCGGTCTCAAGGACCGTCACGCCGCAACTGCGCAGACGATCACCGTCGACTCCGCAGCCATGCGCGTTCGCCCGCCGCGCTTCGTCGAGGGACAGGACTGGCGTCTGACTAGGCTCGGATTTGTGCCACGCGCGGCCGACGCGTCCGTCATCGCCGCCAATCGTTTCACCATTGTCGTGCGCGCGCTGGACAAGCGGCAATCCGACGAAATGCTGCGCCGCGCCGCCCTTCTTCTTGACTCCGACGGCAGCCTGCTGTTCGTGAACTACTTCGGCGATCAACGCTTCGGCAGCGCGCGCCACGGCGAGGGCTTCGTCGGCCGCGCGCTCATCGACGGCGACTTTGAGAAGGCCCTGCGCCTGGCCATCGGCACGCCCGCGCGCAAAGATTCGGGCCAAACCCGCTCGCTCACCCGCGCGCTCGCCACCCATTGGGGCCACTGGGAAACCGCACTGGCAAGCTTTGGCCACATGCCCGAGCGCGCATCGATCGAGGCACTCGCGCGCGGCGCGTCCTTCATGGAGGCGTTCCAGGCGCTGCCCAAGTTCACCCAGGAAATCTGCGTCGAGGCCTACCAATCCCACCTCTGGAACGCGATCGCGCGTGAACTCGCCGACGCGCTCGCCAACTCCACCGCGCAGAGCGCCTTCGAGGCCGAAGACATCTTCGGCCCGCTGATTTTCCCCCGCGCCGCCGCGCTCACCCCCGCGTTCCGCGAGATGGCAATTCCAACGCCCTCGCCGCGCTCGATTATGCCCGAGTGCCTCAGCGAAATCGTGGCTGGCATCTTGGCCGACGAAGGCGTCTCTCTGGAAACCCTGCGAATTCCTGGTCTCGCGCGCCCCTACTTCGGCGGCGGCGATCGACCGTTTGTTTCGCGCGCGCGCCATTGGACGATCTCCGAGCCAAGCGTGGACGAGTTCACTCTCGGCGTACGGGCAAACATGGCCTGCACCGTTTGCTTCGAACTTCCCCGCGGCGCGTATGCGACGGTGTTGCTGCGCGCGCTCGGACAGTGATCGCGTGGGAGGCTTGCGGGTAAGGCTTGCGGGAAAGGCTTGCGTGAAAGCCTTGCGCTACCCTGCGCCAATGCTTCCTCGCGTCATCGCCGTCATGCTTGTTGTCTGCGCCGCCACGCTTGTTGGCTGCGGCGAGAGTGTTCGTATCCAAGGCACCGCCGACGAGGTGTGGACCGACACCATTCAGATCCTCAAACTGCAAGGCGTCATGCCCGCGGTGATCGAGCCCGGGAAGGTGCGCCCGCGCATAGACCGCAGTTGCGGCGAGATCGACCTGCTCTACACGCAGAGCGTTTACTACGGCGATGGTGCCGCGTTCATTCAGGTTGATGTCGATGAGCCCGCGGAGAACCTCGAGCGGCGCGTGCGCATGTGGGTCGATTTTCCCGTTGGAAACCATGTTGTGCGCTATGGGCGCGCGCTGGACGACGACACCACGGCGCAGTTCGTGCGCAACTTCCACATCGCGTTGGCGAAGTTTCGCGAAGAGAATGCTCCGCGCGATCCGCCGCCGGAACCGTCGGAACTGTCAGAAACACTGGGAAAAGGGGAACAACCGTGACCGCGAAGATCGTCCTGCTCGGATCGGGTGAGCTCGGTAAAGAGTTCGCCATCAGCGCCAAGCGCCTCGGATGCCGCGTGGTCGCGGTCGATCGCTATGCCGATGCGCCGGCAATGCAGGTTTCCGATGCGCACGAGGTTGTCGACATGCTCGATGGCGCGGCGCTCTCTCGCTGCGTGCGCCGACACAAGCCCGACTTCATCGTTCCCGAAATCGAAGCCATCCGCACCAGCGAACTGCTGAAGCTGGAAAAGGTTGGTTTTTCAGTGGTTCCCAGCGCCTTCGCCGCGCACATGACCATGAACCGCGACGCGATCCGCGAGCTCGCCGCCAAGGAACTCGGCCTGCGCACGGCGCGATACGCATACGCGTCGAGCGCACAAGAACTCGCCGATGCGATCAACTCCAAGGCTGGAACCAAGAGCGGCGTGGGATTGCCCTGCGTGGTGAAGCCCACGATGAGTTCATCAGGCAAGGGCCAGTCGGTGGTGCGAACCAAGGCTCAAATCGGCAAGGCGTGGAAGTACGCCATCGACAACATGCGCGGTGATCGCAAGGTCGTCATCGTCGAGGAGTTCATCGACTTCGACTACGAAATCACCCAGCTCACCATCAAGGAACGCGCCTCGCTCGGCGGCGGCATCAAGTTCGTCGAGCCGATCGGACATCGGCAGGAGCGCGGCGACTACCAGGAGTCGTGGATGCCGTGTCCGATGAAGTCGGCGGCCAAGCGCGCGGCGCAGACCATGTCGGCGGCGGTGGTAGAGCGCCTCGCGGGCAAGAACGGCGCGGGCATCTTTGGCGTTGAGTTCTTTGTGCGCGCAAACGAAGTGATCTTCAGCGAACTCTCGCCGCGGCCGCACGACACGGGCATGGTCACGCTCCGTTCGCAGGATCTCTCGGAGTTCGACCTCCACCTGCGCGCGATCCTCGGCATACCGATCCCCGAGATCCGCTACGCCGGCCCCACTGCGTCAGCCGTTGTCCTCGCCAGCCGCGAGTCCGAGCGAACGCCGCGCTACTCGGGCATCGAGAAGGCAATGGCGATTCCATCGGTGGAAGTGCGCATCTTCGGCAAGCCGACAACGCGCAAACATCGCCGCATGGGCGTTGTGTTGGCGCAGGGAAAAACCGCAGGAGATGCGCGGAACATCGCGACGAGGGCCGCGAGTCTGATCACGGTTCGCTGAGCACGCCGATCAGGCGTGTTTACGACGCGGATGCGGTGCGCGGTAGGTATCGCGCGCCGCGTCGGGCCTCACGCCCTTTGCGACCGGCACCAAACCGTCTTCCTGGACTGCCTTGCGGAAGATCTCAAAAGTGGTTTCTTCCAACAGCTTTCGGATCGCGCCCTGCATCGACTTCAGTCGGTCGTGCATGGCGCAGGGATCGCCCACGCCGCAGACGCCGCCGCCGAACGGACAGTTGGTGCTCACATCCTCGCGCTCAAACAGTTCGTGGGGTTCACGAAGCCGGATGAGGTGCGGCGCCCGAGCAAGCGCGTAGCCGCCGCCTGGGCCAGGCGAACCGTCCACCAACGAGGCCTGGGAAAGCGTGGAGAGGATCTTGGCGACCATCGCACGGGGAAGCCCACGCTGGTCAGCGATTTCCGCCGCAGAGAGGCGCGTGCGCCCTTCGTCCCAAACCTCTGCAAGCCGACTCAGAGCGGCGATGGCGGTTTCGGTTTGCTTGCCGTACATGGATATTCTCCGAATAAGCCGCGGGTTTAGCCGCGGCATGGCTGTCCGATTAAACTCGGATAACTATATCCGAATCCAGCCCGTACGCAAGTACTATTCGTCGACCACCTCTCGGCCCGCCGCTCGCAGTTCGGTCAAACGATTTTTTTATCACCATCGACCTGAAGTCGGACGGTCGAGATCGGCGTGTCGGGCAGCGTTGGAGCCACGGGGACAACAGCGCAGATTCCCACGAAAACCGTTGAGCGAATCAAGGTCTTAGCCCCGTGGCGGCGACGGCGCGCAGTGGCGAGGACAACCCGAATCTCCGCCATGTGGCGTTTCACGAGCTCGACCTCCTGAGGGAGGAGCGCCTCATGGCGGAAGTCCACGATGCAGCCTGGTTCGTTGACGGAGTTGATCGCGTTGGCAAGACCCTGTTCGGCAATCGCGTAAAAGAGTTCGCCTGCACGCTTGATGGTCAGGGGATCGCCAGCAAAAAATCCGGCTGAAAGCTCGCTGATGTTGGAGTGGTAGCTGGTCGCCGAAGGACCTCGCGCAGACTTTCGACTCAACCCCTCGACACTCACCACAAGCCCTGCCTCAACCAAGATCTTGATGTGATAGTAGAGCCGAGGCGCGCTGCAGCCGATGGCCTCGGCGAGCGCACGCGCATCAACGCCTGGACAGGCGATGATCGCCTCGAGCATTTGCATCCGGAGCGGCGCGCGCAAAGCTTGCCAAGTAAGGGAATTGGTGAGCGAGGCTGCAGTTCGCGTGGCGATAGCGGCTCGTTCAAGCCCACCCTCGCTACCAAACTCCAGCTCGTTGGAACGAATCATATTGTCTTGATCAACTTCGCTCATTGCTTACTTTCCAGATGTGACCTTCCGAAAGGAACGCGTGTTTCGCGCCGCAAGAGATTCGTTGATTTTTGCTGGCGAACTCTCTCTCGGAGCTGCGAGCATCCAATCAACGCATCAGCCTGCTAATCTTCGCGATACACGATGCATCACTTCTATCAGCAAAGCGGGCTCTACTGTGCAATATTCACTCCCACAAAATTAATGCGAAATTCGATAGATCGCGTGTTGCAAATGCACCTCGCGCGCAAGGTGATGCGCGTGCTTGATCCTGCTTGCGGACCGGGCCTCTGGCTTGCGCACTTCGCCGCGC
>Ga0209086_10003171_pt1 | contig 12626 bp, 23 predicted proteins | sample M_130207_XF_Meta_FD_187312 | JGI IMG/M metagenome (GOLD analysis project Ga0209086, IMG submission 187312) | Freshwater microbial communities from Lake Montjoie, Canada to study carbon cycling - M_130207_XF_MetaG (SPAdes) (version 2) | ecosystem: Environmental > Aquatic > Freshwater > Lake...
AATTTATTAATATTTATAATTTTTTGTGGATTTTCTAATTTTAATTTGTGATTTAGTGTTGTTTAATTCAGAAGTACCCAATTCAAGTTTAGCATTCGACCTCTTCAGAACTAATCCTTCTATCATATCAATTGGAGTTAACTTATCAAATAAATCCTTAAATCCGTTTAAATAAGATTTAACTCGATAAACATTTTCAGAATTTTTATAAAGATATTCTTTTTCAGAATCTACTTTGCCATATAAGGTATCTAACAATTGAACTCTTTCTTCAAATGTCTTACCAACTAAATAATCACCATCATAAGCAAGAATATCAAAAATAACAAACTTATGGTTAAATGGTTGATTAGTTTCATCAGATTTATTCTTATTCATATATTCACCATTCAAAACAATCCAACTACCATTACCTCGGTACATATTTTTAATTTCTTCATCACTTATACGGAAGTTAGTTAATCTCTGATTGTGTCGGTTCATAACAATAGACTTTTCACCATTTGTGAAAATAAGACAATTAGAACCATTCAACTTTGGTTGAGCAAGTAATGAGCCATCATCCCAGAATTCTAATTCCGTATCAGGAATAGCGTTCTTCGGACGAGGAGGGAAGATATAATGATAATTGAGGTACTTTGCCATAACACAAAGATAGTTAAATTAATTCACCTTTCAAAGATAATTGCCAAGAAGTTTGACCAAAAATTCGAGTCAAATCTTCATTATGTTTTTCAGAAGTAAGTCTAATAATTTTTGAATTGATAGCCATATTTAATTTATAATCCATAATTTCTAAAGGGTTATGAATTTTAATTTGTTTTTTATTAAATTCAATTGTGATAAAAGAAGCCCCATAATCATTATGGAAGAAATCAACCGTATACTCTTTCTCTGGAGTAAAAATTCCTTTTTTATACTTAAAGTTAACATAACCCAATCTATTAGGTGTTGAGAATTCATCATCTTCATATCCATCTTTTACATATTCGGAATAACGATTTTTATCATCAATTATCATGTCAACATCGGCTGTGGGTCTGTTTAAAAGACCTAAGATATTTAAAGCTATTGATCCACTGATAATATCATTTGGTAAATTATCTAAGATAAAAGATAAAACATCTTTATGTTTTTCTAAAGCGTCTTTAGATGGTGTAAAAGTAATCTCGTTATTAAGAACTTTTAATTTAAAATCTCTAAACTCTGTTTTTAATTCATCAGAAGTTAGAAAATTTGTTGCGTAGTTTTTTGTAGCCATTAAAATAAAATTTAGAGGTCGGGAGTAGTAACTAGCTACTGTAACACCTTTTGCGAAGATGTATCTAAGGTCTCGATCACCCGACCATATTTTTTAAGAATTAAACTCTTCTTGGAATTCTTCCATTAAAAGTTGATTTTGATAGTCTTGAGCCATCTGAAGAAAATCACCAACTAAATTAACATCTAAATCTTGATTATCAAGAACATCTGAAACAACTGCTGTAATATCCATATCTTTTAATTTTGTTATACAAAGATAAGGATTATTTTTTAATATCCAAAATATCTCCTAAAGTTGGTCGAGAATGTTCCATTAATTCTATTCCTAAAATATGATTAATTCTTTTTTGTCTTAAAGTTTCTTTAGAGTAAATAGAAGTCATATCTATTAATTTACCAGAAGAATGAGTATGTTGTGTTACTCTCATACCTCTTTTACTTATATGTGTTACTGTTTTAGGTTGAAAATCCTCTGGTAAATAAGAATACTCTATACAATGGTCATAATCTCTACAAAAGTAATTACCACAGTTTTCACAGTATGAGTAATCATCATAATCATCATCCCAATAACTCCAATAATAATCATAATCAATAAGTTCAGCCTTAGTAATTATTCTATCAAGAATTTCTGTTTTATTTTTCCTCAGTGCCATTTATTATTTCGCTTAATCTCCAATCTCTGATGTTGATTTTGAAATCATCAAAAGAATGTGAGTTAGCCATTATATCTATTCTAGTATTTATTTCTTTTATTAAGTCGTTTATTTCCATATCTCTATTTTTTCCTTGACCATCATAAACACATTCAATTTTAGTTTCATTAGAAGCAATTACCCAAATTGTGATGTTTTTATAAACATCAAACATCTTTTTAGATCTATATAAATGTTCTTCCGCGGCTTGTCTTGTTAGATTTATAGTATCAACATAAGCCACAAATATAGGATTATTTAAATCTAATTCAATCTTTTCTTCTTGTTGATACATCATAGCAATAGGAATATTACTATTAAGAGCTGATGATAATGGACTATTAAAAAATGGTAAAGGCATAATAAACTTTTTCTTTATTATACTTTTATATGATAGAATTGTTTATATCAAGTCTAGTAAATGAGATATACGATGAAATATTCTAACACTAGCTTCTGATTTTGTTAAAAATCCAGCCCAGTCTATTTCTTCTGCTTGTAATCTTTCTAAGTCTATAATTTCAGATGTTAAATCTATTTCAGAAACATCATTTATATAAACTGTATATAAAGTTATAGTTTTATATTTAATACCTTTTTTATTTACATAATCAACAATAATAGGGTCTTTAAGATTTGAGATTTTATTTTTATTAATTACAACAGAAGTTTCTTCTTTTAATTCACGAAGAGCAGCATCCAAAGTAGATTCTCCTTCTTCTATACCACCTTTTGGAAAAGAGTAGGTACCAAACCATTTGGATCTGGTAGGATGACAAAGTAAAACCTTTTCATTCTTTAGTATAATTATAACACCAGCAGATTTTTTCATCTCAAATGGCTTAAACTCAAAAAATTTATTAATTCTATTTATCATTACTCCATGTGTCTTACGTCTTTATGAGCAGACTTAGAGTTATTATTATGAGTCCACAATCTTGAAAAAGGTGTTGAAAAAAAATCATTATAAATTAAAGTATCGTCAATATGTAATGAGATATTATGCTTCTTACAATAATCAGCTTTAACATGATCCCAAAGACCATTCTCAAACTTTTTTTGTATAGTACCATCGGGAAATTCAATTTCACCAGTTATACCAGCTCCACCCTCAATCAAATGGTCATAAACTGAAAATTTATGAGTCCATTTAATACCTAACTCATTTAATTGTTTTTCAAATTCTTCATCCCAATGAGCGCCTGTAATAAGATGAACTTCTCCACCATTTTTAACAAATGAATCAGTTAGAAATGAAAAGAATTCAGGCATTGAATCTACAACACCATGTATATCCAATCCTAACTTAAAACTTGAATTATTACTTATCTCCTCATTAACCATTTCACTAAATTTAATCATTAAACTATATATTACAAATATAAAAACTATTTTAATATATCCATAATCTTTTTATCTCTCATATATTGAATAATATTCTTAGATGGATTCTTAAAAGATCCTGTTATAAAACTCATAAATATTTCTATTTGTAAATCATTTTTATCTCCAAATGTCTTTAAACTGAAATTACCAAAGTTTTTACCAGCAGTCATATTACTACTCATTTGTGAAAGTGCAAGTTGAGCTAATCCATATTCATCATTTAGTGTAACACTCAACGTATCAAATCTACTCGGTTGATTATTAGACAAACCAATTCCAATGTTATCAGTAGAAAGAATATAGTAATTTGGATTTGATTTCCAAGTTTGGTCAAATCCTAATTGTTTAATAAAGAATATAAAATCTTCTTTTATCATTTAACATCAGTGTGTGTTCTACCATCACTCCAATAGTTAACATCACCATAATAGGTAAATACTTCTTCACCAACTTCTATATCTCTTGTAGCGATAAACTTAAATGTTCTTTTCTCATTATCAGATGTCCAATAAGCATTTGAATTATCTGAGTGATTATAAATACCACCAAATCCCATAGCCAAAACTTGTGCATTCCAGTCTGGACCACAAGGAAAATTGAATCTATAATCTAAAAACAAAGGAGAAGATTCGCCTTTTTCAATAGGAAGTTCTAATATAGTACATTCCTCAATTAATTCATCTTTGAATATTTTTTCACTAGCGAAAACTCCCCATCCATGAACGGGTGATTTCTTTACATAAACTTTTTTAGGTGGCTGTATCATATATTTATTTCTAATATTTTATATTCAAAAGATCCGGCTGGTGTTTTTATAACACAAATTTCATCTAACTTCTTACCCATTAAACCAGATCCAATTGGACTACCAGGTGATATTTTACCCAGTTTAATATCAATTTCATTTTCAGGTACAATACTAAAAGTCATTTCTTTATTGTTAGTAATATTAAGAACTTTAACAATTGTTAATATTGATACTTTATCAGAACTAACATCGGACGAAGTAACAACCGTTGAGTTGTTTAATATTTGTTGTAGTTTACTTATTTTAGTTTGCAGTTTATCATATTCTTCTTTAGCAATATAATATTCGGTGTTTTCATCAACACCACCTCTATCACGAGCATCTGCCAACTCATTGATAACTCTTCTTTTTTCTGTGTTACTTAGGTAATTCAATTCTTCTTGAATTTTCACCCTTCCCTCTTTGGTTAAAAATGTTTTTGTCATTTTATTTATTTCTTAAATGTTTTTTCATAAACTTGTCTTATAGATTTTAGTCCATTGGGTGCAAGTTCTCTAGACCCAATACCAGCAAAATTAAGTGATGTTATACTTGGAACATCACTTATCTCAATAAATGACATAGTAGAATAAGACCACCTAAACCATTTATCTTTAATTTGTTCAAACACAAATATTTCTCTTTGATTATTAACACCCATCATTACAGCATAACCTGTTCCACCATCAACAATATCATATTGACCTTTGTTGTAATATCCTCTTTCGTTTTTACTACCGGGTTTTATAATTGTACCAATGGCAAATATTTGTTCAGAGTATTTAACTTGAGCCCAATTTCTAGCCAACAAATTGATATATTTGTGAATTCCATAACGATTCAAAAACTTATTCGCCTTGTTTACTTCAATAATGCCTTCTTTATAATCTTCATCAGATATCTCAACCTTATTAGGTGATATATGTTTAGGAGTTTTATAAGAATAAGCTTTTGTTACCACACCAAATTTTTCTCCAATTTTCTCCCAAGCAGTATCTGAACCTTCAGCACCACCAGAGTGACAAACTAATTTTTCCAAGTTAATTGGTTTTTTATCAAAAATATCAATCATTTAATAATTCTTTTAGCATTATATCTCTTTTAATAAAAAGGGCGTCGTCAAATATGATATTTATAGAAGACTCAGTTCCATCAAATGAATTGTAAATATTTATACTATACTTACAACTAGCATAATTATTACCTAAATATTTAATAATAATAATTCTAGCATCATCTAAAGTTTTTATCTCTCTATTAAGGTGAATAATTTCACTTTGAAATAAATTACTTTTATCTTTTAAGTATAGATTTAATAATATATCCATTACAAACTTATTTTTAATTTATCAACATTCCAAATAGCCAAACTACCATCCATTCTAAAATATAAATCTCTAATATCTAAAGGTTCTTCAAAGATATGGGTTTTAAGATTCATAAAGAATTGATTACCATTACAACCAACCATTTCTTTATATAATTCCTCACCACTTTCTGATAAGAATGTATTTATTCGGAAGTCTTGTACTCTTTTAACAGTGAAAAGTTTAATTTTAAATATTTCTCTATCAACAGTTGTTAGTATTTCTCGAATTTGGTCGAAACTTTCAAACGAATAAATAACCTCATCATTTTTAATACAAGCAATATTTAAATTAAGATGGTTGTATTTATTTAATATACTTTGAGTAATAACTCTCTGAGCTTTACCTTGTCTTTTTGGGTTAATATTACCAAAGATATATTGTCTTAATTGTTTTGAATGATTGAAGATTTCAGGAACATCAAATTTAGCAATAAAGTCTTCATAAGAATCTCCAAGTTCAGGAGCAAACTCTGGATCATATTTTTTAAGAACCGCCCAGTTGGCTTTCTTAATATCAATAGAGATATACTTTTTATCTTCTGAATACTCAAAATTCTTAGTTGTTGGATAATCTGGAATTAAATTATCATCTTGAAGTTCATTATAAGCTCTTGTGCTCTTCAAATAATTAATAATCTCGTTTGACTTCTTTAATCTATATTCATAAAGATCGCCATACTTTTCTTCGGCTTCTTCATAAATTTTGATTAAGTCTTTAATATTTTTCCACTTTTCTAACTTAGAGAATTGGTTTATATAATAGTCAAAGTGTTCATATTCTGGAACACTTATATCCATTAATTTACAAAATCCTTTTACGTCTCTCATAGGTTGAATAATCTTTTAATTTTCCTCTTTCTTATTTTTACATTATTAATTTTTTTTTTATTTTATAAGATTCCTCATAAATATTATTAATGATTTTACCTTCTCGTGGGTTGGCACCATAATTTGAGTTAAGTAAAGTCTTTAACATTGAAAGTCGATTATATAAGTCTTTCATATTAGTCTTCCCCATGATGGTCAATTTTTTCAATAGTTCTCTTTGACATTATATTAGTAATATCACCAATATTAAATGGACGATACTCACCAAATTTCTTAAAAGCAACATCAACTCCAACATCCATTGATTTTCCATAATCAGGAATTGAACCATGTGAGTGACCATAAAGATGTATAACACCTTTATGACTACCTAACCAAACTCGATGTGAGTAATGAGAAAGAAATAGTTTTGTTTTGCCAATATCTAAAGTTAAAACATCTTGAACAGATGAAAAAATTTCAATTGGATTAAATGATGTATCGTGATATTTTATTTCTTTATCAACAATATGTTGGTCATGATTACCTAAAATTAAATGTACATTTTTACAAACAATATAATTTCTGAATTGTAAAATGTTATGAACTCCGCCAAAACTCCAATCACCTAAGTGGTAAAGAATATCATCTTCTTTCACATACTTATTAATACCATCAACAAGTGCCATATTCATTTCATGTACAGAGTTAAAGTCTCTATATCCTGAAGTCCAGTTAGAGATTTTAGGGCCCGCTATGTTAGTATGTCCAAAATGTGTGTCTGATGTAAGCCATATATTCATATTACAAATATAAGGATTTTATTTATCAAATAAAATAAATCTTTTTATTTAATCACTGAATATAGATTTAAAATAAAAAAACCACTATTTAAGTGGTTTTTTTATTTTTGTATTGTTTTTTAATTCTTTGTAAATTCAGGATCCATGAGATGACCTCTTGTTTTACCTGGATTAAATTGAGGAAGTGCTAAACCCAAGGTTAATATATTAGCCACATCATATACTAATCCTTTTAATGAGAAATCTTCAACATCATGTAATAAATCAAGAACTTCTTTTTTTGTTATTTTATCAGTTAAATCTAAAGCTTTTTTATTTATAAAAGATGGTGAATTTGTACCAGTTTTATCAGATTTCCAATCTTCTGGTGTTGGTATGTAAGGATCTTTGCTTTCATATTTTCTAATTGACCCAGGTATTCTTCCATTTTCTTTTCCAAAAGATCCATGATTTTCCGGTTGAAAATGTTCTTTAGGAAATAATCTATAAAAATTTGGTAGCATTTGTGGAGTTTTATGCCAATAATGACCATCAGTAAAATCATCATAATAAGACATTATGGATTTCAATGCCTTCTCTTTGTCTTCCTTTAATGCCTTTAAGAAACCATCAGCTATTTCTTCTTTAGTTTTAAAATAATCAGTTATTTTCTCATTAAAGGATTCACCATCAAAAGATTCAAATTTTTTAATATATTTCATAATATAAGTAATTTTTTATAACATATATATTATTTTTTAATAATCATTATTTATTCTAAATAAACTTACATGTTTATAATATATAAAATATAAAAATTATTACTTACAATGTCAAATCTATCCAAAACTGTTGGTCAAACACCTTTAATTAAAGTCTCAGAAAGAATCTTCGCAAAGTTTGAAGGTCAAAATCCAAGTGGTTCAATAAAAGATAGAATGGCTTCCTACATAATAAATAATGCTGAGAAAAATAATCTTATTAAAAAGGGAGATACCATCATCGAAGCAACATCTGGAAATTCAGGAATTGCCTTTGCTTTCCTATCAGCAGAAAGAGGATATAAATGTATTATCATTATGCCTGCAAATATGAGTGAAGAAAGAAAACAAATGTTAAGACTTTATGGAGCTGAGCTTATTGAAGTACCAGATGGTAAATTTGATGACGCAATTGCCCTAAGAGATAAAATGGCCCAAGAAAATGGTTACTTTAATCCTAATCAGTTTCACAATCCTCTAAATATTGAGGCACACGAAAAAGGAACTGCTGTAGAAATTCTACATCAACATACTGGTAGAATTGCGGCATTTGTAGATGGCACAGGAACTGGAGGAACTCTTATGGGTACTACTCGTGTTTTAAAAATGTATCATTCTTTTATGAAGGTTGTAGCGGTTGAGCCCGCAGAGTCTCCAGTTATGTCAGGTGGTGAACCAGGACTTCACGGAATTCAAGGAATTGGTGATGGTTCTAAATTTATGGTTAACTTAAAAGAAGTAGATGATATTATTATTATATCAACTGAAGAAGCTAAAGAAAGAGCTAAAAGATTGTCTAAAGAACAAGGTTTATTTGTTGGTATTAGTTCAGGTGCTAATATTTTAGCATCAGAAAGATTGTTAGAAAAATACCCAGATATGGAGGGTAACATCATTACTATATTATGTGATAGAGGAGAAAGATACCTTTCTTGTTTCTAAAAATAATATATAGTGTATGAAACACTTAAAAAATTTCAATGAATCTATATACGAAAGAGAAGTAGTATTCACTAATAAAAGAAATTCAAGATTAGTAATTACTATTAAGAAAAGTCCTGATGGTAGAATTACTGAAATTGAAAATGAAACTGGTATGAGATTTCCTTTCTCAGTAGGTCAAATTCTAAACAGAACAGCTGAAGTTTGGGCTTGTAATAACAACTTTTTAATGGATGGTAAAGATACTTGTCCTGAGAAAAAGATATTTGGTGTAAAAGCATCTGACGTTCCTCAGGGACATGAATGGAGACATATTTTCCCTCATAAATTTTAATATATAACTAATGAGATATTTACAAACATATGAACAACATAATGAAGGTATTAAATCAGCCGTACTTGGTGCTGCTTTAGGAGCTTCTTTATTTGCTAATTCACCAACTGTAAGTGCTCAAAGTTTAGTTAAACCAGCTCTTACAAACCCTACGTCAAAAGACGGTATTAATGATGCGGTAGAACAAGTTGAAGGACTTTCTAATATTAGAAAAACTGAATTAAATCCAAAAGATGAACAATTAAATAATATTTTATCTGAGATTCAAAGTAAATTAGAATCAGGTAATCAAGAAGAATATAAAGAACTATTTAATAAGTTATCAACTCATATTGAATATAAATATGGTTATAAAATTGAACCAAAAAACTTAGATGAATTATCATCAGCAGGTATATCAGAACAAACTAAAGGAATGTCAATATTTGAAATACTTGGTTGGTTAGGTTCTATTTGTTTAGGTATCTGTGGTATTCCACAAGCTTGGCAATCAATAAAAGATAAACACTCTCACGGTATTTCTTGGGGATTTGTTCTACTTTGGGCATTTGGTGAAGTCTTTGCCTTAGCATATGTTTATGATAAATTAGACTTACCACTATTATTAAATTACGCAACTAATATCTTAATATTAGGAGTTATATTATATTTTAAAATAAAACCAAAAACAGCAGATTATGATAAAGAAGTTCGAAGATTTCATTAATAAATCACACTCAAAAACTATTAAACTAACTCCAGAAGAAGTTAGTTTATTTACTAGTGAACCAGTTTTACAAAATTTAATTTCTGATGAGAAAGTTAGTCTTTCTAAAGATGATATTCAATATGATGAGTCAGATGTTAAAACTAAAGAAATTTTAGACCAATATTTGGAAATTGCTGGTAAAACTGAAGAAGAATTTAATGAATCAGTAAATTCTGAAGGTAAAAAAGAACTTGATGAATTAGCTAAAAGAATCAAAGAACTTCAAAAAGAATATGACAAGAAAGCTAAAGAGCTTAATGAAAAAAGAAAATAATTATGATAAAGAAATATAACCAATTTGTAAAAGAAAATATTGAATTAAGTAATTCATCAGCTAGAATATACATCGATAGTGATGAGGTTGAAATGTTTGATACTGAACCAGCTTTACAAAAATTAGTATCAGATAGAAAAGTATCACTTGATAACTTACCAGAACTTTGGTTTGAATCAGAAGATAAAAATACAATAGATATACTTAAAGGATATTTTCCGAATCACTCATTTTCAGTAGATAATGATGAAGAAGAAGATGATTCGGATGAATTTTATGATGATGATGATGATTTTGGATTTGAATCCCCATTTTGTAAAAGTTGTAAAGGCACAGGTTGTGAAGAATGTGACGGAAGTGGAATGAAAAGAAATTCAATTTAAATTTTATGAAAAAGATTAAAAACTATAAACTATTTTTAGAAGGCCTAAGTGATGACAATGAGTTCAAACAAAATGTTGATGTACTAAAAGTGGCATTATATGCTATGTTTAATCCTGTATTTAATATGGAAAAAATAATAAGATTATCTGGCAACACAGAAGAATTAGAATATGGTACTGATAAATTAATTGAAATTCTATTTAGTATGTTTGTAGATTCTGTAAATCGCAATGAAGATTTAGATGATGAATTTAGAGATGTAATTCTTAATGAATTTGATAAAGCTTTAAAATCAGCAAGACCAATATTCATTGAAGAATCATTCAAAGATGGTGTTGATAAATCAATTAACTTCTTAATTGAATTCTTAGATGCTATGAAAAAAACCAAAGAGTCAGAAGGTGAAGAATGGAGACAATCTAAAGAAGTTGATTATAAAGATATGTCTAAGTCTGAAATAAATGATTTAATTGACCAAGCACTTGATGCTAGAGATTTTGGTGAAGTTAAATTCTTATCTCAATATCTTAAAGAATCATTCGAAATAACAGATGATATGAAAGCCGGTATTCAAAAGTTTTGTGATACTTTAGTTAGATTTATTGTTCAAAATTATTACGCTCTTTAAGTTTTCCCAAAGTATTTTATAAATATCATCAAATTGATTATATCTAATTCTAATAGAATCAATATAATTATCTTCATAATAATCTTTTTTAATTTTATCTATATCTTTAATTAGATAATGTTCTTTACTTAAATATTCAATTATAGTTCTTCTATTAGGTAGATAAAATTGAAATATATTATTATCTAAATTTTTATTCATTTCATATTCAATTTGATATTTATCTAAAAACTCTTTAATATCATTTATTCCTTCTTTATCATATTGATTGACTTTATCTCTTAATAAACTTTCTTCATTACTTCTAAATTCAGGAGCAAGTCCTAATAGGTGAGAACTGGCTCTTTGTTCATAAACAATACCATTATAAACTATCTTGATATTATTTAAGGCACCAGTATATTCAGTTAAAGAATAATCATATTTATCTTTCCAAATTTCTTTTGCTTCTAAAATAAAATCTTCAGTTGTCTTTCTTTTAACTGACTTCTCTGGACATCTACCCATTAAATGTTTGGAAATAGATTGAGTATAAATTTCACCATTATATTCAATTTCAATTCTATCATTTAAGGTAATCTTTTCTGATAAATTTAGATAATTGTATTTATAACCGTGAGTATTCCTCGCTTTTTCTAAAAATTCCAATCTTTTCATATACTATATATAAAAAATCCTTACCCTCTTTCAACATTTTTTTAATTTTTCTTGAAAGGGGGAGTGAGTTTCTTAATATATAAAGTATAAAAATAAATAAAAAAATGGCAAAGCAAGAAAAAAAAGAAGTTAAAAGATTTGAGTTTAGTAAGGTTGGTACTATATTAGATAATATAGCAAAATCAACCCCGATTTTAATCGAAAAGGAACTAAAAGAAAGAAATTATATTTCAACTGGAAATTATCTTTTAGATGCAGCACTTTCTGCAAAATTAGTTGGTGGTGGTATTTTAGGGGGTAGAATATTTGGACTTTTAGGAGAGTCTGGAGCAGGTAAGTCTTTCATAGCTTATTCTATATGTAAATCAGCTCAAAGAAAACAAGACTATAGTGTAATATACATTGACACTGAAAACTCAATAGATATTGAAGGTATATCTAAAATGGGTATTGATAATTCACCTGATAAATTTAGATTAATTAGATCTAATAAAGTTGAAGATATAAATATCACATTAACACAATTACTAGATGAATTAAAAAATCAAAAAATGGCAGGATATGAAATTCCAAAAATTCTAATAGTATTAGATTCTATTGGTATGATGTCATCTAATAAAGAAAAAGCTGACTTACTAAAAGGTGATATGAAGCAAGATATGACCAGAGCTAAACAATTAAATGCTCTTTTTAGAAGTATTAGCTCTGACCTTGGTTACCTTGATATCCCTATGGTTTGTTGCAATCATACTTATCTTTCTCAAGATCTTTTCCCTAAAGAAATTTCAAAAGGAGGAATGGGTCTAGTT
>Ga0209086_10003174_pt1 | contig 12619 bp, 7 predicted proteins | sample M_130207_XF_Meta_FD_187312 | JGI IMG/M metagenome (GOLD analysis project Ga0209086, IMG submission 187312) | Freshwater microbial communities from Lake Montjoie, Canada to study carbon cycling - M_130207_XF_MetaG (SPAdes) (version 2) | ecosystem: Environmental > Aquatic > Freshwater > Lake...
CCATCAACGACGGCACCGGCAGTGTGACAAACGTCGCCAAGAGCGGCGTTGGCACCTGGGTCCTGACCAACGTAGCGCACGGCTACTCCGGAAACACCACGGTTGATGGCGGTACGTTGCAGGTCGGCACTAATGCCATCACTACGGCCACGGTCGGCGGCACCGGAGCAGGTCAGGTCACGGTAAACGCAGGTGGCACGTTGGCAGGCACGGGAACGGTTCAGGGCAGCACTTTGGTTCAGGGCACCGGTGCGACGCTTGGCGTGTTGGCTCCAGGCGATAGTTTCGCTGTCAATACCATGAACAAACTGACGGTGGTCGGAGATCTGACGGTGAGTACCTCTGGTCAATTGAAGCTTGAAATCCAGACGCCGACTACCTCGGCTACCGGGGTGTTCTACAACGGCGTCTATAACGATGGCAGCAGCAACTACTCGAACGCCGCGCTTTACCTTGCCGCCGTGCCTGCCGCGCTGACCACTTGGAACGCCGTCCCAACGCTCGGCAATCACGACTTCATCAACGTCACTGGCTCTGGCTCTGTTTTCAGCCTTGGCCACCGCGTCAACGCCACGTTTGGAAACGGGACCGTTTCCATAACGGCGTTGGGCGGTTATGCGTCCAGTGCAAACTATGGCGACATCTTCAATCTCATCGACTGGAGTAGCACCAACATGACAAACTTCACCCCGGGCACCGGCTTTTCCTCGGGTGGTGTTTTTGGTGACTTCGACCTGCCTACTCTGACCTCCTCAGGACTCGCTTGGGACACCAGCGCTTTCACCAGCTACGGCATCCTCGTCGTCGTTCCCGAGCCTTCCCGTATGCTGCTGTTGATGTTCGGCCTCCTCGGCCTGTTCTTCCGCCGTCGTCGTCGTTCCAACTCTATCTGATCGGGAGTTGGTTATTATTCACAAAAAAACCGGTCCACCTTCAGAGGTGTGACCGGTTTTTTGCGATTTGATGCCATCAGCCCGGCAGCAACCGCTCTGAGATGCTGTGTCCGATGTGTAGCAGTTTTTCTTTCTCTGTTGTGGTGAAATCATACGGCACCAGCTTGCCGATGCCCAGCGTGCCACACAGGCGCTCGCCATCCATCACGGGTACCGCCAACGTTCCTTGCACCTGAGTCTGCTTCGCGCCCGGTTTGGCCACGCCGGAGGTATCGGTCTGTAGATTGCACATTTCCACCGGCTCTTTTCGCTCTGCTGCTACGCCTGCGATGCCTTTGCCCACGGGGATGGATTGGATGATCGGCATGAGCGCCTCTGGGATGCCTTGATGGGCCACCAGCTTGAGATGTTTGTCCGCAGGATCCAGCCGGTGCAGCGTTCCTGTTGTGCAGCCAAATTCAGCAATCGTTTGAGCGAGAATATCAGTCCAGGAAAAATCGGCGGTGGTGCTCATGGCGGAAGGGCTTGGTAATTAGGATTTGTCGTTGTCGGGGCGCAGCGAGGGAGTTATTCTCGCGCCATCTTCGTTTCTGTCATGAAATCCTGCTCTGCTTTTCTTGTCCTTCTTTGGCTGACATCTGCCTCCGCTCAGCCCGCTGCTCCAGTGGCCACGCCCATTTTTGCCCGTAGTACCTACCACGATGACAAATCACACACCGAAAGCGTCGTGGACAAGACCACCAACGAACTCACCCAAGCCACCTACAACGCTGGCGGCGCTCTCATCAGTAAAAAGCACTACCTTCTCAATGAGCAAGGTCTGCCGACCCAAGGCCACATTTATGATGGCCGCGGCAACCTCGTCGCCCGCGCACAGGTCTATTTCGATGAATTCCGTCGCGCCAAGGAAATGCGCTCCTTCAACCTCCAAGGCCAGTGCTACCAGCAGGTGATCTATGAATATGGCTCCGATGGCAAAGCGAAGCCCCCCAAGGTCATCAATGTCAATCCTTCTGCCACTCCCTCAATCAAGCCTGGTGTCATCGATTTCACGCAAACCACCGCGCCTCCCGGTCAGGCGATGCCACAGCAGGTTCCCAACACCGCTCCACAGGCTGCGCCCGCGCCGCCACAGAAAAAATCCTTCTTTGGCCGTCTCTTCGGCAAAAAAGACAAGCCATAGCGCACGCCCGGATGGAACCCCCCTCAACCGGCCAGCGCTGGATCAGTCAAAGCGAGCCCGAACTCGGCCTCGGCATCATCACCAGCGTCGAAGGTAACTTCATCGACCTGCGCTTCCCCGCAGCAGGTGAAAAACGTCGCTACGCACGAAATGGCGCCCCACTGCGCCGTGCCAGCTTTCAGGCGGGCGACACCCTCACGCATCGCGACGGCTCGAAGCACCCCATCGCCTCCGTTACCTCTCAGGACGGCGTTTTGACCTACCACTGCGGCCTCCGCAACATCCCTGAGTCCGAACTCGCCGACACCCTTAGTCTCGGTGGCCCCCAGGAGCGTCTCCTCGCTGCGAACATCGACGATTTGCCCACCTTCGCCCTCCGTGCAGAAGCCGTTGAATGGCGCTGCCGCATGCAGGCTTCTCCCGTGCGTGGTTTCATCGGTGGTCGCGTCGATCCTATCCCGCACCAGATGTCCATCGCGGCGGACGTCACCGGCCGCCTCCTGCCCCGCGTCTTGCTGGCGGATGAAGTCGGCCTTGGCAAGACCATCGAAGCCGGTCTCATCCTGCACCGCCTCCACCTCACTGGGCGTGCATCACGCATCCTCGTCCTCGTGCCTGATGCCCTGCCGCATCAGTGGTTTGTCGAACTCCTGCGCCGCTTCAATCTCATGTTCAGTCTCTTCGATGAAGAACGCTGTGCCGCCATCGAAGCTGGCGCCCCCGAGGGCAATCCGTTCCTCGATAGCCAGCTCGTCCTCTGCCCGCTCACCTTGCTCAGCGGCTCACCCAGACGTGCGCAGCAGGCCGCAGACGCCGCTTGGGACCTTCTCATCGTCGATGAGGCCCACCACCTCGAATGGACCGTCGAAACACCCGGCGTTGCCTATCAAGTCGTCGAAGCCATCGCCCAACGCGTTCCCGGCGTCCTGCTGCTCACCGCCACCCCGCAGCAACTCGGTGCCGAAGGTCACTTCGCCCGCCTCCGTCTCCTCGATCCCGACCGCTACGGCGATCTGAACGAGTTCCTCACCGAATCCACCCGCTACGAGCAAGTGGCGAAAATGGTCGATCGCATCCTGCAAGGCGGCAGCATGAGCCAAGAAGACCACCAACTCTTCGCCAGCCACTCGCCACGCGTACAGCAGCATGCCGCCCAGCTCACCGCAGGCGATGAAACGGCTCGTCAGCGCCTCGTGGCTGACTTGCTCGACGAATTTGGCACCGGTCGCGTCATGTTTCGGAACACCCGAGCCGTCATTCAGGGATTCCCGCCGCGCCAATGCCATACCTGCCTGCTTGGCATCGAGCCAAATTCGACTCCTGAAGACATGCTCATCCGCTGGCTTGCCGCGAAACTGCGTGAACTCGGCGAGGCCAAAGTGCTGCTCATCTGTCGCACCCGCAAACTCGCCGAAGACATACACGAGCGTCTCTTGCGCGAGATCAACGTGCACGCCGTTCTCTTCCACGAAGGCCTCACGCTGATGCAGCGCGACCGCCACGCCGCCGCCTTTGCCGATCCTGAAGGTGCGCGCTTGCTCATCTGTTCCGAAATCGGCAGCGAAGGCCGGAATTTCCAATTCGCCCAGCATCTCGCGCTCTACGATCTGCCACGAGATCCCGAACTCCTCGAACAACGCATCGGTCGCCTCGACCGCATCGGCCAGAAAGGCATAATCAACATCCATGTGCCCTTCATCGCCGGCACCGAAGGCGAAATCCTCGCTCGCTGGTATCACGAAGGCCTCGACGCCTTCGAACACAGCCTGCAAGGAGCTACGCAGCTCCTCCACAGCTTCTCGGACGAAATCGAAGCCCTCTGCGCCAAGTTTAATGCCGCCAAACTCGACAGCCTCATCAAACGTAGCCGCAAAATGCGCCTCGAAGTGCGTGCTAAACTTGAACGCGGGCACAACCGCCTCCTCGAACTCAATTCCTGCAAGCCACGCCTTGCAGCACGCTTGATTGAGCGCATCCGCGATGTCGATGCTGGCCTCGACTTCGAGCGCTTCTTCATCCGCCTGCTCGATCACTTCGGCATGCACGTTGAAGAGTTGACCAATCGCACTTGGTTCATCCGCCCCGATAATCTCATCACCGATGCCTTACCCGCATTACCCGACGAAGGCCTCACCTTCACCTTCGACCGCGAACGTGCGCTCTCACGCGAGCACGAAGCCTTCCTCACCTGGGATCATCCGCTCGTTTGCGGCGCTCTCGATGTCTTGCTCGGATCGCACGATGGCAATGCCGGTTTCGCCTTCTGGAAAGCCTCTGGTGGCGAAGGTTTAGTACTTCAGGTCAGCTTCATCGCCGAATGCATCGCCCCGCCTGCCTTGCACGCGTCACGCTTTCTCCCCGCCACACCCATTCGCATCGCCATCGACCATCAATGCCGCGATCTCACCGCTGATCCCGCCTTCACCCGCGCCAAACTCACCCCCGGCGATCCCACCCGCACCGTCGAAAACGAAACCGTCCGCCATAAGCTGATGCCTACCATGCTCGGCAAAGCCCAGCAGCTCGCTGAGTCGCAATTGAAGACACTCCAGCAATGCGCCATGACCACGATGCGTAAACACTTGGACGAAGAAATCGCCCGCCTCGAAGATTTGCAGTCTCGCAATCCGCACGTCCGTGCTGAGGAGATCACGGCATTGAGTGATCAACGCGATGCATTGGCTTCGGCGATAGCATCGACAAATCTTCGCCTTGATGCCGTGCGATTGGTGCTGCGATTGAAATGAAAAAGCCGGAGTCTTTCGACTCCGGCTTTGGATTCAAACTGAGATGGCGTGTTACGCGGGCACGCCGGTCAAACCAGGTGCGAGACCGCCTTCGTCTTCATCTTCGCGCTGCACAGGACGTGGGTCGGGGGCTTTGGGAAGCGGGGGAGGGGGAGGGGGCTTGCTCTTGTTTTCGGGCGGGTTGATGAGGCGGCCGTGCTCCATGATCTCTTTGATATGCACCCCGTCGAGGGTCTCGTATTCGAGCAAAGCGTGGGCGATGGCATCCAGCTTATCCTTGTATTTGAGGAGCAGTTCCTTAGCATGTGCGTAGGACTCATCAATGAGGCGCTTCACCTCTTCGTCGATTTTTTGGGCGGTGTCCTCGCTGTAGTTGCTGGTGCCGCGTGCCATGAAGGCGGTGCTTTCGTTTTCACCGTATTCGATCATGCCGAGCTTGGTGCTCATGCCCCACGAGCAAACCATGCTGCGGGCGATGCGGGATGCCATGCGGATGTCGCCGCTGGCACCGTTGGTGACGTCGCCAAACTGGATTTCCTCGGCCACACGGCCACCCATAGCGACAACGAGATCATCAATGAGTTCGCTTCTGCGGTTGTTGTGCTTGTCTTCTTCCGGTAGCCACATGGTTGAGCCCAAGGACGGTCCACGCGGAATGATGGTAACTTTGTGCAGAGGGGAAGTGTGTTCGAGTACTTCGATCAAAATGGCGTGACCGGCTTCATGATAAGCGGTGTTTTCTTTTTCCTTTTCCGTCAGCGCCATGCTGCGGCGTTCGCGCCCCCAGCGCACCTTATCACGAGCTTCTTCCAACTCGGGATTGGTGATGGACTTCATGTTCTTGCGGGCGGCGAGCAGCGCGGCCTCGTTGAGCAAGTTCGCCAACTCCGCACCGGAGAATCCAGGCGTGCCACGGGCGATCTTGGATAGGTCGGCGCTCTCGGCCAACTTGACCTTCTTGGCGTGAACGCGGAGAATTTCCTCGCGGCCCTTGACGTCTGGCAAATTGACCGTGACCTGACGATCGAAACGGCCTGGACGCAGCAGCGCAGGATCAAGTACGTCGGGACGGTTGGTGGCGGCAATGATGATGATGCCTTCTTGCGTATCGAAGCCATCCATCTCAACGAGCAATGCGTTGAGCGTCTGTTCACGCTCGTCGTGGCCACCGCCCATGCCGTGACCACGATGACGGCCCACGGCGTCGATTTCATCGATGAAGATGAGGCAGGGGGCGTTCTTCTTGCCCTGCTCAAACATGTCACGTACACGGCTGGCACCGACGCCAACAAACATTTCGACGAAATCCGAACCGCTGATGCTGAAGAACGGCACATCGGCCTCACCGGCGATGGCTTTGGCCAGCAAGGTCTTGCCGGTGCCGGGAGGGCCGGTCATGAGCACGCCTTTGGGGATCTTGCCGCCGAGGCGCTGGAACTTCTTCGGGTCTTTGAGGAACTCGACGATCTCCTGCACTTCTTCCTTCGCTTCTTCGACACCGGCGACATCCTTGAACGTGACCTTGTTGCGGTCTTGCGCGAGCATCTTGGCCTTGCTCTTGCCAAAGCTCATCGCTCCACGGCCCGCGCTACGGAGCTGCTGGCGCACGAGGAAGTAGAAGAAGGCGAGGATGATTAGCAGTGGCAGCAAAAAGCCGATAAGTGAGGACCACATTTCATTTTCATAGACCGGAATGAGCACCAGTTTGTGAGCATCGAGCAATTTATGCAGTTCCTCTTTCTGGAATTCGATATTCACGGCTACCGTGAACGGCTTCGAGTCGGGACTGGTGCTGCCAAAGGCTGCTGGCTTGTCGGTGATGTCCTTGGCAGGTTCGGTAAGTAGCGGTTTGCTCAAGCTGGGCGCGAGCGGCTCAGCTTCACCTGCTTTGACGGCAGGCATTGGGAAGTAGAATCCGCGAATGGTCTGCTCAGAGGTGGTGTCGAGGTTGACGAGTTCGAGCTTTTTCTTTTCATCAATGCGCCCGGCTTCGACATGCTCTTTGAATTCGGCGTAGTTGAAAACTTTGCGGCTGCCGGTCATCCCCTTGTTCATCATGAAGCCCGAGATCAACAAAGTGATCGCGAGGGCGAAGAGCATAAAACCGCGCCAGTTGAACTGTGGATCTTGATTCCGGCGGCTGGGGCCGTCGGGGCGGTTGTTGAAGGGGTCGTCGGACATGGGCGGGGGTATTACACGTAGTAACGCGTGGACGAGCATACATGCCGGTAAAAGTTTTGCAAAATGCGATTCTGCGGCGCTTTGGCCGCAGACAAGGAGTCAAGCGGGCCAAGAACTGGTCAAGTTATGACTCTTGACCACCTTGACCTATTGATGGGGTAATCCTGATCTGTGCTTCAGTGCTTGATCGCCTTAAACTCACGCGTGAGGCTGGTCAGCGAATCTTCCACGCCCATGCGTTCCAAGCTGCTCGCTCCGACGAAACCGTCTGCCGTGGTCTTACTCAGGATGAATTCCACGTCCTTCGGTGTGTTGATTGGCCCGCCGTGCGTGAGCGTGAAGACGTTCGGCTTCACGCTTTTTGCGGCATCAATGATGTCCTGGGTGACTTTGATCGTGTGATCCCAGCTCACCACCGCATTGGTCACACCGATGCTGCCACCGACGGTCGTGCCAACATGGGCGATGATCGCATCTGCGCCGTTTTTGGCCATCTTGATGGCTTCTTCCGGCGTCGCCACATAAACGATGCTGAACATATCCATGCGCGTGGCCAGACCGACCATCTCGAATTCTTTCTCCACGCTCATGCCAGTCTCTTCGAGCACGCCACGGAAGTGACCGTCCACGATGGTGTGCGTGGGAAAATTGTTCACGCCGCTAAAGCCCATTTCCTTCACGCTTCCCAGCCAGTGCCACATGCGGCGGCGTGGGTCGGTGGCATGCACACCACAAACGACCGGGATTTCTTTGACCACTGGCAGCACTTCATATTCGCCGATCTCCATGGCGATGGCATTGGCGTCACCATAAGCCATGAGACCACAGGTGCTGCCGTGGCCCATCATGCGGAAGCGACCGCTATTGTAGATGATGATCAGATCTGCTCCGCCCTTCTCGATGAATTTCGCGCTGATGCCCGTGCCAGCGCCGGCGGCGATGATCGGCTCGCCCTTGGCTAGTGTGGCTTTAAGACGATCCACGACTTCTTGCTTCGTGTAGGGATTTCCGATTCCGGTCCAGAGATTGGGCATGGTGGTGATGAGTTGGCGGTTGTTTGCGATGGTTGGCGCTTCGTGCGTTTGCAGTTGTTTGTTAAACCATTGCAAACCACCGCCAACAACGGCAAACAACTGCAAACTTTCCGTCATGCACGCCCGAACTGCCATCCAAGAGCTATCCGAAACCCACACGCACGGACCGGGCACGGAATTCCGCGTGGTGCGGGCTTCAGACAAAGACGCGCGCCCCTGGCTGCGTGGTGCGCCGGTGTGTGGCTCGCTGAAGACGCATCGCATTGCCCATGCAGGCGTCATGACGGCGCGCGCGCCCTATCGCATCGTGCGCATGCATCAGAGTGGGTTGTATTTCCTCGCCTGTCTGGAGGGCGAGGGGCGTGTGCTCGTCGATGGCGCTTGGAAAAAATGCAGCGCGGGCATGGCCGTGGCGCTGCCGCCCTTCATGGTGAACGCCTTTCATGCCGTCCCCGGCAAGCTCTGGCGCTGCTGCTGGGTGCGCTACGAGCAGCAGCCAGAGCAAACGCCGATCCTCAGCAGCAGTTCGCCGCTGATGGCCCCGTTTGCAGGTCACGCGCTTTACAACGCCATTGATGGCCTCATCGCCGAAGCCGGACATGCCGCCCAACCCGCCGCCATGTTTCATTGGGTCGAATTGATCCAGCACTACATCGAGCGCTTCGCGCAACCCTGGCAGGTCGATGACCGCCTGCACCGCATCTGGGAAAAAGTCTCCGCCAACGTCGGCCACGACTGGACGCTGGATGAACTCGCGCGTCAGGCCCACGTCAGCGCCGAGCACCTGCGCCGCCTTTGCCGCCGTGCGTTGGGCCGCACGCCCATGCATCATGTGACCTGGCTGCGCATGCGCAAGGCCGCCGAGCTGCTCTCCACCACCAACCTCAAAGTCGAGACCATCTCCCACGAAGTCGGCTACATGAATCCCTTCGTTTTCAGCAACACCTTCAAAAAATGGATCGGCTGGCGTCCCAGCGAGCATCGCTCACGGATGCATGGGTGAATCGCTCTCCAAGTGAACGGTTTGATAGGTACGCAATTTTTGTTCTGCTCTCGCGTTTTAGCACGCGCATGAAATCCGCACATCTCATTCTCTTTCTCCTCGCTTCGGTTGCCAACGCCGCTGAATTTACCCCGCAACTCGGCACCTTGGGCGAAAAACTGCTCGAAGAGAGCTTCACCGGCACCGAATTACCTAAAGGATGGAATGCGAACACTGGCACCTTACGTGTGGCCGATGGCACCCTCCTCGCCGGCGAAAAATCCGCCGACATGCACATTGGTGCGTTTCGTCATCCGCTGCCGCTGCAGGATTGCGCCATCCAGATCGACTTCAAACTCGGTGAAGCGCGGATCTTTAACATCGGCTTCGATCCTGCGGCGGCTGAGTTGAAAAAGAAAGGCCACCTGTTCTCCGTGGTCGTCAGCAAAACCAGTTGGAGCATCGTGGAACACAACGACAAGGCCGATCCCGAGAGTAAAACCAAAACCCACACCAAGGTCGAGACCTCTTTCGATCCAGCGACGACCTACACCTTGATGCTGGAGTGCAAAGGCGACAATGTCGTGGCCCAGATCAGTGGTAAGGAGCCGCTCAAGGCCAGCGCCCCCGATTTTCACGTCAAAAAGCCTGGCCTCGTCTTCCGCGTTGGCGGCAAGGACGGGCAGGAGGTCGCCTTCGACAACGTGAAGGTGTGGGCTTTGAAGTGAGGAGGAATCAGTCTTCCAAAATCTTCCCAAAAATCCCCTCGCTCCCTGCGGCGGCATGCTACTCTCAAGGCGAATCATTTGTTCGCCATGAAAACCACCTTTAGCTTCGCGCTGCTGCCAGCCATGACGCTGGCGTTTGTCTCCGCCACCGCCATTGCCACTGCGGCTCCTGCCAAGGGCCGCGCTGACACCAAAGCCCCACCGCCCTCCGCGCTTCACGCCGAGATCACGATCAATCCCGTCGAGCTTTCGCCGGAATCGACCATCGAGGTCGTGTTTCCGACAGCGATGATCGCGAAGGAGCGCATTGGCAAGCTCGAGGCGCAGTCACCGCTCATCGTCACGCCGGAACTCACCGGCACGTTTGAATGGACCAGCACCCGCAGCGGCCAGTTCCATCTCACCCAGGCGCCCAAGTTCGCCAGCGGCTACGATTTCAAACTGCGTGCCGGCTTGACCGATCTCGCCGGCAAGCCGCTCTCGACCGAGAAGCTCGATTCCGTCGAAAGCGCCCGTTTCCGCATCATTGATCAGCATCCGCGTTGGTTCGACGACGATGCGCAGAATCGCAGCCCACGTTTTCTCTTTGAGTTCAACGACGGTGTCACGCCCGCCGAGGCCGCGAAGCATATCCGCTTCGTCTCCGAAGCATCCCCGCAGCCTGTTGCCGCAAAAATCCGTCATGCAAACGGCAAAGACTTCACGCGCATGAGCACCGAACCGCAGCAAACTTGGGCGGAGCAGATCTCCAAAGCGAAACCCACCGTAGCCGATGACGCTCTGCGGCTCAGTGCGATCATTGTTGAGCCTGAATCGCAGTTAGGCATCGGCAAATGGCGTCTAGCCATCGCGCCGACGCTGACGAATATTTCCGGTCAAAATCAGATCGCCACCGGTGACGACATTCAGCTCGGCGAGATCAAACCCTTCGAAGTGCGTGCCGTCAGTGCTCATACGCCCTTCGACAGCGACTACTTCCTCGACATCGACTTCAACAAGCGTCTCACGCCGCCTTCGGATGACGAAATGAAACCCGAAGAGCAGGCCGCCTTCGCAAAAAAGATCGCCGCACTCATTCATATCGATCCGATTCCTGCGGGCGAGACCAAGGCGGAGGTTTTTGGCCGCACACTGCGCATCAGTGGCAAATTCCCGCTGCAACAGCCGCAAACCGTCACGGTCGATCCGGCGATGACCTCTGGCGATGGTATGGCGCTTGGCGCGCCGGTCAAAAACAGCACCACCTTCATCCCAAATCCGCCTTACGTTGCCGCGCCAACCTTCATCAATGCGCAGCTTGCCAAAGGGGTCGCCGGTTATGAGTTCAGCGCCGCGAATGTGAGCCAAGTGCGCGTGCGTGCAAAGCGTCTCAACGGTCCTGAGCTTCTCAAAGCACTCGATCTCTATCGTGCTTATCAAACCGCCTACTATGGCAACGACAAGCAGCGCGAGGCTTACAAGACGCAGTCCATCGATACCTATCCCGGCACGCAGGTGTTTGACCGCAGCTTCCCGATTACGAAGCCGCTGGATCAAAGCGAGATCGTAAAGCTCAATTGGCGCGAAGTGCTCGGTGAACAGCCCGCTGCGCCTTTGTTTATCGAAATCGAAGGCACTTCCGCCGCAGGTATCGCGCAGAAGGGCGTTATCACGCAGACGCTCGTGCAGTTCACCGATCTCGGCATCATGCAGAAGAGCAACGGCAAGGACACGATGGTTTTTGTCACCTCGCTAGAAACCGGCAAGCCGGTGCCAGGCGTGCGCCTCACGCTCGTTGATTCGGATCTGAAGCTCGTTGGCTACGGCGACACCGACGCGAGCGGTATCGCCACCGCACCCGGAGCCACGCCTGCCTTTGTGATGGCGGAGAAAAACGGTGATTGCGCAGTCATCGAGTGCAGCAACAGCGGCATCGGCGTGCCTTATGACATCTCGCAGGCTTATGAAAACGTCTGGCAGGCACAGCGGCGCACCTTTGCGTTTTCAGATCGTCCGCTCTACAAGCCCGGTGACACGGCGCATTTCAAAGCACACACACGTCTGCTCATCGGTGACGATTTGATTCTCGATCAAGCACCTGCCGAGGGTCGTCTCGTCATCCGTGATCCACGTTATCGTGTCGTGATCGACAAACCGGTCACGTTCACTGCCAGCGGTGCCTGGGCGGATGATGTCGTGCTCCCCACCGGCCCTGCGGGCTGGTATGACCTATCGATCAATCTCAAAGCGCCCAATCCCAACAGCCAGAGCGATGGCGGCGGCGGTATGACCTTCCGTATTGATGAGTACAAGGCGAACACCTTCGAGGTGAAGCTCGACACGAAGACCATTAAGTTCCAGCCCGACCGCATCCAGCTTCCGCTCAGCGCGAACTACTACATGGGAAAGGCGCTCTCAGTTGCCAAAGTGCAGTGGAGTGCGAGTTCGCAGCGTGATTACCAGCCGCCAGAGACCTATCGCCGTTATCACTTCGGCGAAGCTCCTTTATGGGCGCACTACGCACAGGATCGCGATGCCGATGGCGATTATGCCGGGCATAGCAACGACGCTGAAGAAAATGAGTGGTTCGTGAATGGTGATCTCTTCCTTGCTGACGATGGCACCGCCACGCTCGAAATGCCGCAGCCGCCCGCGGATCGTGCCGCGCTGCCACAGCGTGTGCGCGTGAATGCCGAAGTCACCGACATCAACGAGCAGACGATCAGCTCCGCTGCCGAGTTCGAAGTGCCCGGCGCGAATTTCCTGCTCGGTCTCAAAGGCCCCGAGTATTTCGGCACCGCAGGCAAGGCGCTCCAGCTTGAAGTCGTCGCGATTGATTCCAAAGGCGCTCCCGCAGCGGGCAATGTGCATGTGGATGTCAAAGTCGAGCGT
>Ga0209086_10003179_pt1 | contig 12611 bp, 13 predicted proteins | sample M_130207_XF_Meta_FD_187312 | JGI IMG/M metagenome (GOLD analysis project Ga0209086, IMG submission 187312) | Freshwater microbial communities from Lake Montjoie, Canada to study carbon cycling - M_130207_XF_MetaG (SPAdes) (version 2) | ecosystem: Environmental > Aquatic > Freshwater > Lake...
AAGTATTATGAAAGAAAAAACAATGGCAATAATCCTGATGCTGATAATTTATGGATTGATAATACTAGGTATGTATAATTTAATAACAACTATAATATGAATGAGTACAAAGTAAAAGGACTTATCAAAGTGATAGGTGATACCGTACAGGTGACTGAGAAGTTCTCTAAAAGAGAATTAGTAATAACAGTAGAGGATGGCAAATATCCTCAATACATCACCCTACAGGCTAATGGAGATAAAACATCTCTATTAGATGGCTGTAGAGTAGGTGAAGAGGTGGAGGCATCATTCAATCTGAGAGGTAGAGAGTGGCAGGATAAGCATTTTAACTCACTAGAGCTATGGAAAATAGAAGTATTAACTGCAGCTGCAACAGCTCCTGCTCATGTACCTGATAATCCTGCAGATGATCTCCCTTTCTAAGGGGCAGAGCCTAAAGGACTTTATGATTAAAGAGACTAAGTCTAAGCTCACCCAAAGATATAAGCTCAGTCATTATGCTGAGGATATCGGAGTCTCTTATTGCTCCATTTGGAGATTCATCAATGGTAAGGCTGTCAATGAGCAGTTCTACCTCAAATGGTGGAAAAATTATCTAAATAATTAATAACTTTATGGCAGTCTTATGGCTGCCTTTGTTATTTTTGGCAAATGAATATACTAACCTACATTGCAATATCATGGTTTTTAGTAAACTTTGAGCCATTACAGCTACTGATTGACTCAATCTTTAGGAAAATTAGGTTTAGCAATCTATCATTATATCTGCACTCATCTGCTTCCTGTATTAAATGTGTATCTTTTTGGCTAACATTAATTTGCACCTGGTCTTTTGTTCAGGCAACTATTGTGGCTCTTTTATCGTTTATACTACACGAATGTTTACAGAAGCTGAGCAAGTAATAATACAACAGGTATTTAATCTGCCTGAGAAAGAGCAGTCTTATAAGATTAATCTAATAAAACTCAAGCCTATTAAGATAAGACTTACAGGAACTCCTGACAAAGAATGTTTCTGTGGTAGTGTGAGAAGAAAGATATGGCTAAAGGATTTCAAGCAATGGTATGAGACCTATACTTGATAACTACATATCAGCTCACTACAAAGAGATAAGGAAATATACTAACTATTTTCTAGTAAGAATGAAGTCTACAATATCTGCTGATGCTGTAATAAATAACTCTTTTTTATATTTATGTAATATAGATATAGAGGTGACTGATCCAGGTAAGGTGAAAGCATATCTATTAAATACTATTAAGATGCAGATTCTATGGTCTACCTCACTAACTAATAGGCAAGAGAGAGTGACAGCTACAGATAGTACAATGCCAATAGTGATGGATGATGATACGGATTTGTGGGATAAGATTAGAGATGATATGCAGTATCAGAACAACATGGCAGTGATTGAGACTTATAGAGGGAGGATTACAGATAGAATTAAGCTGATAGTGTTTCAATGTTACTTTGATAAAGGATACAGTACAGCTAGAGCTATGGCAGAATACTTTAAGATACCTGTTACCTCAGCTCATTATTGGATACAAGAGATTAAAAACGATTTAAAACAACTAAGAGATGAAAATTAAAGATGAGTACATTGGAGCTAAGATCTCCCACAAAGGTAACAGGATTACTTTAGATGCTAATAGATATGAATACTTTGTATCTATAGGTCTAGGCTATATGTTTGAAGAGCCAACAGTATCTGAGCCTAAAGTAATTAAGTATAAAGCAGTCAAAGGACCAATACCTACTCCTGTAGTAGATGAGCCTACTGTAGAATCTGAGGAGGATGGCACAGAAGCAGAGTAGCATATCATTCTGCAGAAAGCCTAAGGTAAAGAGACCAGGTGTTCATGCTAAGAGTAAGACCTCTAAGCTGAAGTCAAGTAAAAATTATAAGAAAACTTATACACGACAAGGATAATGGGTAGAACAAAATTAATAGAGACTCCTGAGAAGCTCATGGAGATATTTGAGGAGTATAGAGCTTATACTCTAGCTAATCCTAGACATAAATGGGTGCTATCACAAAAGACTGCAGAGATGGTAGCAGAGCCTTTGAGAGTACCTTTGACTAATGAGGGATTTGAGATATTCTGCTATAAGAATTACTCAGATGTACATAACTATTTTGATAATCCTGATAACAGATATTCTGAATTTAAGACAGTCTGTTCGTACATAAAGAGAGAAATCAGAAACGATCAAATTAGTGGAGGTATGGTAGGACAGTTTAATCCATCCATCACTCAGAGACTAAACAACCTAACTGAGAAATCAGACATCACTACCAATGGTAAGGACATCTCTGAGATTAAGGTGAACATCATCACTAGTGCAAAGGATTGAAATGATGTGTCAAGCTGTTGAGGCTTACATCTATTCTAAGAAAGGGGTAGCTATAAAGATAAACAGGATAGCAATTATCAGTGATAGTAGGCAGATGGAGATGCTAGCCTATGCTTATGCTTATGCCAATGGAGATAGATAGTACAGTTATATTTCAAAAGAACTATGCAGCTCTCACTGATCCTGCACTAAGATTCATTATCAATGAGGGTGGGAGTAGAAGCTCTAAGACCTACAGCCTTTGTCAGATGCTAATAGTCTACTGCTATCAGAATAAGAATAAGGTAGTGTCAATCATTCGTAAGACATTCCCTGCACTGAGAGCTACAGTGATGAGGGATTTTTTAGAGATCATGAAGAGCATGGACATCTATGAGGTTAGCAATCATAACAAGTCAGAGCATATCTACTCATTCCCTAATGGATCTATAGTGGAGTTCTTTAGTGTAGATGATGAGCAGAAAATAAGGGGTAGGAAAAGAGATGTTGCATGGTGTAATGAGGCTAATGAATTATTCTATGATGACTTTACTCAGCTTAACATGAGAACAGAAGACAAGCTAATCTTTGACTATAATCCCTCTGAGTCATCCTCCTGGCTCTATGACCTACCAACTGAGGAGAGCATCCTGATTAAGTCTACCTACCGAGATAATCCATTCCTACCTGATAGCATTAAAAAGCAGATTGAGGATCTAAAGAGAACTGATGAGGCAATGTATCAGATATATGCTCTAGGTGAGAAAGCTATCAGTAAGAGTAACATCTATTCTAATTGGACCTTTATAGCTCATAGACCAACTAAGTTTGTAAAGTATGTTTATGGCTTAGACTTTGGATACAATCACCCAACAGCTCTAGTCAGAGTGTACTACTGTGACAATGACATCTTTATTGAAAAGATTATCTATGAGAGCTACCTCACCACTACTCAGCTGATAGAGAGGATGGATAGCTTGAATGTAGATAAGAATATAGAGATCATGGCAGACTACTCAAGACCTGAGATAATAGCAGAGATGAATACTGCAGGGTATGATGTGCATAATGCTAACAAGGTAGTGAAGAAAGGCATAGATAACATTAAGACCTTTGGAGTATTCTGTCAAGAGGATAAGCAGATAATGAAAGAGTATGAGAATTATAAGTGGAAGAAAATTGGTGATCAGATTATGGATGAACCAGTGAAGCTGTATGATGATGCTATGGATGCAATCCGATATGCTACCACTTACATCAGGCAGGAGTATTACACTGATGACTCCTATTATTCGTTCTAAACAGAATTGACATTTAATATAATATAGTTATGAGTGATACATTAAAAGAAATAGCAGATAATCTAGGAGCAGGTCTTGTCAATGGCAGTTACCTAAATGGCATAGCAGATTATTATGGAGTAGATACAACTATCTCTACCGATATAATGGCTGATATATTAACTGCAGTAGGAGGCAATCCATCTACATCTACTGACTATCTTCAAGACATAGTGCTAGAGTTAGGAGGAACAGTGACTATCAATGGTAATTGGATGGAGGCATGGCAAGCCATTACATCAGGTCCACCTGCTGCTCCTGTTAATACTGTACTACCTGAGATTACAGGATCAGCTATAGTAACTAATGTACTTACTACTGATGATGGAACTTGGACAGGCAGTCCTACTAGCTATGCTTACCAATGGAAGAGGGGAGCTACTAACATAGGAACGAATGCTAACACTTATACATTAGTTAATGCTGATGCAGGTCAATCTATTACCTGTGTAGTGACAGCTACGAATGCAGGAGGCTCAACACCTGCTACATCTAATGCTGTTCAAGTACAAAATTTCTTTACTACAGAATGGACTACTACAGCTTCAAGTGAAACGATAGAGTTGCCTTATTCAGGTGGAGGTAGTTATACAGGGACTATAGATTGGGGAGACGGTAATACAAGTGCTAGTAGTTATGCAAATAGAACACACACTTACGCAACAGCAGGAACTTATACAGTAGTAATAGACGGAACTTGTTTAGGTTGGAATTTTGGTGTTACGTTATCAGGGGGCAATATCACTTCAGTAATACATTGGGGGCAACTACAATTGGGGCAAGATACAGGAGGTTATTTTGGAGACTGTCCTAATTTAGATTTATCCTCAGTATCTGATGTTCTTGACTTAACAGGGATGAGTGACTTAAGTTATATGTTTTTATTTTGCACATCCCTTACAAACATCAACAGAATTGGTGAGTGGGATACTTCAGGTATTGTATATATGAGTGGTATGTTTCAAGGATGCGACCAAATTAATTTCAATATAGGAACTTGGGATGTAGCAGCTGTTTCAGATTTCTCAGACTTTATGGCTGATGCTACACCTACATTCTCTACTACTAACTTAGATGCTATCTACAATGGATGGAGTGCTTCAGGTGTACAAAATGACCGTTATATATCTTTTGGCACAGCTCAATATACTATAGCAGGAGGACAAGCAGGTAAAGATATATTAACATCATTAGTACTTTATAATTGGACAATAATAGACGGAGGAGGAATATGAGATACTTTATAGTTTACAACAATGACAAAATAGTATTCCATTATGGAACGCTAACTGAAAAACAATTTTTGACTACGGGACTTGAAAATACATTCTTAACTGAGGATAAAAAAGAGTTTGTTAAGAAGTTAAAGGATGACTTTGATACTGAAATCAAAAAAAAGAAATAGATGCCTAGCACTACTATCATAGCACAGCCAGGTCAGTTAATGCCTGCTTATAATCCTATTAAGTATATCATAGATAATACTAATAAGAATGAGCCTGGCTTCAGATATATCTTCACTATCTATCCTGCTGCAGGATCTCACATCCCTGCTAATGTAGTGGCTCAATATAGAGTTTTACCTGCATGGAGTACAGGGTATGGTGAGCAGGATATCTCACTGCTGATGCAATCGTTGGTGACTTATAATGAGTCAGGGATTTATGGTCTAGTACCTTACGACAGCTCAGAATCATGGTATCAATATGATGTAGATTTAGGCTTTGAGTATATAGATAATATAGACTATAGTACAACTTTACAGGATAACGGTGGTAATGTGAGGATATCATTTACAGCTCATGGATTTGTTGCAGGTGACCAGGTAGTGATTACTCAGGATGATGGTGGATTAGCTAATCCTGCACTTGAGGGATTGCATACAGTACTATCTGCTACTGCTAATCAGTTTACTGTCAATGTGCTATTCTCTACTATTGGTGATCAATTTCAAAATGGCACTGTTACCTATGCAGATTTAAGAAAGACTCAGGTATTAAATGATGCATTAATAACTAATAAAGAGGTATTTAATGGAGCTTATAATGATTATCTTAATACTATTTATGTAACTGCTCCATTTGAAAGTGGAAATTACTTAGGTATTTTAGGAAATTTGTTATTAACAACTAACACTTACAATTATACTCCTCCTAATCCTACTGCATCTGCATTCTATAATGCTCAATTTTATTACAACCTTAGAGTATATGGTGGAGCTGCTTATGAAGTAGAGTGGTATGACATGGATGACAATCTATTAGATAATGCCTCATTTAATCCTGCTAGTGATGGCATTTGGGCTGTTTTTGTAGGACCTACTTCAAATGTTACTGTAGATTATTATGTGCTTATATATAATGATGAATCATTTACTAGTTTACCTTACTATTTCACCTATGACAATAGATGCACCATTAACAATCAACAACTTATATATTTAGATAGAATGGGATCATGGCAATCCTTTGCATTCCAATTAAGAACATACGAGAAAGGACAAATTACTAGAGAGCAATACAATCAGCATATAGATGGACAGGTAGATGGTAGCCAGTGGGTAGGAGTTACTCTACAAAAAGGATTCAGAACTTATAACACTAATGTAACTAAGACCTTAGACTTAAATACTAATTGGATGGCTGAGTATGATGCTATTAGATTCCAGGAGCTACTTACATCCCCTCAAGTATATTACTATTCTACAGATGAAAATCCTATTAAATTTTGTGCCTGTGTAGTAGATTCTACTAGCTTTGAAGTATTCAGCCAAAAGAATAAGAAACTAATTAAGCAATCAGTAACTATTAAGCTAGCACAACAAGATCCTATCAATGGTTAGAATACAACTTAGCACAGGATACCTAGATGTCAAAGAGGGTACATCATTCCCTCTGAATTTTAGTGTAGGGGATATTAGAGATATATCTAAAAGAACAGGATCATTCTCTAAGACCATTACTTTAGTAGGCAATAGCAACAACAATACTCTGCTCAATCATTACTATGATGTAAACATTCAAGCAGGTACTTTCAATATCAATACAATCACTAATTGTGATGTCATTGAGAATGGTATACCTGTTATGATTAATGCTACTCTTCAGCTCACTAACATAAAGAAGTCACAAGTGACAGGAGCTTATGAGCAGATGGTGGAGTATGAGGTATTGATTAAAGAGGATAGAGGTACATTCTTTACTGACATCTCTAATAAGTATTTGAATGATATAGATTTCTCAGACTTAGATCACTATGTAGATCCTACTGTAGTGATTGATAGCTTTGATAATACTCTAGCTAATGGCTATAAGTATGTGATGCCATTCAATATAGACAATCAATATCAGTTTAATTGGTTTAAGCCTGCTATATATGCTCAGACTTACTTTGATAGAATCTTTGCTACAGCAGGATATAGTTATACTTGGGATGGATTAGAAGATGCTAACTTTGATAAGCTACTGATTCCATACAATGGTGATCAGAATGTAGTGGATTGGAGTGATTATGAAGTCAATGCAGAGAGAAATAGTTTTACTAAAACTTTTACTCCTGCTAATCCTGTAGGAGCTCAATTAATTAAAGAATGGGCTTATAGTTCTGCAGGTGGATATCAAACGATTACAGGATACACTGAGACATTAGATCCACAAAATATATTTAATCCATCTACAGGTAACTACACTACTCCTCAATGGGTAGGCAATGGCTCAGGGGAATCTTATATATATGAGGTTACATTAGATTATGATTTTGTAATTAATTGCACTCAGGAGTGTTTTATTGCAACTTTTGTAATTAACTTACCTGCTGATTTTAGCATAAGATTTTTAACTAATGTAGATGGCTCTAATAATACATTTACTCAAAGCAATCCAATACCATTAAATATATATGATAGTGGTAATCCTTTAGTAGTAGGAGATAATGCCATAGTAAGTAGAACTGAAATATTTACTTTTAATGCAACTACTGATGGTACAGGAGGTATAGATGTAAATGATTTGCAAATAGTTAAAATGGTAGTTATTAATCCTAATGCCAATGCTTTAACATTTGAAACAACTGGTCCAAGCCCCTTTGTATTACCTACAGCTAAGGTGGTTATTAATAGCTTAAAGTTAAAAATCAGACCATCTGATAACATTCCATTGAACAGTGGTATCACTACCATGAATACCTTTATACCTGAGAAGATTAAGCAATCAGATTTCATTAAGAGTGTATTTATGATGTACAATCTTTATGCTACAAGTGATCCTAACAGCGAGAACAATCTAATCTTATTGCATAGAGATGAGTATTATGATTCAGGTAAGGGAGTAGATTGGACCAACAAGCTGATGAAAGATAAAGAGCAGTCAATGATTTTTATCCCTGAGCTTAACAATAAGAAACTAAGACTAACATATAAGGCAGATACTGACTCACCTAATACAGTCTATACAGATGTCACTAGAGAAATCTATGGTCAGGCAGAAATAACCTTTGAGAATGAGTATGTGAAAGGCATAGATGTCAAAGAGCTTATCTTCTCACCTACTCCTGTACAGCCTACAGTATTCGGTGCATTCCTACCATTACTAAATGGTGCAGCACCTAAGACTAATCTAAGAATCTTATTTGATAATGGACAGGTAACTGCTCAGAATGTAGTGATAAATTCAGGGTATGATAGTACAACAGATACAAATGGACTCTATCCCTATCTCTCACACTTTGGAGGAGATGATCCCTTTAATCCTACATTTGATATTAACTTTGCACCCTGTCAATACTACTACTATCAGGTAGCTCAAAACACTAACAACAATCTATACAATAGTTATTGGAGGAGAACAGTAGCTCAGATAAATGGAGGTAAGCTATTGACTGCATATTTCCTACTCTATGAGGTAGACATCCAACACATGGAGCTGAATGATAAGATAAGGATAGACAATTCATGGTGGAGTATTAATAAGATTATAGATTACAATGCTAATAATTTACAGCCTACTAAGGTGGAGCTGATTAGCCTAGAGACTGAGATAGACCTACCTCCATTCTTTGGTGGACCAGGTACTCCTGTAGGACCAGGTAATGGTGAGCAGATTCAATCTATCATGCAAACTTATAATGATAAGACTAATGTCACTACTAATAACAATGACTCTATAATCTTAGGCTCAGGTAATGTAGTAGGTGATGGAGTAAAAGCCATGATAGTAGGAGATAATCTAAGCGTAGAGAATGATGGCATAGCTACCACTAACATGACTATCACTAACACTCTCAATGGTAGAGCAGTGAGTGACATCCTACCTACCTACACTAAGTATATAGCTTTGATTAGTCAGAGTAGTACCTCAGCACCTACAGTCATAGAACTAGAAAATACTATAGGACCTATAATATGGACTCGATCAGCAACAGGTGTATATTTTGGTACATTAGCAGGAGTATTTACTGCTAATAAGACTTATGTAACGCTTAGCAATGTAGTGACTGATAGCATAGTATTGGCAGAAAGAAAGGATGCTAATTCTATTCAGATAAGTACTACCAACCTACACAGCCCTACTGCAGCTTATCACGATTCACACTTAAGTAAAAACACCCTAGAAATCAGAGTATATGAATGAAGTAGTAATACCACTTAAGATACAAGGCATAGCTCAGATGAAAGCTGAGTTAAGAGAATTGAAAGGATCTATAGCCAGTGCTACTGATCCTGCACAGATGTCTGCACTTGCTCAACAGGCAGGTGTACTTAGTGATAGGATTAAGGATGCTAATGAGGCAGTGGCAGTATTTGCTACAGGCTCTAAGTTTGAACAGGTAAGCAATGGACTAGGAGGGATTAAAGACTCATTGATGTCATTGGACTTTGAAGAGGCAGCAGAGAAGTCTAAGACTTTTGCTAAGGCATTAGGTGGATTAAATAAAGATGATATCAGTAAGTCACTTAAAGGCATGACTGATACTGCAGGGACTTTAGGTAAAGCATTCCTAAAACTAGGAGCTCAGATATTAATCAATCCTATATTCTACATTCCTATTATTATAGCTGCTATTGTTGCTGCTATAGTTTTAGTATTGAAATCTTTTGGAGTCTTAGATGATGTAATCAAAGCACTAATGGCACCCATCAATGCACTGATTCAAGGATTCAAAGACCTTACAGATTGGATAGGACTTACAACTTATGCTGCTGAAGATAATGCAGCTAAGACTGTAGCAGCTAATGAGAAAGTAACAGCATCATCTAATGAAAGAACTGCTAGACTGACTGCAGATTTGGGTAGAGAGATTGCTGAGGCTAAGGCAGCAGGTAAAGATACTACTAAGCTAGAGGAAGAGTTAAGTAATGTAAAAATAAAAGAGGCTAACAATAGAAAGAAAACTGCTAAGGAGGCACTAGATGGACAGAAAGCATTAGGTGATAAAGCTGATCTTAAAAAAATAGAAGATTTAAGAAAGCAAATAATAGCAGAGAATGAGATAATAAAGCAAGGGTATTCTGATAAGGAAATAGCTAAGCTAAATGATATTAAAGCTGATGAAGAGGCTGCTAAAAAAGCTGCTGAAAAACAAAAGGCTGCTAATGATAAGTATATAGCTGCAGATAAGGCATCAATGCAAGAGATTGCAGCAGCTAGAAAGATAGTAACTGATTCTGCAAAGACTGCTCAACAAGTAGAGCTAGATGACTTGGCAGCTGCTTATGCTATTAAGATAGCTACAGCTATTAAATATAAGAATGATACTACTGCATTAGTAGAGGCTCAGAAGATTCAAGAGGCTGTTATTAATAAAAAGTATTCAGATGCAACTCAAGCTATTGAGGATGAGAAAAAAGCTAAGAAAAAAGAATCAGATGCTAAGGCTATAATAGATGCAATAGCACTTGAAGATGCTAGATACTTAGAGATTCAAAGACTATCTACATCTGCTGCAGAGTTTGAGAAGCTACAAGCACAACAGGCATTTGAAACTAAGACTGCAACATTAAAAGAAAATGATGAGCTGTATCTTTTGTATAAAGCAGAGTATCAAAAGAAATTAGATGATATTGATACTGCAGCAGTAGAGAAAGTTAAAGCAGATGAAGCTACTAAACGAGCTGAGCAATTTGCTACTATTCAAAAAGGATTTGATTTTGCTCAAAAAACATTAGGAGCTATAGAGGGTATAACTAGCTTAGCTCAAGCTAATAAATTAAAAGGAGTAGAGAAAGGTAGTAAAGAGGAGGAGAAGATAATGAGAAAGCAATTTCAAATTAATAAATCAATGCAATTAGCAGGAGCAATTATAGATGCAGGTAAAGCTATTACAGCATCTCTAGCATCCTCACCTATAGCTATAGGTCCTGTACCTAATCCTGCAGGTATAGCATCACTAGCATTTGCTAGTATTACAGCAGCAACTAATATAGCTAAGATAGCATCTACACAATTTACATCTAGTACAACTCCTAGTACTGATACTCCTCCACCATCCACAACAGCAGTAGCTCCAGCATCAGGTCCTAGTCTATTTGGTCAAGCTAACACAGGTAGTCAAGTGAATGCAGGAGGAGGTACGAATAACATAACAGTAACAGCAGTAGTATCTGAGACTGAGATAACAGCATCACAGAATCATATTAATAACATACAAAATAATTCAGTATTATGATAAGCTATCAATCCATAGTAGATAAGATTACTACATTCTATGACAATCACCTACAGGTTAAAAAAGTAGGCTCAGACTTTAAAGAGCAAATGGTGAACTTTGCTACTAAAGATGAGAAGTATCCATTGGTCTATGTAGTACCTACAGGAGGTACTCCCTATGAGAATGTGACTATCTTTAATATAGAGCTGTATTGCTTTGATATCATTCAGATGGATAGGGCTAACATCACAACTATTCTAAGTGATACTCAGCAGATACTCCAGGACCTTTACCTAGAGTTTACATTCAGTGATGACTATGACTTTGATATAGATGGACAGCCTACATTCATACCATTAAATAATGATCTACTAGATTATGCTGCAGGGTGGCAGATGAATATATCAGTAGTGATTAAGTCATGGACAAATTGTCAAATTCCTGAACAATAACAGAGCTTAATATAATATAGTTATGGCATATAAGAATACAGGTGAATTTAATATATTGTATCCTACTCGGAGGAGGATGGCTGCTCTATTAAAGAGGATTGTAAGGAATGATATTGTACAAAATAATGGTACACTAGTAGAATCTATTAGAATCAATGCTAAGATTACAGGATTCGGTAGTTTAGAGATTGAGATAATAGCCATGTATTACTTTATCTTTTTGAATAATGGAGTACCTCAGACTGCTAATGCATACGGTCCTAATGATGGAGCTATAGCTCCTAGAGATTGGGTGAATACTTTTACTAGAGAGTTAGCTAATGCAGGTATCACTAATGAGATATATAGTCAGTATGTAGAATGGATTACTAAGAACTATCCTATCTTAGCAGTAGCTGATTTCTTAGAGAAAGACCAAAGACTTACATATACATTCTATGCATTAGATCCTCCTGCAGGATTTCAGCAAGGATTCCCTTTATACGTCTAAAGTTTTTTTCATTCCTAAGATATTAAAGACTAAGACTGCTGACATATCTAAGATATCATTGAACTTACTTAAGTCATCATTACATAGAGCCATGATTGTAGATTCCCATGCAAATTTCTGCTTCTCCTGTTCTCTCTTCTGCTCCTTAATCTCATCAGCATCCTCTAGCACCTCATCATCAGGTACTACATCTACCAATAAATTAGTATAGGTATTGGTAAAGTTCTCCCTAAATTTAATATACTCAGGTATAAGACCATAAACATCAGTAATCTTATAGTCTAAATACCAATCTAATCTATCTGATGGGCTGTAATTGTATGGCTCAATGATATCATCACCAT
>Ga0209086_10003184_pt1 | contig 12601 bp, 11 predicted proteins | sample M_130207_XF_Meta_FD_187312 | JGI IMG/M metagenome (GOLD analysis project Ga0209086, IMG submission 187312) | Freshwater microbial communities from Lake Montjoie, Canada to study carbon cycling - M_130207_XF_MetaG (SPAdes) (version 2) | ecosystem: Environmental > Aquatic > Freshwater > Lake...
ATGGCCGCCCCGATGGCCCGCGAAGATCTTCGTATTTGGCTGGTAAGGGCATAGAGCTCCTCTTTTGGCCAAAGCTTGCTCTCCTCGAAAACCATCTCTTGGAGCCTCACTGCTTCCTGATATGCCCCGAGCTCTTTAAAGCTAGAGATTATTTCCGCCATCTGTCTTCCGTAATCTGTCGTCGGGTTTCTGCACTGACATAGAATTCCATCCTCTCATAAACTATTTCGAGCCGATATTCCTCTCGAACAAGCCGATTCATCCAGACAGGCCGACGCGTGGGGTTCCAAATTCCCACAAAATCCGGCCGGATCCCTCCCCTTCGGATTTCCCTGCAAATCCCGGCACTCTCCCGCGCCCCACGACTGGTAATCCCAACCGGGTTGGCGCTCCTTTCTGTTTCCGTCCACGCCAATAGGCGCCTTCCATGGATTTCAGTCCCCACACGGTTTTTGCAGAAGGCCGCCAGGGGATGGGCCCGGTGTTCCCATGCTTTCACCCTCCATCCCCCACGTCCTTGCTCCAACCACGTTCCTAAACTCCCCACCAAGCCGTCCCCCACAACCAATTCATAAAAGTCGCCAATCTGTACCTTGGCCATCATGTTCTTTTGCAATATTCTAAAGAATCCTTCCTTAGTAAAACCGTCTTGCTCCAGCCCCCATCTCCGTTCGTAGCCTGCCAGTTTCTTGCGATACCACTTCATGTTCCATAACGGCATCCTTCGATAGATCCAACCCCTGCAACTACGGATTAGCTGATTCCAGCATAGTGCTTTATTTCTATCCACTTCTTAGTCTCCGCAGAGATGCCACCCGCAAAGCTTATGTATTTTATTTCTCATAACTATAAGCACATCGACGTCTTCGCAAGTAACCCCGATACCGAAGCCCATTCAGTCCATACAAAAACAGTTGTTTGATGTTCCTGCGGTAATTCGGTCGAAAGAAAGATTTCACAACAGGCCAAGACCAGCCGGTTAATCCAGGGATGTGGTTTTTGTAAAAGCCAGCCACATGGACGGCCGTAAGAGCCAGAGTGTTACCGCCTATGACAGTTTCAACGGGGCCCCCTGCTTCCTGCTGAAAAAGAAGGTCTACGTCCTTTCTACCATGCTGAAAAGCACCCCCCAAGCGCCCCGAATCCACTATTTTCCCATTGGCAGGTTGGGTTAGGTCCAAAACGCGAATTCCCTTTTCCTCAATAAACATTTTTGCCAATGCCATATCCTGAATGATTCCGGCTTGCTCTTTTTCACCAGCGAGATGACGCCGGAATGCTGCCCCCCATTTCTCGATCACCGCCGGATTGCGATACTGCTGAAATATCCAATCCGTGAAATTCCCAACTAAGTTCTTTTTTAGAAAAAAACAAAAAGCCCAAAACATTGGGGCCCCCGCAGCATCGTACCCTTGGGTCGTTAGAAGTATTTCGCGAATATCGCTAAACAGAAGCATGTCACTATCCAGAAAAAGAAATTCCTCAATCTGCTGCTTCTTAAGGAATTCACTCAGGTAAATCCACCGCTCAATACAACGGCGTTCGTCTCCGAGGTGCCCTGGATGGAAATGGCGGTAACATTCTAGAAACTCTTGATGTCTGCTCTTGAAGTCCGAAAGGAGATGATGCTCATACGGAATCCCCTCGATCCGATTCTCGCTATCTCCCAAAAGAATAATTCGCGCATCCGGATTGCTTATGCGTGCCTGCCTAAGTGCAAACGGAAGATAAGGACTGAATCCCTCGTGGAAATAAATGATGCACGGCGTTTTTTTTGCGTTCTGCTGTGGGTTATTCCCCATGAATACGATCCCGTTTCACTAACCTCAAACGGGTGATCGGCCAGAACCATCTGCGCCGTGCCACAGGAATCTCCTGCCGATCAATTTCCCGAACAAGAAATTCAAGCAACTTATCCTGAGAGTAGATTTCAGGGACTTGATTGTCCTTGAGGGGTGGCTCAGCCAGTATTTTTGCATATTCCGAAGGACTGTTCTCCAGATGGAGAATATAGTCACAGCATTCAGAAAAGTTTTTGTAGTTCCAAACATTAATAAATGATTTTGGATTAAACCATTGGAGCGCATGCACATCCCCCCAATAGATTGGGACGCTAAAAGCTTCGAATGCATCGGTAAACTTTTCCGTAGTCCACCCTGGAGACAATCGATTCTCAAAAGCGATATGAAACCTGTATTTGGAAATAAATTGCATCTTTGCCCGTCCAGCAGTTCCCGGAACTTCATAGCCTATGTTATTGAAAGCAAGTCCTCCTGAATCGACCTTTTTTCTTCTATTAAGTTCGTGAAAAAACGCAGATCTTGGTCGTACCGTATGATCCGCATACTTGTGCAGAAAAGAGCAAAACCCTCTTGGCTCATCTAAAATACGTTGGCAATCAAAGTTTGCAGGTCGAACAAGATCCTCTCCTTTGCGATGTGCAGCAAAGAAAGGATAATAGTAAGCACGCGGGTGGTTTATGTATGCCGAGGTAACGGCTGCGTCGCACTGTTTCCAATCGGGGAGATATCTTTCTTGAGTATAAAATATCTTTTTACAGGAATAGAGGCGGTTGCGACTTCCGTAGTGGGTAAAAATAAGAACATCGGGAGTATCCACAATTTGAACGTCATAATGCCGAGACAACAAATTATGAAGGAAGTTATCGTTCTTTTTTAATTTCCCGAGAGCATCAGCAAAATCCAGAAAAAGGACTGCCTTACTCATGCAAGTCCTCCTAAGCCTATTTTTCGGGTGACGGAGGTGCAGATTTTTTCCCAGCGATATCGAGCCAGATCCCTAAAGTAACTCCATAAAACCTTATCTTTTTTTGCCTGTTTGATTCGATCCTTGATTTCATTGCTGGCGAGGCTATGGAAACGTCGAGCTGTCCTTCCTAGTTTATAGAGCAAAATGCTCTCCTCGTACCGACCCAAAACGGTGCTCGCTTCCGCCAATAGACTAGTAAACAACCGTAGGTGCTCCTCCGCTCCTCGACCCGCCTTCTTGTTGACGCGAGTAGCCTGCCCCTCATGCTCGCGAATATTGATTAACGGTTGATCTAAAACCTCCACGTCGCCGTAACGGAGAATCTCCAGCCACCCTTGCAAATCCCAAAGCTGTCGGAACGCCGGATCAAACCCTTCTGGCAAAGTCCTGCGACGAAACATGACCGCACTCGGCTCTCCCAGGGGATTCGCCTCGGTTGTCAAAACCACCCGGAGGATGGCCTTCCGGTCGTACCGCCCCAGCCCCAACTTTCTCTCAATGCCAAGAAGCTCAGAGGTTTCACTGATTCTGCCCCGCGCGGAGGTCACCATGGCGAGTCCAGAACTACGTTCAATGGTACCCATCATTTCCTTCACCGCACTGGACTCCCGAAACTCGTCGTCACTGTGGAGAGTCAGGACGTATTCCCCTTGAGCCTGGCGGAGCAAAAAGTTGGAATTCTCTGTGATTCCCAGATTTTTTTCCTGTCGAAACAGGCGTGCCCCCTGCCGACCCCGGATCCACATCTCCACGAGGTTGGCAGATTCGTCGCGTGAACCGTCATCTGAAAAAAGAATCTCGTTCGGTTGCCTCGTCTGCTGCTCCACCGAACGAAAAAGATCGGGTAGATATTTTGCGTGATTGAAAACCGGGATCAGGAGGCTCAGCCATCCCTGCTTCACGCTTCCCTCCGGGCCAGCAACGTTAGGCCATTATTGTTGGGAAAATGTTTCTGCAGTATCCAACCGGGAAAAGCGGTCAGAAATTCCTCAACGGCCGGCCACAATCCCCGCGAAAGCTCCGTCTCGGTCATGCCCGTCTCCCGAGCCATTTTACCCTCATCCCACCCCATCCTGAGCACCTCTCCCAAATCCCTATCTACCTCCGTGTCGTGAAGGATGATATATCGCCTCACCCGTCCTTGGTGCGCCCAAAGTTCTGCTTTCAGTTGCCCGTAAACATGCAGGGTGTCGATAAAGAGAAGATCGAATTCATGGGGCAGGACGATCTTGCGTGAATCCGCAACCAGCATGGTGACACGTACCGGCGGCATTAGTCTTCCGGCCCATCGGGCAAGCTCGGACGTGTCCGCCGGTGCAATATCTACGCACAAAAGCTCCTTCTTCAACATCGAGCTTTCGTCCAGACCTGCCAAAAAAGCCCATGAAGATACACAGCGACGCACCCCCATCTCACAAATGCTGCCACAGGAACGGCTGATCTCGCGTAGAGTGGGGAGATGCTCGTGAATATCGCTCACTTCCTGCACTTTTTTGTGATAGATCCGCTGGATTCTCCATCGGGCTAAGGCTGCCTGGATTTTCGCTCCCCATGTGGTCCGACCCGCCCCCCCCATGTCACTCGATTGTCCCGATTCGGTAGCCCTCATTCCCGACCCCATCTCGACAGGGCATCCTCCAGAGCCTCCTCAACAGACCGGATTTGGACTCCCGCTTGCCTGACCCTCTCTCCATCCAGAATGCAGTTTGAGCGAGGCGCCTTTGCGCCCAAACGGTAAAATTCTTTATCATCTCCCCAGAATACGGGCTTCCAATCCGGACGAATCCTTTTTTGAATTTTTGCCACAACTTCGCGGGTGGAAACATAACCCGGGTTGGTGAGGTTATAGGCCCCTCCTGGCGCACCCTTTTCCCAAAGGTCCAAACAAGCTTTCACGAAATCCACTCGGTGACTGAGGGAGTTCCAGTTCTGGTACACCTTGGGATAAGCTTGAATCTTAGTCAGATAGTTTCTGTCCTCTCGCCGCTCATCAAAAGGGATTCGCAGACGCCAAAGGAATGTTTCCGGAAAGGACTGCAACGCCTCCTCTGTGAGAGCCTTCGTGCCGCTGTAAAAGCTGCAGTTGTTCTGGCGAAATGTGAAGTTGGGCAAATCTTGGTCCTGAAACCCCAAAACACGCTTCGACCGCGCAGCAAGAAGTTCTGATGCTCCGGCATCAGTCAGAGACTCGTGCACCTGCCAACTTCCAGAGGAATCCATAAACTTCGCCCCGGTAAAGATGCATCCAGAGGAGACATGCCCCATTCGAACGCCTGTTGTTGCGCAAGCCTCTGCAACCGTCAAAGTCAAAGCAAGATTCCCCTGTAGAGTTTCGACCCTCATCGTTTCGCAGGCATCGACGTTAGGCCGCCCGGTAAATCCGGCCGCCTGAATAACCAGCGCGGGTTTTTCCTTAGCTAAACGAGCCTCCAAAAGACGGCGATCCATGTAGTCGAAGGTCGCCCGCGATAGGCCGCAAAAATCCAGCCCGCGCGCCTTCAGTTCCCGCACGAAGGCCTGACCGATATATCCCGAGGATCCAAGTACCCATATCATATCAAATCCCAACCCTTTTAACGAGGGAACGACGAATTCTGGGCCAAAAGGACAGTCGTCCCTCCTGTTGTAATAGATGATTGAGAAGCACAGCGCGGTCCAGTTCAGTGTCCGCCTTAATCTCCATAGGCCCCTCGAAAGGAGCAGACAGTAAGTCCTCCCTTTCCATCCCTGTTTTCACGAGCACGTCGCGCGTATTCGTGGCATCCGGCCCAAAGCCCACATTCCGAACGAGGTTTTGTGCTGGGGTGATAGAAACCCAGCCTTGCATCCAAAACCACGAGATCCAACAGTAGTCCCACGTGGAAAGCTCTCCCGACGCCACTCTTCCAAAAATCCGATTCCAGTAAGCTTCTTCTGTTTTATCCGCATTGGGAAAAAGTTTGCAAAATCCCTGCTTCGGCCAAGCCCAACGCCTACGATCGTAGGCTTTCCACGCACGCGCCCATGTAGCCCATCCCCAAATGTGGACATACCTGCTGAAATAGTAGTCCGTAGCCAAGACCTGCTTCTTGGGTAAGAAGCAGTTACCTGATATGGCTCCCACCTTTGGTTCATTACGATACTTTTCTAGCATTGCTTCGCAGAACAAGAAAAAATTCGGCGTGGGATGGCAATCCTCTTCCAGAATGACCGCCGCCTCTTCAAGCTCAAACACCTGATCAAGACCAGTTTCAATTCTCTTTTTCAATCCCAAGTTAGCATCCGCATAAACACGCCGGACCTCACACGGCCAGCGGATTGCGGTTTCTGCTTCTGAGCGAGCCTGCTGACAAAGCTCCACCTCACTAGAATTTTTAGGTCCATCTGCCACCAGCCATATTTTTAAAGGCCGAACGGACTTCAACACTGCCATCAATTCACCCACCAATCGTGGACGACGGTATAGAAAGATTACTAGGGGTAGGTTCACTAAATTTGCACAAAGGCTACCAGTAACACCCATCTTCGACACGATTTGCATCTTTGGGAGTTTCGTCGGGATCGGAATTTACCCATGCAGAATTATAAATCATGGCGTATTCCCATCTCTTTCCTTTAATTCCAAATAGCAACTGCATCTCCCCTCCCATATGGATTGCACTTTTGCCCATCTGCTTGATTCGCCTTCCCAAAGGGAGAGACCAAGCGCCCGCACCGATCAAGGCCACATCAAATTCCTTGGACGCAACTTCGGTTGTCAACTTCTCTAGCCCATCCTCCCAACTATCATATGGACTTGGTTCTAAATGAGATTGAAATGGACACCGGACGAATTCGCATGTTTTTACAATGCGATCCCAATCGATCGAAGTCTTACCTTCGGGATCATGGATCTCCTTCAGGCGAGTCACTTGCTTCTGCATGGTTTTCGTAAAAGGCGAAACTACCAACCAGCGAAAAGAAGCAATCTCTGGCAGGATACCCCGACCCAATATGGCCATTGGAATTGCCCGACTATGCGGGGCTAGGGATTGTATAAGGGCGTTTTCGTACTTTTTAAGGAAAGGGTCTCCTTGCCAGGCGCAAAGAAAATCTATGCCAGGAATGGCTTGCCTCATTTCTCTATTCCACCTGAAGAAGTTTTTTTTCTGAATTGGAAAAAACCCAGCGTTGTTGTGAAGACGGCTCGCAGGTCTACGCCAACTCCAGCCATTGGGCCACTCAAACTTCAAACGATGATCTATGTACTCCAATGCCAGCAATTCGGCCCCCCCGATCTTTCCAGCCAGAAACGGAGTTTTTTGAATTAACTTTTCACTGATAACACTTGCCTCTGCATGATCGCGGTTAAAGGCCTCTTTTTTTGCGAAGGTTATCAGATTATTATTCCATAAACGCGCGTCTTCACTACATTTCTTATAGAGTATTTTCACCTGAGCAATTAATTCCCCAAATATCTCTCCTAGCCGGTAAAGCTCTCTATCTTTGCCAATTGAGTTCATTTTTATTGTGTGCAGTAAATAGCGTCCAACACATCCTATAAGCCGCAGGATATTAAGAATGTCCCCTTTGTGGATATTTGAGTTGAATGCAAAAGCAGAGTCATATCCTGAAAGGATCGAATGCCACGCCCTTAGTTTTTTAGTCTCGTTGTGATGTACGGCTAATTTTGAAAACAAAATTCTTCTATGCAGGGATCCATATCTTTGCAGAAAGCGGTCTTGTAACTCCGATCCCTCATGATAACCAAACCTGTCCTGACTAGGCCCTAGATCTGACCTCATGCCTTCTAAGGTCAGATACTCCTCACGGCGATAAAAACAGTTTCCCTCAATTAAATATTTGTCTTTTGACAAATAGATTTCCTTGCTGCAGCAGGCGATTGGAGATTCTGACTTTTTTAAATATCCCCCACCAAAGATTAGACCAGGGAAATTATTTTTTTGTATAAGCTTAATAGCGATGGCAAGCCAATCTGAGCCTGGAACACAGTCGTCATCTAAAAAAGCAATCCACTCGTTCTTTCCAATCTTTGCCCCAAGGTTTCTTGCTTCTGATAGATTGTTAGAAAATCTTCTCTCATAGTGAATGTTATTATTTTTGGATTTAATCTGGCGAATCGTCTCTTGAGCGGATCCTTTTACATCATTATCTACTACGATAATTTCATAAGAATCTTTTGGAATCTCTTGCTTCAGTACTCCCATAAGACAATCCGTTAATTCTTTGGGCCTATGATAGGTCGGTATGACGACCGAAAACTTTATGCTCATAGATTTGAGATTATTTTAACTTGCCGATTCCAATCTTCGGCACGCGTAGTGCTAGTCTGCCACAGTTTGAGCAAGGGGTGAAAGAGTCGTCGAATGGGCCTCCACCACCAGCTTTGACCTGAATGCTGAATCTGCCAAATTTCCAAGCTACGCTGTAAGGGCCCCCACCCTCGGCATTTCGTTACCTTTCCATGCCTCAACTCATGTGTTACATGGCCTAAGTGAAACAGCCTGTTCTCCCCTCCAAGCATCTTTAGGTTTGCCTCTTCCAAAGGCCCATCCCGGCGTCCGGGAGCGGTGTTTCCCTTAGCGTAACTGTAGTCGTGGTCGCAATGAATCGCCCGCATGGTGAGGGAGATATCAATCACGGGGATATTTTGATTGCGTGCGTTATAGATCATCCAATTATCCCAACCACGGTGCCCGATCAGAAATGGCGGCATTGCCTCAAAGGATAATCCTCGAAAGAGGAAGACATCCATCGCACAGGCTTCTCCCCAAACGCCCGTCTCGCGAGCCCGTCTATAAAACTCGTTCCATTCATTTTCATTTGCTAATGCTGGGCCGACCCATTGACTAAGACAACACCGCCGGGCCGAGGCCAGCCAAGGACCCGACAACGACTCAAGGGATGCAACCGCGGCAGTGGCCGACGAATCCAACAAAATGTCCGAATTGAGGTACATGGCCATGTCATCTCCGGCCAATTCGGAGGCTTTTTCAAAAAGAAATTGGATCACCTCCCCCTCTTCGCCACCCAAAGGCAGTGGCCCCGCCAGTTCAAATCCTTCATCGCGAGCAAAAGTTTCCCAGGTGGCTCCATCCCCAAAGAGAAGAATTCGGGCCTTCGGAAATATGCGCCGCCAACTCCGAAATGCAGAGATCTGCACAGCTTCGGTATCCCCCCGGCGAGGCTTAGGTGAGCTGAAAATAATCACGTGCTTGTTGTCTATTTAGGGTCGAGTTGTTATATTCTTAAAATATTAGAAATAGTTTCCGCAAGAATGTCCCTACAAGGCTAAAAAGGAGCAACAGGAACATAGCTTAATAACTATCAATACACGCAAATCTCATTGATTCCCGCATAAATATGCCTCGATTAGCCTATAGCTTGTAATAGGCGTCTATCACTGTTTGTTGCCGATTTTTTTAAGATGCCTGTAAAGCCTTCAAATTATAAGAAGATATTTTGTTAACGAGCGATTCTGCAGAAATCTAATAATGAGGCTTTTTATTTAAATAATTTGTATATATAAAAGAATGCGCGTACGCTCGCTCAGGTATTTACTCTTTTAGCATATTTAACGGCAAATAAACGCTGAAGAAGGCTAGGATATGAAAATAAGAAAATAGAATTTGATTCGCTTAAATAGGCATTAAAGACTGTGTTAAACTTTATAACCTAGACCAATCAGCGAACTAATACATCTAGAAATTTTTCTTTTTTTTCTGACGTCACTATAAGGATCTAGTTTTGGATTAAAACTATTATCCACGCTAAACGAACAATTTCCTGACCGGGAAATATGAACTATTTGACTAACATTCGATGAAAAGGAGCCGACAAAAGTATTTGCAGCTCTTAAGATCTCGAAATCAGTGACGAGGTCTACCATACAATGTTCCTTATCGTCGCCGCACATTCTATTAAAATCATCTTGATTGTATCCGTTTCTTTCTGGTCTTATCTGCGACAAAATAGTAATCTTATTTAAACCAAGCATACTTGCCTCCGATTTTACTTCTAACAAACTGCGGTAGTCATCAGAAGCTACATATAGCAGTTTAACCTGCTCAAAGTTTAATTTCTCTAAATAATTTTTTATAGGAATGGACTTTGCCTCAAATATCAACTTATCGCCCCTCCTGACATGAATTGCATGATAAGGTTCGCTGATTCGATTCTTAAATATGTTGTTTATTTTCTTTTCAATTTTTTTTATAATATCTGGATGTAAAATCCAAAGTCTAATAAACAGCTTGTTTAGATAAGTTAGTGTTTCTTTGCTTCCAGGGTTAAGCAAGTATTTATTTTTTTTATTGAATGCTATATCAAATGTAACTGATGGAATCATCACAAACGATTTTAGTCTTAGTGATAAATCTAATGTATTCATCAATTGACTTTTGCAAGATTCGCCAAATATATCATTTTCATATTCGGGGTAATGGTACGAATTATTTTCGATAGCTAATATGGTGTTGAAGTAGCATTTGTCCTTCCCAATTAGCACAAACTTTGTTTTTAGATAATCAGCAAGTCCATAAGCTAGAAGATAGGTATTAAACACCGAAAAAAAACCCCCGCTGGTCCAACTCCATGAGACAACTCCTACCAGACATTTACTCAGATGAATCAGGTGTCGCTGGTCTTGGTGTAAGCACATGGAACTTCTACTTTTCTATGGCACGAGACTTCTTGTTTCTTGAAATGATAGAACTTGCTGTCCTTTTGATGATGTTTTTTTTAACGCCATAGAATTCTTATCGGCCTGCCACCTTTCAAAAGTATTTTCCTGTGCCCCTTTCTCAGTCCTCAATCAACCTCCGACTTCTCCAATCAGCCGCTCTTTGCCCATTTCCTTGATTCTCCTCCCACTTTGTTGGCAGTGGGATGAGTGTCTCCGTCCGTATCAATCGTATGAACGGCTTACTTGGAGGATTATCGTTTAATACGAATTCCACTTTTTCGCGTATCAACCATATGCGGTTGCTTTTAAACCACGGCATGTACACCGAAATCGGTTGCGGGAACGTTTTTACGAAGGCCAATTGAGAATTCAGCACCCGCTGGGCCTTCACACAGCCCACGGTATAAAATGCGAGGATCGCGGTACTATTTAAAAGACCTGCGGTCAGGGCTAGAAATGGAAGGCCCCAAACCCTGCCAGACGGGGCATTTTTCAGAGAGCTTAAAACGGGTATCAGGAAACAAAGCGGAATCAACCAACCTTGCGGGGCCCAACGTGCCCACCAAGTCTGCGTTAGACTCACGCTCAGCAGAACCGGCACTAGCGGGAAACAGCTAGCCAAGCTTGGAGCCTGCCCGAAAAATATAAATCCGAGCGAGGCAACCGCCAGAATCAAAAAAGCCCCATAAAGAGGACCGAAACCACCGGCCCGCGCATCGGGTGTGAGATCCTCAAAAACCGACAATTCTCTTCGATTCAGCCAAAAGGGGAACTTCGTTTTGACTTTGTCGGCAACGATCTCCGTAGGTGCCATATAGGACATCAGAAAAACCTGTAGACGATCAAGTTTAGGCATTACATCCAGTCCGTAGGACTGCTTGCCAACTCCGTATCCCTGCGTGGCCAGATTCGTGGCACTCTGTAGATAGGCCATCGATAGGTCGGGAAACCCACCCACCTTCCTAAACATCACTCCCACTGGCCATGTAACCAAAGCACTGATCCCGATAAAAACCAGAATCGGCTTCAAGTTTTTCAGGTGGGTCAGCGCGTAGAATCCGAGAAAAACCACATCGATAACCACCCCGTAAAGAAGTCCCGAGGTTTTGGCCGCCGACAAGCCCAAGAAGGCAACGACCAGGGCCAAGAGTCCATCGATACTCATGGAGCAGAGCAGAAGCCGAAGAGCACTGAACAGCATAGCGGTAAACAGGGCTCCCGTATGCCCGTCGATGTAGTAGCTAGAGCTTTGATAGATGCAGACCGGATTCAGCGCCGCCAAAAAGGATAAGGCCCAGCACCATCCAAAACCTAGGGACAGAGCACTGAATGCCCCGAAACAGAGACCAAAGGAAGCTAATGCTAAGATGGGTGTAATCGCCTTACCCGCATTGAGACTTCCTGTTATCTTGACTAAATAAGCCGAAAGTAAGTTTCCTAAACTGTACTGGTACCCCGACTGCACGACAAAGGACCCCCGAAGGTAAGGATTTGTCTCCCCGAGTTTAACACCCTCTTGAAAGGATGGATCTTTGACGGGATTCCACCCAGCAGAAAGCCCGAGAACCGATTCAATTCGTACATTCATCCCGTCAAAACTCAGGTCATCCAATTGACCTGCAATCAAGGCAAAGAACCCACAGGCGGCTAGATTGGCTACCAAGACAACCGCGCATTTCCTAAGTCGTCGAATCCGAGAAGAATCTTTCATCGCCAAATAACCCGCCCCTAAGGCAGGCAACACGAAAGCTATTCCGTGCCAAGGGGTAATCGATATTCCAAGTGCAAATAAACCCAAAGTGGCGATGTATAATCCCAGCAGGCCGGTCAAAAGCGACACCCCTGCAGGCCAGAAATAGTCGGAAATGCGAAAGTTTTCTTTAGTTTCCATGAACTTTACCTTGGGTAGGTCGCTGTTCTTTAGCCCAGAAAAAGCGGCTCGAATCCAGCCGTTTGAAAATGACGGTCCGCAGTTGCCGCCTGCGTGATGCCCAGACTTTTCATACAGGCAAAACTTGTGCAATCGGTGAAGGAAAAGGGCTGGTCCTCGTACTGCAACATCCACTCCCTCGCTTTCGCAAAAAGGTCTGGACCGATCCAAGTGAAGTTGACGATCTTTGAATGGTCGATCAGCTGGAATAGGCGTTGTCTCTGGTGGGAAATCTTACG
>Ga0209086_10003185_pt1 | contig 12600 bp, 10 predicted proteins | sample M_130207_XF_Meta_FD_187312 | JGI IMG/M metagenome (GOLD analysis project Ga0209086, IMG submission 187312) | Freshwater microbial communities from Lake Montjoie, Canada to study carbon cycling - M_130207_XF_MetaG (SPAdes) (version 2) | ecosystem: Environmental > Aquatic > Freshwater > Lake...
GACTTCATGTCCAAACCTGGATTGAATCTTCCGCCAGGACTGGACATGGGACTTCGCGCAGGTGGGCTTGCGAAGGGTTTAGTCGCCAAGACAATGGCCGGCCAAATCGAATCGATGGCGAGCAAATTTATTGCAGGTCGCGATGCGAAGAGCGCACTTCCAACATTGAAGAAACTTTGGTCTGACAATATGGCGTTCAGCGTCGATCTTCTCGGCGAAGCCTGCCTAAGTGATTCCGAAGCGCAGATGTACCGCGATAAATATCTCGATCTGATTGCAAATCTCCCTGGCGAAGTTGCGACATGGAAGCCAAATGCTCGACTCGAGAGCGATCATCTTGGCGCGATTCCACGCACCAATGTCTCGATCAAGATTTCATCCCTCTTTGCACGAACAGATCCAATCGATTTCGCTGGATCACTCAATGGATTGGTCGATGCACTCACGCCGATTCTTGTTGCGGCGCAGAAGAATGGTGTCTTTGTGAATTTCGATATGGAACAGTTTTCGCTCAAAGACCTGACGCTTGAACTCTTCATGCGATGCTGCGAAAAAGTGCCATTTTCAGCAGGAATAGCGATGCAATCTTATCTTCGCAGTGGCGAGAATGACGCGCAGCGAATCATCGATTGGTCCAAGAAAACTGGACGCGTCGTCACCGTTCGATTGGTCAAAGGTGCGTACTGGGATTCGCAAACGATTCAGTCGGAACAATTGGGATGGACTTCACCCGTTTGGGCAGTGAAGCGAGATACGGACGCGTGCTTCGAACGGATGGCAAGTCGATTCATTCGATCCACTCCTCATCGCGCGGGTGTGGGTGGTGTGAAACTCGCACTTGGATCGCACAACGCACGATCGATCGGTGCTGCTCTTGCGATGGTCGAGAAGGCTGGACTTCCGATGAACGCCATCGAATTGCAAATGCTTCATGGCATGGGCGATGCAATGAAGTCTGCAACGATTGCACGTGGTTTGCGACTTCGTGAATACCTGCCCGTCGGCGAAATGATTCCGGGAATGGCATATCTCGTGCGCAGACTTCTGGAGAACACGAGCAATGAAAGTTGGTTGCGATCTGGATTTGCAGAAGGCGCGGACTCTGCGATTCTGGTTGCATCTCCACATCGAGCAACTGGCTCTGGATCTGGATCGGATAATGGGCGAAAGAGGCTTGATCATGCAGCTGAAAGACATGCGCTAGGGCGAAGCCATCCAAACATTGCAGATGGCAGACCATTTTTCACCGAAAGTCTTCGCGATTTTTCAGATGGTGCGCAGCGAGAAGCATTTGCAAGTGCAATCTCTCGAGCAACCGTTGCAAAGATCGCAAATGATGGCACTGCGCAAATGGCCAATGCGACAGTCGATCGACTGCACCGTGCTTTTCCAGCGTGGCGCGATACGCCATTCCTCGAACGCGCTGCTGTGCTGGTGCGTGCTGCAGCAGCGATGCGCGCTCGCCGTGACGAACTCTGCGGAATCATTATTCGTGAAGCGGGCAAAACGTGGCGCGAGGCTGACGGCGATATCTGCGAGGCAATCGATTTCTGCGAGTATTACGCTCGAGAAGTTGCTCAATTGTTCGACCCCCGCCGACTTGGTTTGTTTACAGGCGAATTGAACGAAGAATGGTTTCAACCGCGCGGTGTCGCTGCTGTCATCAGTCCGTGGAATTTTCCACTTGCCATTTGTTGCGGTATGACCGTCGCTGCGCTTGTCACTGGAAACACTGTCATCGTGAAGCCTGCCGAACAGACCCCTGCCATTGCAAAGGTGATGTGCGAAATTCTCTGGGCCGCGGGTGCGCCAAAGGATGCGCTCGCATTCTTGCCAGGTCCTGGCGAAACTGTGGGCGCAGCGCTCGTTCGCGATCCTCGCATTGCACTCATCGCATTCACAGGATCGAAAGGTGTTGGACTGGACATTGTTGAAGCATCGGGTCGAACGCTTGCAGATCAGGAATGCGTCAAGAAAGTGGTCTGCGAAATGGGCGGCAAAAATGCGATCATTATCGATGAAAGCGCAGATTTGGACGAAGCGGTTCTTGGCGTGCGCCAATCTGCATTTGGATTCTCTGGACAGAAATGTTCTGCGTGCAGTCGAGTGATCGTCGTGGGAAATGCACATGATGCTTTTCTGCATCGACTTGTCGAAGCGACTCGGACACTGACTGTCGGCGATCCCATGCTTCCTGGAACTGATGTTGGTCCCGTGATCGACAACGATGCTGCGAAGAAGATTCGTGAATACATCGAGATCGGATCGAAGGAAGGTCGTTTGGAGATTCAACTGAAAGTGCCCGATGGACTGGAGATCCGGGTTGGCAAACCTTTCGTTGGACCAACAATCATTTCTGGTATTCGCCCAGAGCATCGACTCGCCAACGAAGAAATCTTCGGCCCAGTTCTTGCTGTGATTCATGTCAAAGATTTCGACGAAGCGCTGCGAGTCGCCAATGCGACACAATACAAATTGACTGGCGGAGTTTTCAGCCGTCGACCATCGCACTTAGAAAAAGCGCGACGCGAATTCCGTGTGGGCAATCTCTATCTGAATCGCTCGATCACTGGCGCGCTCGTCGGTCGACAACCCTTCGGCGGTTTTGGGATGAGTGGCGTGGGCAGCAAGGCTGGCGGTGCGCAATATCTCTTGCAATTCGTCGAGCCTCGCGCGGTCTGCGAGAACACGATGCGCCGTGGATTTGCTCCTGGGCTGGATTGAGCTTTCAGCGTTTCAGAGCCATTTCACTTGCAATAACTGACCAAAGAGACTGGGATTTCGATCTTTTGGGATTTGGATCTTTATTGATTCCACCAGATTCGCTGTCCGAGGAATCCATGGGCTGGTCAACGTATGCAGTTGCCCTGTGCGCTTTACGTGAAATATTGAAACAGAGGAAATCAATTCCCCATGCTGAAACATTACACATCACCGATTATCGTCGCCGCCCTTGCAGTGACCAACACTGCATTCGCTCAGTGGCATCAATCGACAGGTACGGCGTCGCTGAATATGCAGTCGCTGATCTCACGAGAGAATTATGTGTTTGCAGGTGGCGCCACTGGCGCTTACCGATCGGACACGAGCGCAATAAGTTTCACCAGTTCCAACTCGGGCAACGATTCAGTAGGACCAACAAGAGGGTTCACCTCCGACGCCTCGTACATTTACACATGCACAAGCCAGGGTGTCTTTCGCAGCGCCAATAATGGTGCGACGTGGATTTCCAAGAGCGCAGGCATGACGAATACGCTCACAAGCGGCATCACCCAAGTTCAATCACACATCTTTGTTGTTGGACCGTCTGGTGTTTTCCGTTCGGACAACCAAGGCGACAATTGGGCCGCTGCGGGGATGGTGGGAGTTGATGTCAGGTGTGTGACCGCAGTGGATTCGAATGTGTTCGTCGGAACGAACGGATCTGGCGTCTACATGAGCACGAATTGGGGAACGACTTGGACCGCTGTCAATACCGGTCTCGCATCGACGAATATCCGAGCAATCGAAGCGAAAGGCACCTCACTTTTCGCCGGCGGGCAAATTGGAACCGGCGTCTACCGATCGACCAATCTCGGTGCGAGTTGGACATTGCTTGCTGGCGGCTTGACCTCCGGCAGTTACAGAGGGTTTGCGCATGATGATCGAATGATTGTTGCAGGTTCATTCGGTGGAGGCGTCTTTTACTCTGTCGACAATGGCGACCACTGGACCGCCATCAATTCAGGATTGACCGATCTGACAATCTTTGACCTTGAGATTTATCAGGGAACGCTTGTTGCCGCGACCAACACGCAAGGGGTTTTTCGATTCGCGATATCAAACACATTCGATCTAACAGGTGATGGCTGCATCGACGGTTCTGATCTGAGCGTATTCCTGAGTGCTTGGGGAAGTTGCACAGACTGTGCTGCAGATTTCAACGGCGATAATTCAGTTGACGGAAGCGATTTTACTTTGCTCCTCACCAATTGGGGACTTTGCGGATCTTGAAAATCAGTCCCAACGGATTCCCAGCAAACTACAGATACAACTAGATTTCTTCTCCTGTTTTTGGGGACCTTTTTCTTTACTCCCTCCAAATGGGGTGGCATTTTTTTCATCTGCCTGAATTGCAGCAAGAGAATCCCATAGCGGCTCAACCGAACGTGGATCATTATGCTTGGAATCGTGAACGACTATGGGAATGCCAGCGTGAAATGAATCCGTCTCAATAGAAAGCACGCGATCTGTATTCACCCACGGTTGGGAAATGTCCGCTTGAGCAGATTGGATAGTCAAGTCACTTACAACTTCTCTCAGGCCATATGACAGAGCTTCTTCATTGGCAAAGGTCCGGACTCTGACTGGATCACTTGCCGCTGCGGCCTTACTTCGAACATTAGAGACAGGATTGACAGTGCTAAAAGCAATTGTGATTGCAAAGGTCAAGAGCACAAAAAGACAAAAAATCCCGACTGCAATTCGTTTCTTGGTGATCAATTTGCTCATTGAAAAAATCCTTCAGTGAATGGCCGCTCTTACGATGCCTTGGAAATCCGTTCACGCCCCCACAGAATCCAACTGGAATCTGGCAGCGTATGACCCATGCTGCGAAACATGAAAGAAATCTGCGCATTGTGATAAAGCGCGTGCGTTGGCACTTGCATGATCGAATCGATTGCCCGCTGCCGATATTCAATTCCATCACGAACGCGAACCACGACTCGATCGCACTCTGCGGGTGTCAGCCGTTCAAGATATCCATCCCAGCGCGCACGAACCTTCGCAAACTCAGCGCGAATCGAGGCGATGTTTGGCAGTTCGGTCGTCGGAGGCATTGTCACTGTCGCATCGCCCTCAAGCACACCAATCCAAATTCTTTCCGCACCAACGAGATGCACGATGGTTGCATGCACAGATCCCATTCCAATTGGAAACTCTCGGCGGAAATCTGCGTCGGGAATTGTTGCGGCAGCATCGAGTGTGCGTCCAGTCATCCATCGCAGCCAATCATGCGCATCACATGTAATCGTGTTTGAATTCATAGTGCAAATCCTAATTGTTTGATTTCTGTCACTGCGCTGGCAACAATTTCGCCCTGTGCATCTCGTGCAACTGTCTCGACAATGACCATGCCATTTATGCGCTTTGATTGAACGGCGAAATCCATACTCTTTGCGCCATCTTCGACCTTGACAGTGGCCAACTGCCCAATGACCGCCACCACTTTGGGCGCAGAGAGCAACGATCCATCTGCGCTGTGCAATTCAATATTGACGGTGACCGAATCTGCACCTTGGCCCAAAGAAGAAATCGAAGCATTCACGATCAAAGAGCTTTCTGCTGGATGCGCGCATGCTGACAGTGCGAGGAGGAGAAGACTTCCAGTGATTTTGAAAACGAACTTCATCGTATTTATTCCTTTGATTATGAAACATGTATTTCGTGTGAGTGATTGCGAAGCGTAACAAATCATCTATGCGATCGCATACCGTATGCGGTGTGACTGCTGCGAATCAAACTGGAACACCCACTGCAACAGAAGCCAACTTTGATGGGCTCGTTGGCATGACCCACAATTACGCTGGACTTGCTGCGGGAAATATGGCGAGCCAGAATAATGCGGGTCGGATTTCAAACCCAAAGGCTGCGGCACTGCAAGGCATTGCGAAAATGGAGGCGGTTGCGGCGCTTGGTGTGACGCAATGTTTTCTTCCGCCTCAAGAGCGACCAGCCATTTGGATATTGCAGCAACATGGATTCACTGGCGACGACGCGAAAGTTCTCGCAGATGCACACGCCAACAAGCCGCATCTGCTGGCGCAATGTTGCAGTTCAAGTTTTATGTGGAGTGCAAACGCTGCCACTGTCGCGCCAGAACAAGATGCGCGCGATCAACGAACGCATTTGGTCGTAGCAAATTTGAAGTCCATGCCGCACCGCGCAATCGAGCCGCCATGCACGCATGCCATTCTGAGTGCTGTCTTTGCCGATCGCGAACGATTCGTTGTTCACCAAGCGCTTCCAAGCAGTGCGCAGATGGGCGACGAGGGTGCAGCGAACCACACACGTTTATTCGACGCAACAAACGCGCAACAACCCGCAACGCATTTCTTTGTATACGGAATTGACACAGCAAATCCGCAGCGGCAACCAAAGATTCATCCTGCGCGGCAAACGCTGCAAGCCAGCCAGAGCATTGCCAATTTATTGCAACTCGATCTTGCGCAGTGCGTCTTTGCGCAGCAACATCCAGATGCGATTGACCAAGGTGTTTTTCACAACGATGTTGTTGCGGTTGGAAATGCATCCACCCTGCTCTATCACCAAGATGCTTGGCTTGATCATGATCGGGTCATGGATGCGCTTGCTGAGCGCGTTGGCAATTCATTTTGCCCTCTCGCGGTCAGTCGCGATGAACTGACGATCGCCGAAGCAGTCTCGACATATTTATTTAATTCTCAACTTGTCACGACAACCGACGGAACTATGACCTTGGTTTGTCCCAGCGAAGTTGAACACCATGCTCGCGCGCGCGCAGTGGCGCAGCGCATTCAACAGGATCGCCGTAATTCAATCTCGCGTGTGGTGTATCTCGATGTGCGAGAAAGCATGCGAAATGGTGGTGGACCAGCGTGCCTGAGATTGCGCGTGCCGCTCGCACCTCATTCTGATTCTGCTCCAGCGACGAAAACTTTGCATGGCATTCATCCTGGTTGTATTTTCAATTCGCAGCGTGCCGCACAATTGCGAGCATGGGTTGAAACGTGGTACCCAGACCAACTCACTCCAGAAGATCTTGCCGATCCGATGCTGCTCAAGCGCAATCGTGATGCACTCGATGCGCTCACGAAACAACTTGGCCTCCCTGCAATCTATCCATTTCAAGGCTGATTTCTATAAAAATCGGACTTCAGGCTTTGGTGTGGGTGAAGGATCCGTTGTTCCTCTGAAAGTGGATGGATTCCACGGCCTTGCGACCGCCACTGCCAAAAATGGTGCACCTGACCACCATGACATCGATGACATGTGCGACAGGCGCAATCGTGTGAGTGGACTTCCCCACTTTTAGTGTGGACTGGACTTCCACTCGAATCACGGACACCCCCAGTCGGCAGGATTGCACCCTTCCAAAAGGAGTGAACTTCCCCACTTTCAGTGGACAGGTTGACCCTACCGCAGATTTACGGGCAGATATCGCCGCGCCTTATGCGACCCCCCTGTCTACGGGCAAAAAACGCTCAATTTCCAGCCCGATTTGCCCGTAAACCGGGGGGTGACGAATTGCAAGCTTGCGCCGATGATCAACTCAGACAACTCAGCCCGCTCAGCCCTTGCGGCGCAGATGGTGCAAAAACCTGAAGGACGGAATCATCAACGCAATCGTGTTGAAGGCAACCAATGCCTTGGGCGAATCGATGAATGCGAAGATCCAGAAGATCAAGTCGCAGGTCTGCGGCTATCGCAATCGTCAACACTTCCGCAACGCAATCATGTTTCACCTGGGCGGACTTGATATGTACCCCAAAAAGTCACTTACCAACACAAAACCTTGAAACGCCTAAAAACCCTGTCCCAACAATTCATTGACTTCCAAGCGTGCGATACTGCAGCGCTTCCGCCAAGAAGACTGCGTTGACATCGGATTCGCCCGCAAGGTCTGCGATTGTCCTCGCAACTCTGCGAATCTTGTCGTATGCCCGCGCACTGAGTGCGAGTTCGTCCAATCCTCGAGTCAATAAATCAGTCGCCGCTGCATCAAGGCGACAATGTCGATCAAGAACATCGACACCGAGCCGCGCATTTGGAATATTCCCCTGCCGATTCGCCGCGCGACGACGTGCTTCGATGACTTGATCGCGCAGAGTCTCGCTGTCGACACCAGGCTTCACTCGCGCAAGATCTCGCGCACTCACTCTGCGCACTTCGACATGAAGATCGATGCGATCCAGCACTGGTCCAGAAACACGCCCGAGATATTCTGACATCATCCTCGCACCTCCTGCGCCTGCGACTCGATCGCCGCGCGCAGTTGGATTCATCGCCGCCACCAACATCGTGACTGCTGGCCAGCGCACCGATCCACTCGCGCGTGCGATCGCCACTTCACCGCCTTCGAGCGGTTCTCGCAAAGCTTCTAGCACATCTCTGCGAAACTCAGGCAATTCATCGAGAAACAAGACGCCGTGATGAGCAAGCGTGATTTCTCCAGGTCGCCCCATCGGACCTCCACCCACAATCGCAACTGCGCTTGCACCATGATGCGGCGCACGCACAGGTCGTGCAATGTCGAGTGTGCCGCGCGGAGTCTTGCGAAATTCGCACATCCCAACACACGAACCGATACGCATGACTTCCAACGCTTCCTCCGCCAAGAGAGGCGGCAGAATCCCAGCGAGTGCGCGCGCCAACATGGTCTTGCCACATCCAGCAGGACCAAGCAGCAGCGCATTATGCCCCCCCGCTGCAGCGATCAACATCGCACGCTTCGCAAGCACTTGCCCTTTGATATCTCGAAAGTTCACAGGCGCGAGTCCAGGCGCTGGAAGTTCGTGTTCGTCTGGCAAATTTGCATCGAACGATTTATCTGCGAGCAAAGCCGGCGCAGATGGAGCACCCTCGCCCCGAAAAAATGCGACGACTTCGCAGAGCGTCGATGCGCCGATCACTTTCACGCCAGGAACAAGCGATGCTTCAATCGCATTTTCTATCGGCACGATGACTCCACGATTGTGATCACGCGCCATCAATGCAGCGCTGACAGATCCACGAATCGGACGCAATCGACCATCGAGCGCGAGTTCGCCAGCGATCAACCAATCCGCAGGTGATGGCGCATCTGCTCGCTTTGGCTCCGCAGTTCCAGCAGCGAATAGCAAACCCATTGCAATTGGTAAGTCATAGACGGGTCCCTCCTTGCGCGTACCAGCAGGCGCAAGATTGACCAACACATGATGACGAGGGACTTCGAATCCAGAGACTTCGATTGCGCGCCGAACGCGTTCGACGGATTCGCGAATCGCCGCATCTGGCAAGCCGACCACGCAAATCTGCGGCAATCCATGGGGCGAAAGATGAACTTCCACTTCACACGGAAGTGCGTCGATTCCCCGCAACATAAAAGCATGAACAAGTGCGTGCACAGCGAGAACCTAGTTGCTTGCCGACGGCATCCGACGAATCTGCCCCTTTTTCTCTATCTTTAACCTTGCGAGCTTCAACCTTGCGAGCGCCACTTGGATTTCCCAACTCTCACACTCTCGATTCTGATTGGCACCGTTGGCGGTTTCCTTGGCGGGCTCTTTGGAATTGGCGGCGGAGTTGTGATCATCCCCCTGCTGACGATGGCGCAAGGAAGTAATCCGCATCTCTATCAAGCGGCAAGCCTTGTTGCGGCACTGCTCGTCAGCGCGGGCAGCATTCCACGACACATTCGTGCGCAGGCAATTCGCTGGAAATTCGCACTGCGCACAATTCCATTTTCGATTGCAACCGTTGGTGTAGGGATTGCAATAGGCATTTATCTTCCCAGCACACAATGGCTCGAATGGATTTTTGCGGCGTTCTTACTCTATGTCGCAATTTCTGAAATCACTCGCCGACTGCAAGAAAAGCCTGCAAATTCCAACTCTCCCTTGCTTGCCGAACGACTTGGGTGGGGACCAGCATCCATGATCGGATCGGTGATGGGAACGCTTTCTGGATTGCTTGGAATTGGCGGTGGCGTGATTGCTGTACCGTTGATGCGTGTCGTCAATCACTTCGACATTCGGACAACGATCGCAACAAGCGCATTCTTAGTTTTACCAACGGTCATCGTTGCAGTCATCTTAAAATATTCCACGCTCTCATCTGTCAAAACACCAGCAGGCGATCCCATCACAATAAGTACGGCACTCTGGCTAGCGGCAGCACTCGCGCCTGGCGCATTTGTTGGAGCAAACATTGGCGCGTCGCTCGTTCATAAACTTCCGATGCGCAAGCTTTCTTTCGCATTCGGATTACTCTGCGCAATTCTTGCGATTCGTATGTCTGGGATCGTCACGTTCAAGTGATTGGCGCATTCAAGTGATAGGCTCGATTGAAAGATGAATTCAGAAACTCAAACCAATTCACCGTCTAATTTTCGACGCAATCTTGTGATTGCTCTTGGAGTGCTTTGGGTCACTCTTCCACCTTTGATGGGTTTCTGGTTGCTGGGTGAATTAGGCACCGTCGGCGATTGGTTGAAATCTCAAACCGAATTTGGACTTTTAATCTTCGTTGGGATTTTTGCACTGACTTCTGGCTTCGGATTGCTGCCAACTTATGCGCAGGCAATTCTTGGCGGGTGGGTCTTCGGTGTCACGATGGGCACCGCTGCAGCGATGTGCGGATTAGTCGGCGGTACTGCGATCGGATTCTTCTTTGCGCGCATTATCAGTGGTTCTTCGATCAAAGCCTTCATCGATCGCAATCCACGCGGGCGTGTGATTCGCAGTGCCCTCGTCGAATCGAGTCAGCGACGAACTTTTCTGCTCATATTGCTTCTTCGTCTTCCTCCCAATTCTCCATTTGCAATTGCAAATCTGGCGATGGGCGCCTCTGGAGTTCGAGCGGTACCACTTCTTGGCGGAACCGTACTGGGAATGTTTCCACGCACCCTTGTCACGTGTGGTGCTGCTGCCGCAGCGGCGGCAACTGGCGCGCATAATTTTCAGCAACTGTTTGCTGAAACTGGATGGGGATGGCTCGGAGCAGGATTTATCAGTTTCATTATTGCACTGCTCATCATTCGGTCGGTTTCGATTCGTGCGCTCAAGAGTGCAGGATTGATGGAACAATCACCGCACTCGCCGTAAAAATACAGCCGTGGAAAGACAGCTCAAGGATCAGTTGCTCAGGGCCCAGTCAACGGCGGCTGCACTCCGGAAGGATTTGCAACTGCTGGCGCAGGATCAGGGATCGTCTGAGTTGAAGTGTCGCGGGCAGACGGCGCTTCCAATCCATTTGGATCGGCAACTTGCGTCGTGGTTATCGCTGAAGCCGGTTTGCTCAAGTCAATCGGCAACTGGGCAAGTCGTGAATCGATCTCGCCAAAGAAGTGATCCGCTTCGGTCAAGAAATTTGGAGGACGAATTGCCGCCCGTGAATTCAGAACGATTTTCGGTACTCGATCATCTGCGTCGACAAGAACAGAAAAAGTCCACGTTTCATTTTGACGTCGAAGTGCTTCGCCCGGCTCCGCATAATCTCGCTTCAGTTCGCGGTAAATTTCAATGCGATTTGCGTCCGCGTCGACAAAGACACCGTTTTCCGTGACGAACCAATTGGAATACTTTGGATTCCGTGCAGCCCCAAGCGCAGCTTGCCAAAGTTCATCGTGACTGACGCCAGGATAATCACGCGAGACCGTATTGCATCCTGCTGCAAGCAAGAGAACGGCGCACATCATCACTGCATTCTTAATCGATAAAAATTGCATTTGAAAAAACTTTCTGCACATCATCGTGCTCTTCAAGGGCATCGATCAAACGAACAATCTGCGCGGAGTGTTCGCCTTCAACTTCGACTGTTGTGGAGGGTATCCACATAATCTGCGCTTCCGCAGCTGGCATTTGTGCAGCTTCGAGAGCGTCACGAATGGTCGCCAGCGCAGCAGGCGCACACGTGATCTGCCACATTTCTTCTTCGGCAGAAACATCGTCCGCTCCAGCCTCCAGAACGATCTCCATCAAACGATCTTCTTCGATGCGTGTGCGCTCGATGACCAACACTCCTGCATGATGCAGGTTGTAAGAAACCGAACCAAGAACGCCAAGATTTCCGCCGTTCTTGTCAAAGATCATTCGGATGTCAGGAGCAGTGCGATTGACATTGGATGTCAAACATTCAGCGATGATGGCAACTCCTCCTGCGCCATATCCCTCATATCGAATCGCCTGAAAATTCTCGCCATCAATTTCCCCCGAACCTTTCTTCACAGCTTTTTCGATTGTCTCGCGAGGCATGTTGACGCTCTTGGCTTCATCAATAGCCATGCGCAGTGAAGAATTGAATCGAACATCTCCCCCGCCAAGTCTCGCAGCAACGATGATCGCACGAGATGCTTTGGACCACATCTTCCCGCGCTTCTTGTCCACCGCAGCTTTGCGGTGTTTCATATTTTTCCATGCGCTATGACCAGCCATGAGCTTTGTACCTATTTTTTGCGCCTATTTTTTGCGCCTATTGATAAAAATAAATTCAACGAGATCGAGCCGTGGCTTTCGCCTTTGGCTTTGCTTTTACCTTCGGCTTTGTACTGGTCTTCGCACTGGTCTTTGCATTCGGCTTTGCCACGGGCTTGGGATGCGTTTTGGCATGTTCGGCGGATGTTGCCGCTGCGCCGCGTGGCTTCTTCGTTGCTTCGCGTTTGATGCGAGCCTCTTCAGCACGACCTGAAGTATGAAACGCATCCGCTGCTGCAACAAGTGCGAAATGCATTTGCCGTGCGCGATCACTTTTGAATTTCTTGGCAAAAAGTTCTGTCAGCGCGCTGGGCTTCATATCTTCTGGAAGCACTTCATAATGCACCAACAGATCAACTGTTGTCTGGTCGATCGGCACGAGTGCGACTTCGAAACCAAGCAACATGAT
>Ga0209086_10003187_pt1 | contig 12599 bp, 13 predicted proteins | sample M_130207_XF_Meta_FD_187312 | JGI IMG/M metagenome (GOLD analysis project Ga0209086, IMG submission 187312) | Freshwater microbial communities from Lake Montjoie, Canada to study carbon cycling - M_130207_XF_MetaG (SPAdes) (version 2) | ecosystem: Environmental > Aquatic > Freshwater > Lake...
TGGTCTTGTGACCTTTGACTGCCCAGCCGGTTGGAGAACTTGAATCTTGCACTTTAAACTTGCTGCCCACAGCACCTTTAACACGAATTTCTTCAATGTCCGATTCTGCAATAGCTTCGCGAATCATGCCCAAGATGTCTTCTTTGAGACCGCCCATATTTTTTGATGTGGATGGTTTCTTGAATCCAGATAATCTTTTGGTTTCGTTAATACGTTTTTGCTTTGTTGCAACAACTTCTTGAATAATTACTTTTAATAGTGCTTTTAGTTCAGATTTTTTCATGGTAGTTTTGTTTTCTTGTAAATTATTTTCGCTGATTTTTGTATTTGGCATATCAGATTCAATCCACTTCTTTACTTTTTCAATCATATCTGGAGACTTCCAGTTAATTTCATATGGACTTATGTTCACGTCATGTTCTTTACCGTCCGGTCCTTTGACATAATGAAACAACTTGATATTATCTTCTTCACGATCTTCATCTGCCCAAAATTTATATGGTCCTTTGCTGGTTTGAATCATAACAGAATTGTCAAACAACTCATTCAAATCAGTAGCATGTGTGTCTTGTGGCAATGGATGTTGATCTTGTAGCATTTCTTTGATCAAATCCTTTAGTTCAGATTTATTCATAATTTATTGTTTATCTTTTATAGCATTTATTCTGTCTACGATTTGACCTTGTTTCTTTGCCAAACTTGCTTTTTTTCGTTCCAATGTTTCTATCTTTTTTTGGACTGGTTCTTGAAATTTGGCAATATCAGCGTCAATTTTTGTAATGTCATTGGTAAATTTATCCAATGCTGCTTGATATGTAGCCAATGATTTTTTGTCTGAATCTTTCATACCAGATTCTGGTGAAGCAATATCCATCGCACCAACTTCACCAATTTCTTGAATAGTTTCATTTTGTTCAACTGAATCTGTATTTACACTAAAATACAAAACTCCGTTGCTTTCATAAATTTCTACAATTTCCAAATTGTGTGAACCAGCATGAGTCATTATCTTCACATCTTTTATAGAATTTTCACTTACAATTTTATTCACAGCATCAGCGTTCTGACCAATATTTTCATTCAGTTTACGCTGAACAATTTCTTTGATAAGATTTCTTAGTTCAAATTTTTTCATTTGCCGTGCATTTTTAATATTTCTTCAGCAGCGGCTTTTGCTTTTTTAGCCAATTCAACTTCACGCTTTTCTTCTGGATTATTCATGTTTGTTTCATCATGTTCTTCATTCATTCCTTTATTTTCATAAGCAGCCCACATTTCACAAATACGCTGATTACCTTCATTTTTAGCATTATGCATCTTCCACATTGTTGCATAAGCTTTTTGTGGAACATCTTTGTATCTACTCAACAATTTCTTTTTAAGAGCAGCTGGAAAATTTGGTGGAGTTCCTTCTTGTAGATTGGTTTCAGCCACTCCCAATCCAATTGCTTCCTTTACTATTTGTCTTACCAGTTGTTTTAGTTGATCTTTATTCATAGATTTTCTATTCTTATTTTTAAGTATATATAAATATCAATAAGTTTATAAAAAAAGTGTATATAAGTTACACAGTGTTTGCATTTATTGTGTGATTTGTGTGGCTCGGAATCAAGATTGTATAGTCAGATATATACAGATGTCAAGAACAAAATGCTCAACTACATGTTCTTATAACAATATATAAAAAAGAAAACCACCGATTTTTTGGTGGTTTTCAGGTGTAGAATCAAACTTTAATATGTTATATTAATATTGTAAAATCGCGTAATCGTAAGTTAGTGTCATGCTGATGGTCAATGCTTCGTTTGCACTCCAATCCAAACCAGCACCATTGAAATCAACGGTGGATGGAAAGCACCCTTTCAGTTGCCATTGTTCAACTTTGTCGCCGACTGGTCCAAGAACGTCGATGGTAACGTCCTTTTTATAAAAATCAGCGTAGCCGTTTCTTCCTGTGACCGACTCGTGGGCAAGACGAACCCACTCCATACATGCTTGAGCAGCAGATGGAACGATTGGGTCATATAAAGAAATTGCAATGTCTTGCCATTCACTCTTGCCCTTCAGTTTGCGATATGTGTTGATGTGGTCAAGTTTGATTGTTCCATTTGTGATGCTTGGACGAGCAGCAGTTTTGATAAGATATGCTGGAATGCCGTCGATGTTCATGATAAAACGGTTCTGAACTTTTGGTTCAAAACTCGTAAAGAATATTTGATTTGCGTCTAGTAGTTCTGCCATAATTATGTTTCTCCGATTGATTGTTTGCTGTGAGTTTTCACTAATAATAAATAAAGAACTGTCAATGAAATATTTTCTTTACATATAAGATATATAATACTATACTGCATACGAACTCAAATACACTTATGGCAAGACCCAAGAAAAATCCAATACACACAAACATGCTTTGCAAGACATGCCAAATGGATTTTCAAGTCAAATGGGTCAAACGAAATATACAAAAATATTGTTGTAAGTCATGTGCCAATAAAGACCCAGAGGTGCTGCTAAAAATGAGGCAATCTCAAAAACAAACTTCGTTGCTAAAATATGGTGTGGAACATCCTATGCAGACAGCAAGTGTTGTACAAAACCTCAAGATCAGTATGAAAGCAAAGTATGGTAAAGAGTTTGCTCAACAAGTAAAATCTATCAACGACAAGTCTAAGCGAACCAACATGATACACTATGGAGTTGAAAATATTTTACAGAAAAACAGTCCATTGAGAGAAAAGATAATAGATGGTTGGATGAAAAAATATGGAGTGGATAATCCTGGTAAATCTCGTGAAGTTATAGATCGCAGAAGTAAAGTAAAACAAGAAAACCATTATGAAAAACTTTGTGCATATTTCAATGATCAAAAAATAGAATGGTTGATAAAACCAGAAGAATATGATGGTTATCATTTTTCCAAGAAATACAATTTCAAGTGTAAGAAATGCAATGGTGGATTTGATTCTACTGTATATGTTCCCACAGATGTGTTTTGTGAATTGTGTCATCCTGAAAGAAAAATCACCGCCGAAACATCATTGCACGAGTTTTTGGTGTCTGAACTAAATGGAAAAACTGTGTCAAGACATAACCGAACCATATTAGAAGGTAAAGAACTTGACTTTTATATACCAGAATTAAATTTTGCTATTGAATATAATGGTTTATATTGGCACAGAGAAGGTCAAACAAGAATGAGTAAAAACTATCATTTGGATAAAACAACAAAATGTGCAGAGAAAAATATACGATTAATTCATATATTTGAGAATGAATGGAAACATAAAACAAATATTGTTAAATCTATTATTCGCCAAAGTTTGGGCGGTTCAATGGCTAAAATATATGGCAGAGAATGTGAAATCAAAAAAGTTGATAAAAACAGTAAGCGAGAGTTCTTGAATAATTGTCATATACAAGGTGATGATCGTTGCAGTGTTGCTTATGGATTATACTATAAAGATTCTCTTGTGAGTATCATGACATTTTGTAAGAGCAGATTTGATAAGAAAATAGAATGGGAAATATCAAGATTTTGCAATTCACTCAATACACGAATACTTGGCGGTGCCAGTAAATTGTTTAGTATCTTTTTAGAAGATTATAAACCAAACAGCGTGGTAAGTTATTCTGACAGACGATTTTTTACCGGTGACATATATAATAAACTTGGCATGCAGTTTGTTGGAAATACTGCACAAGGATATCATTATGTATCGCCGGATTTTAGCACATTATTCAATCGTCAAATGTTTCAAAAATCCAAGCTAAAGAAAAAATTACAAAAATTTGATGAGTCATTGTCTGAATGGGAAAATATGAAAGTCAATGGATTTGATCGTATTTGGGATTGTGGGCACTCAAAGTGGATTTTTAAAAAGAATTGAAGAGAATATAAAGAATAATACACTGTCTGTTAATATAGTGTAAATAGTGTTGACTATATCATCCAATACGATAACACTATATATTGTCAATCAATAACGGTTGATGCAACAAAAGAAAAATATGAAAAAGTATATCCTATTAGCACTAGTATCAGCATTGTCAGTTGTAGCCGCAGAAAAGAAAGAACGCCCGCCACTGACCGATGAGCAAAAAGCAATCGTTGCCAAGTATGACACCAACAAGGATGGTAAGTTGGACAAAGAAGAACGAGCAAAGATTACACCAGAAGATGCAGCAAAGTTGCCGCCTCCTCCCGCCGGTAAAAAGAAGCAATAAGTTCGTGAAGGAATAATTCACTTAAAAAAAAGCCCCGAGAAATCGGGGCTTTTTAATTTATGATTATGTCGTCAGTTTATGAAATCCTCTGGCAACGTCAGAATAAACAGTTTCAATATCAATATTGAATCTACTAGCCAGTTTTTCTAAAATTGGATTTATATCTGGATATTTTTTATATTTTGTTGTATAACCATATATTTCATCTACAACATCATCTACCGCCGACTCATATTCGCTTTTGTGCATCGCAATTTCTTTGACGCTCATTTTTTTATCATAGTTCTTGGCTATATTATCTTTGATTTTATCCAAATATCCATGAGCACGAATAATCTTGAATACTATATTTTCTTCACTCAATTCGCCACCACTATCCAAACCAGATTGACGATACTTATAAAGCTTGTCCAACAGACTCTTTAGAGCAGTTTCATCATGTTTTGACAATAGTGTTGTTATTTTCTTTTTGTATTCTTTATACTTCTTTTTTATAAGTTCTTTGTTGAAAGTTGGACTTTCTTTAACAGGTTCTTGTATCCAATCATTTTTCAACACACTATATGAACTGGCTGAAGTAGGTACATGTGCTGTGTCTTGGACATATATTTCAACATCATGACCTTTCATGGTTATGTTGTGCTTGTTGTTCCAACCTACTTTTATAGCATCAAATAATGTTTGAGCATCATCTGCTGTCATATCCAAATCTTTAAAATCTGTGACAACATGCAAGTCAATATCACTATAATCTGTCCAATTATAATTGGTGATGCTGCCAATGATAACAATATCATGTATCTTTATATGTATATTATTTTCTTTCTTGAGATTAGCTACAAAATCTTGCGCGATTTTTAATAATCCTTTGCGCACTATATTATCAAGTTTGGCACCATCTTCATTGATGTTCCAAAGTTTTGGACAAAGAGTATCTCTGTATAAAGGATATTTCATTCGATAACAAATGGTTGTAATTGTTGTATGCTGCTGGCGGCATCTGTGTGCAATATAGCAATACGATGTAGATTGATGTTATTCCATGCATCAAAATTCTCTTTCGTATCGTCCAACAATACATGAGTGACGCGACCGGAAATATTTTTTATTTCTTTAGGTTTTTCGATTCCTATATTAGCAACACGAACTTCCAAACCGCCGTTCCCAGTGAAATTTCTTACCCATTGTGTTTTTTGGGCCACAAGTCTGTCCATATCCTCCATGCCTACAGCATTCAATTGTTTTTTTCCTTTACGCCTATCCCCCGCTGTGAGAATTATTGGTGCTGGATCTTTAAAATTTTTGCTGATAACATCCCACAATTGTTTAGCATCCGACATTGGTTTTAGATTAGTCCAAAAGTTTGGAAATTTTGGAGTGACGCCATCTTTTTCTTTTGCATTTATTAAACTAAATACGCCAACAGTTTTTTCTGGTGTACTGTATTTTTTTGCATACTCTTTCGCACCAAGTCCACCAGAAAGCTCCATAAATCCAGCTTCCATATCAACCAAAACTCCATCCATGTCACAGTATAATTGAACTTGCAGCGCACTTTTCTCTTCTTCTTCTTTCAATAGATCTTTTAACAATATATGCATATACTATAAATATCACGATTTTGTTGAATGAGCGAGTTTTTTCTTTGAGTTTTCCCAAACTATTTCAACACCATAACCGGCCAACATCAATTTATTTGTTTTAATAGCATCTTTGTTCCATTTTTCTTTTGCCGTCATGTGCAAAGACTTATTATAATAATCCGGTTGACATTTTGATGGATTGCAATGCCAATAATCACCGTAACATTCTATTGCTTTTTTTAACGACGGTATGTAAATATCCACCGAACATCTTGCATCTTTTAGATATTCTTCCAACCGTGCGTCTGGATATTCTAATAAAACAAGATCATAAGTTTGTTTTTGAAACTTAGATATGCGTTTTCCGTTTGATAATATGGCAGACGGGCTATCAAAATAGCACGCGGTTCCGTATTTTCTCATGCAAGTATTTGCAGCTTTTTCCGGATTGTTGTATTTATAATTTCCGTATTTTGTTAGTTTGGTTTCCGATATTTTCAATCGAGACTTTTTTGAATTCATTGGATTGTTTGTTAAAAATATGTTTCTGCACATCTCTTTGTGCTCATTGGATTTCACATTACATTCATTTGAACAATATTGCTGCAATTTTCCAGACCTTGGGTGTAGTATTCTTTTATATCTATCAAACGGTTTATTGCAATTTAGGCAATTTACAATTTCGTGATTTTGCGATTTTCTCCAAGCATACATGGCTTTTGTGTCTATGAATCTTTTATTTCTGTGCTTCCAATCAACCGTGAAATATTTACCAGTCCATTCGCAAATTTTATTTATTGACTTCGGGTTTCCATAATTTGTTTTCATATAAACATAAATATACGACCCCGTAGGCAAAATGATGAAATCCTGCTATATAAAAAAGAAACCCACTTTTTAGTGGGTTTCTTGTAATCAATTTTTTATGATTTATGCACCCGGAAAAACAGCACCGCTCGGGAGTACATTGAAATCAAGTACGATAAATTCTGCTGTGCGTGTTGGTTGAATATAGATTTGTCCGTATAGAATATTGCGGTCAACCACATCAGGTGTGTTGTTGCTGTCATCCATGATTACCTTGAAGGAATAGATGCCAGAACGTTGTTGTACGCTTTCTAGATATGGATTAACGATGTTCAAGAAACGTTGACGAGTTGTTGATACATTCTGCTCAAACACTAGATAGCGAGAAGAAGATGCAATGAACTTTTTCAGTGCAATCAACAAACGGCGAACGTTGATGCGATCCAATGCAGAAGGCTGACGTTGCAGTGTCTTTTGACCCCATGCCACCACACCTTGACCTGGAAACGCTGCGATTGGATTAACGTGACCTTCGTATAGAGTGTCGCGCTCGGTATGTGTCAAACGATCAGCAACTTGAACGGCTTGTGGAATACCACCACGGTTCAGACCGGCGGGTGCAAACCATTCAGCAGCCACCTTGTCATTGGCGGCGTAAACGCTCATCATAACGACAGATGGTGGAACTGGTATGACTTTGTTGCTGTTGGTGTCAACGATCTTGACCCAAGGATAATAGGTGGCAGCATAGTTTGTGTCAAACTGTGCAGCTAGGTCTACCACGTTTTGGATAGAAGTATCACCAGCCATTTGGTTTGGTGCAATGTCCATGATATAAAATGCATCACCACGACGTTCACAGGTGTCAATAACGAGCGAAGCGACGTATGGATGATCTTGATATTGAATGCCGGGTGTTGTGATGAGATTAAAATCAAACTCATCTGCATTGCCCAACGCAGCCAAACATTGTTTGTATGCGTAAGAACCATAACTTTTGTTGGTAGAACAATCCAATCCTTGTTGATTGGTTGGTAAAATATCATTACCAACTAGGAACGGAATTGAAGGAGATTGACCATCAAAACCCCCTTGGAAACCAAGAATGAAACGACGTTTCTTGACGTTTATGTTTTCTTGGCTGGCAATATACAATGGAGTAATACCGCAGTTTGTTTCCAAATCGAAAGCAACGTTTGCACCGGTTGCAGAACCAAGTGGCAATGGAGCAAAATACTGCTTGTTGTCAAGTTCTGGACCAACCGAACTGCCGTTTGGATACAGAGCCAACAGATCATCATCGGCTTGTGCTGGCGCTGGTTGAAATACAATACCGGATGCATAACGACCTGGTTGCAACAAATAGGCAGACGCACTGCAATATTGCATTGCTGGCAACTTACCAAGACGTGCATAATCTCCACCGATTGGTGCAGCATATGGACCAAATCCAAACGGAATTGAGTCGGCTGGCCATGGAGATGTTGCCATCTCAACGCGTATCAGTTTGCTCTTGTTCACATAATCACCAAATTCAACAATCTTGCCGTTGAAGTCGATGTAGTTATAAACATCTCCGATGCGACGAGCAACATAGTTGCTGCTATTGACATCCAAGTTTAGATTGTCATATCGTTCAATTATTTGAGGCTTTGCATCTGTGTCAGAGAAAGCACGTAGAACCAGCGAGAACGAACCATATTTTGTACCGGCAATTGAACCAGCAGAACGAACATTGTTGATTTCAACCTTGTATAGAGTATTGGCAGAAGTTCCATCACTTAAAGTATGAACCTTGAACAAGTCATATGCCAAAGAAGCTGAGGTATTAAAACCAGCAACCAATTGTGTGCGAATATATGGAGTATAAGCGTTGGTCAAATCATAAACAGATGTTCCAACGTCCGGTGTAATACCATCGGTGAAAGCCATGTTATCGCGAGAAGAAATCTGAATCTTCCAGCTACCAGAAGCCAACATTTCATCTATAACTTCTTTTGTTCTGTTCTTGAAGTTTTTGTATGTATAAGCAGCCTCTATTTTTTGACCGGTTGCCACTGGAACAAATCCTGCTTTTGGATCAGTACCAAATACATTGGTTAGATACGCAGATGATTCTGTGTCTAAAGAGAATGTGTATGTACCATATGAACTGCTAACATATTGATTTGTGTCAGTGTCAAAGTGAACGTCATTTAGTACTAAACTATATTCCGCATCAAGGACTGTTGCATTGCTTGCTGTTTCCAACAGAACAGAGCCACTGAAACCAAATAAGTTTTGGCCGCGATCATATGCCGTGTTGGCCAGAACAGCCAAAACAACTTCGTCACGACCAGTAACCATCGAGGCACTTCCACAACTGTCTTCACTGGAAATTGTATCAGGTGTCCAGTTGCTAACATTTATAGCACCATAAGAACCGGTCAAAATACCAGAGATATCCAAAGTGTAATTACAACCACCGGCTTCTAACAGCGCGATACTTGCGGTTGGAATGGTTGATGCGGCTGGTAGATTGGAAGAAATTACCGATAGATTATAAGCAACGCAAGAAACAAAACTTCCGCTATTTGAACCAGTTGCAGTTTGACCCGCGACTGTTGTGAACGCAACATCACCAACAACTACAGTAGAACCGGTATAGATGCCAGATGAGAATTCCAAGCTCAACGAACCGGAGATTACAAATACTCCCGCCGAAACATATGTCACCGAACTATCAAGCAATGATCCACTGAATGAACCGCTCTCAGCAAAGCGTGCGTATTGACCGGGAATTGCACTGATGATCAAAGCATCTTTTTGTTCATAGCCACCCAATCCACCAACGCGGCAGACTGTGACTTGACCTTGCTGACGCAAGTATTGTTGAGCAGCGATTGGACCATATAGTGTACCATCAGGATCACCAAAGATGCTTGTTAAGTCACCCTCGCTGGTTATTACCGTTGGAGAAAATCCTGGTCCCTTGTTGAAGGGAGCAACGACTACTCCACCGATTGCTGCCACACCTTGTGCCAGAAACGATTGATCAATTTCGCGGGTGAATACACCCGGTGAAACGACACGTTCTGACGGACTATAATTTGCATTTTGTTCTATTGCCATATGTTATTTTCTCCTGTTAAATTTGGATTAAAATTCTATATATAAGTATGTTAGAAAAACTCAAAACATAAAAAATATCAACTTGTGTGTCCAAATAATTAATTAACTTACTTTGGGAGAAAAAACACCGGTATTGATATCAAATGTTCCTTCACCATATTTAGCAACAATTTTATCTAAAAATACTTTTTCTTGATTTTCAATAGCAGTGATTTTTTGTTCAATTCTAACTTCATTCTTTTTAACTTCACGCTTTTGAAGTTCCAATTGACCAAGAGCCAATGTGGTTTCTTCATAACCTTGACGAATAGCAGAAAGTTCTGTTATTTCTTCTTGGTTGAATTTAGTTGGGCTATTGGCCGTATTTTGAGCTGGTTGATTTAGTTCCATATGTTTATAACCTTTTGTTGAATTGTTTCATTCATATATATGGATATATATAGTCAAACAATATATATAATAACTATTTTTTGTCTGAAATATTTATTGGAGAAAAAGCATGCTGCATTATATCTTTGTTGATTTTATATACACGTGGCGGTTCATTTTTATTTGAATCTGTATCAACAAAGTATTGTTCGTTATTGTGATCAAATGTTTTTGGTTCTGATATATTGCTGTGTTTTTTTACAAGATCATTGAAAGTTGAATCAATATTTGTATCTGCTTCAATAACAATTGGAGAATTTGGCTTTATTTTTTTTATGATATATTGATTTCCTTTATATGGAAATCTTGTTTCAAACTCAGGAGAATCAATTGTTTTGTCCATCTGCTCAAGTATTCTTGAAATTGTGAATGCTATCAAATTTTTTTCTGGAAGATTTGTTGCATTTATTTCTTTTTGTGGCAACTCATTTTGTTTAACATTTTGAGATGGCTGTTGTGTGCGAGTCATTGCAGAATTTACTTGCTCTATTGAATTCATGGTTTGCAATTCTGGTCCCCATTTGTTTATTGGGCATCTGGAACTTTCCAAGTGAATTTTTGCGGCCATATAACAGCCACATTTTAAACATCTATTTTGTGTATAGAATTCACAACCTTCACAAATTTTTATTCTTTCATTTGCTTTTTCTGCGGTGGACAATAATGGCTTTCCTTTTGCAGCATCTATTCCACTCAACCAAGCTTGTTTTGCAAGATTTCTTGCTTGTTGAAATATTGATGGAAAAGACTCAAGATTTTCATTCTCAAGTTTATTTTTTATTTCCTGATATTTTTCAGGTGTTAAATTTTGATTGGCGGGGGAGTTCATAAAGATATAACCTCTTTCTTCATATATATGAATATATCAACGCAAACAATCTATATAATAATTAAAAATTAGCATTTATCTACAAATAGATACCAAGCATATAAGTTTAATGAATAGGCGGCGATGTATGAATCAACCCTATTGATGTTTTGTTTCCGTCAACAGTAACTTTATAATTTTCTCCCTTGAAATTAAATACTTTATCTTCTGTATTTTTTGATAACTCAATTAGGCTTCTAAATTCTGTTAATTCTTCAGCAGTAAATTTGGTAGTGATATTTATTTTTGGCTGCGGTATTTCCGCTGGCGGTTGCACCAACATAGGTTCACTGTGTGAAAAAATACTCAAAATGCCATTTTCATTTTTCTTTGCTGAGTAGCTTTTATTATTGTGACGAAAGTTTCCTACCTTGTTGTCAGCTGAAATATTTGCCATTGCAAGAACATTTTCTCTTTCTTCCAACGGAAAGTCATTAATATTTACGCTACTAACTGTGACGCGCATTTGAGGCTGAGTCGAATTGGGTGCGTCGGTGATTGTGGTTTCGGTGCTCATAAAATTATCAACATTGAGGATAGTAATAGATATCGTAGGTGGTTGAAACTGTCTCATATGGACAATTCACCAGACTACCATTGTCGCAAGCGGTATTGCAACTTTGACCACACGCATCAGTTACACCGTCGCCGCATTTATTCTGACATGGTGGGTTGCTGTCATCGTAATCCGGATCAGCTGGATCGCCGCAAGCAGTTATACCATCACCATTGCAGTCATAGCAGCAGCAATTGTCGTTACACTCCTCGTGAGTTGTAGAACCATTGCATCCACTTTCACAACCACCGTTTCTGCAACATTCGTCGTTATAGTAGTTGGTCTGCTGGTAATCTGGACCTCGTATGTTTATACCACTCGTACCACTGTTGCTCAAAGTTAGATTAAAACTCGGAAAATAAATACTGACGCTGTAATACCCAGCTTCTCCTATCGTATTTGCCTTGTAACTAGCTATAACATTGTTTATAGCACTTGGACCAGATATAGCATGAGTCCCGCTCGCAGCCAACGTTCCGGTATATGTTCCATTTACCGAGCGAGCATACCCGCCCCCGCAGTTATTAGTAGCAGTATAAGATGCGGTGTAAGCCAAGCCTGTATTGTTTGGGTTGGTGACATAAGCATGAATCCCGCTACCCACCTCAAAATTACCCGAATCTAAAACGTAGAATGTGGGCGGCGAAAGATTACTTTTACCATGTCCATGACTGAAAGATATTGTACCACTTGATCTAGCAAATAAAGTTCTTACTATTTCATCATTTAATGAAATTACAGTAGTAGCTCCACGACCCAGTTCAACATTAACTGCGTTTAGTGAAATTGCGTTGGGATATGCTGGTAGTGCCATGTATATTTATATATATAAAACCGCTATTGTATATATTTTTAGCTGGTTGTTGGAAATCCTGGAAATGGTATAAAGGATTGTGAAGCTTCGTCCCATAACTTGGGCAGTCCATCAGTTGGCCATGCCACAGGTGGCACAAAACTAACAGCAGCTTCGTCCCATACCCATGATGCTGGATGACTGGCAGCTAATGCGTTGGCACGAGCT
>Ga0209086_10003190_pt1 | contig 12597 bp, 6 predicted proteins | sample M_130207_XF_Meta_FD_187312 | JGI IMG/M metagenome (GOLD analysis project Ga0209086, IMG submission 187312) | Freshwater microbial communities from Lake Montjoie, Canada to study carbon cycling - M_130207_XF_MetaG (SPAdes) (version 2) | ecosystem: Environmental > Aquatic > Freshwater > Lake...
CCGTCGCAACCGCGAGCGCATTGCGCGCGATGCCGAGCGAGAGAACGTGACGGTGGAGTGGGATCTCGGCCTCGTCGAGGCCGAGGGCTGAGGAGCCGGCCGGTAACGAGCGGCTGAACGCTTGTGTTCCGGTCGCATCGGCGACCCGAACGTCGGTACTCTCGTCCAGATGGGGGATTCCGACGTTGACACCCTGTTGAACAGGGAACTGTCCTGGCTGGACTTCAACGCACGCGTGCTCGCCCAGGCGTGTGAGCGAACGGTCCCGCTACTCGAGCGGGTGAAGTTCGTGGCGATCTGTTCGGCGAACCTTGACGAGTTCTTTCAGGTTCGGGTTTCGGCCCTCAAGAATCAAGTGGATGCCGGCATCACGGCGCCCGGCCCGGATGGACGCCCGCCCGCCCGTGTGCTCCTCGAGGTCGGCGATCTCGTCGCCGACCTGGTTGCAGAGCAGGAACGGATTGTCCTTGGGGACCTGCTCCCGGCGATGAGGGCCGAGGGGATCGAGCTCGTCTCGCCCGCTTCGCTCGACGATCGGGGCAAGGAGGAGATCGCTGCGCTGTTCCGTGACCGGCTCTTCCCGGTGCTGACGCCTCTCGCTGTCGACCCGGCCCACCCGTTTCCCTACATCTCCAACCTGTCGCTGAACCTCGCCGTGATGGTGAGCGACCCGGAGGACGGAGAGCGTCGCTTCGCCCGCGTCAAGGTGCCATCGCTGCTCCCCCGACTCGTCGCGCTGTCGGACGGCGTCCGGTTCGTGCCGCTCGAGGAAGTGATCGCGGCCCAGCTCGGCGACCTCTTCCCCGGGATGCGAATCGAAGAGCACTGGTTCTTCCGGGTCACCCGCAACACCGATTTCACCGTCGCCGAGGACGAGGCAGAGGACCTCCTCGAGGCACTGGAGATCGAGTTGCGCCGGCGCAGGTTCGGCAGGGCCGTGAGGCTGGAGGCTCAGGCAGGCATGCCACCGGAAATGCTGAGCATGCTGCGCGATGAGCTGGATCTCGACGAGGACGACGTCACGCTGCACCGGACGCTCATCGATCTCACCGCGCTCTTCCAACTCGCGACGCTCGAACGCCCGGCACTGCGAGACGAACCGTGGAAGGGCGTTACCCCGTCCAGGGTGCAGGCGATTGCCCGGGGTGAGAAGACCTGGTTCGACGCGTTGCGCGAGCGCGATCTCTTTGTGCACCACCCCTACGAATCGTTCGGCAAGACCGTCGAGTCCTTCGTCGCTGCAGCGGCCGATGATCCCAAGGTGCAGTCCATCAAGATGACGCTGTACCGGATGTCCGACGACAGCGACATCGCCGACAGCCTCGCCCGTGCCGCCGAGCGTGGTGTGCAGGTAGCCGTTCTGGTGGAGCTCAAGGCACGGTTCGACGAACAATCGAACATCACCTGGGCGCGCAAGCTCGAGCGCAGCGGCGTGCACGTGATGTTCGGCCTCGTGGGCCTCAAGACGCACTCCAAGTGCGCCCTCGTGGTCCGGGACGACGACGACGGTCTCCACCGGTACGCGCACATCGGCACCGGCAACTACAACTCCCGAACGGCACGGGTCTACGAGGACATCGGTCTCTTCACGGCGGACCCGGAGATCGGCGCGGACCTCGGTGAGCTGTTCAACCATCTCACCGGCTACTCGAAGGAAGAGAAGTACCGCAAGATCGTCGTTGCCCCGACGCAACTGCGCCCGCGTCTTCATGAACTTATCGACAACGAGATTGCGTGCGGGACTGCCGGCGAGATCACTGCCAAGGTCAACTCAATCGTGGACCCGGACCTCATTCGGGCCCTGTACCGCGCCAGCGCGGTGGGTGTTCGGATCAATCTGGTGGTGCGCGGGATCTGCTGCCTGCGACCCGGGGTGGCCGGGCTCTCGGAGAACATCCGTGTGCGGTCGGTGGTAGGTCGGTACCTCGAGCATTCTCGGATCCTCCGGTTCGCGAACGGATCCGGCAGGGGCAAGCCGCTGTACCTCATTGGCTCTGCAGACCTGATGGAACGGAACCTCGATCGCCGCGTCGAGGTCCTGATGCCTGTCCAGGACCGTGGTCACCGCACCCGGCTCGACAACGTGATTGAGGCGCTTCAAGCCGACGATGCAATTGCGTGGGAACTGGATCCCGACGGGCAATGGCACCGGCGGGGTGAGGACGGGTGGCTTCACCCGCAGACGGAGATCCATCGCCTGAACCAACGGCGCTGACGTGGATGTCGAGGCGCTGCCGAAGACAGACCGCATCACGGTTCTTGCTTGGCCGGGCCTCGACCTGTCGCTACTGCTCGCTCCGGGAACCGCGTTAGGCCGGGCGCAACGCCACGACAGCGATGTGGCGACACTTGACAGCCTCGATCGTTGTCTCGCCCGCGCCGGCATCTCGGTTTCGCAGTCGGGCGACCGGTGGTTGGTCGACATCGCCGGGTACGGGGCTGCAACGGTGGGGAGCGTCATCGAGGGGGATCCGATCGATGATGAACTGCTGCGCACGCTCGGTGTCGTGAGCCGTGGTCGAACCCTGCGCTACACCGTGCGGGAACGTCGACGCGGGCGTGTGTTCCCCCTGCTCGTCGATCTGCCCGAAGGCGCTTCGGGAGACGTGGGATCTCGCGAGGTTGGGCAGCTCTGTGACGAGGATGTCAGCGTCGTGGATGGCCGACGGGTGGTGTCCCGTCACCGGCGCCTTACCGTTGAGGCAGAGGCATGGGTCGTTCACTGGATACACCTCCGGCTCGAGGGCCTCGGTATGGCGTCCCAGGAGGTGGTCCGCCCGTTGTTGCCCGCCACGCTCGGGCCGCCCGACCCGATGCCGTGGCCGCTGACTCGCACACCGGACACGCAGACGGTTCTGCAGCGCGGACTCGCGAGCGCCGTCGGTGAACTGCTCCGTCACGATCCGGTCGTTCGGCTCGATCTGCACGTCGAGGGTGTTCATCGAATGCGCGTCTCTGTACGTGCCCTTCGGAGTCTGGTACGGACCTATCGGCCATTGTTCGACCGGGTTCCCGCCTCGATGGAGAACGATCTTCGTTGGATCTCCCACCTGCTTGGTCGGGTCCGGGATCTCGATGTGCTCGCCGAAACGCTTGAACAGGTGCGCAAACCGCTCCCTCCCCACGAACGCGACATGAGTCAGTTCCTGCTCGAAGAGATTGCCGCTGAGCGCACGCAACGACTGACGGATCTCCAATCGGCAATGTCGACAAAGCGTTACGCAGCGTTGATTGACCGATTGGTGGCACTCGGCGAGTCCCCGTCGTTCGCCGACGACGCCGGTCGTTCACCGGCCCGGGCGCTCCTCCCCATCGCCCGTCGGGCCTATCGCCGTTTGGGGAAGTGCGCCAAGACTGCAGCGGGGGAACACGCTTCGGTCGACGCCGTTCACGCCGTTCGGCTGTCGGCAAAGCGATATCGCTACGTGCTGGACACCGTGGCCGAAGTGATCCCTGCGGCGGCTGCACAGGCGAAGTCGCTCACGCAGCTTCAACAGACCCTTGGCCGCTTCAACGACGTAGTCAACGCCGAGGAGTGGCTGACGAAGCGGGCAGCATTCGAGTCGGACCCCGGACGTACCTTCGTGCTCGGCGCACTCGTGATGGACCTGCGTCGTCGCGGAGACCGGCAGCGTTCCCGCTGGCCACGGGCTTGGGCCCGGGTGAAGTCCCCTGCCCACACCCGGTGGCTCGAGGGCTGAGCGTCACCCCGGGTTGTGTGACGCATGCCTGAGACCGACGCCCAGCGTTCAGGTGGACACAACCTTCCCGTCAGATTCGCGACAGATCGTGCTGGGACACTCAAGTCGATCGTGAGTCCCGAGGGAAGGTAACCCAGCGTGCACATGAACCTGAAGCGAGTAGGTGGCGCGGTTGTCACGGCCGCAGCAGCAATCAGCGGGATGTTTGTGCTGTCGCCCGTATCGCCGGCAACGGCGCTGCCAGCAGGAACGGCTGCAACGGGTTTGATCACGTTGACCAGGCCCACGGGGACAAGCGCTGACTCTTTCAACGTTCAGTTCGGTTCGGTCCAGACGTGTCCGGGCAACAGCGATGCTGGTTACTACTGGAACACCTTTATTGCCCCGCGGTCGGTAGACCCGGCAACGTTGACGTGGGAGAACGGCTTTCCGAAAGACCCGAACGGTGACGACAACGGCGCGAAGACGCTGCGAAACCTCAGCAATAACATTAAGAACCAGCTTCCTGCCATCGACAACTACCAGATCACGCCACCGAACAACGTCACGTTCTCGAGTGGCGGCTACTCAACGCTGTCTGGCGAATATCGCATGGGTATTGCCTGCGTGAAGGCCGACATCGACTCCGGCATCACCCAGACCGAGAGGTACTGGTCCACCCCGATCACCATCACCCCGGGCGGATCGGACGACTACAACAACTTCACGTACGCCGTCGGCATGACGCCCAACGCCCCGACGCTCGGGACCCTGACGCCGGCCGAAGGTCAGGTCTCGGTGGCGTTCACTCCGGCGGCGAAGATCGCCGGAAACCCCGAGGACACTGGTTATACCGTCGTCGTAAAGGACTCTTCCTGCACCGCTGGAGTCACGAGCCAGTCCGGCGCAGGTAGCCCCATCACGGTGACCGGACTGGCCAACGGAACGACCTACTGCTTCTCGGTGAAGGCGTCGAACTCCTTCGGCGACGGCGCCGCATCCACCACGTCAACCGCCGCTGCGGTAGCGCCACTTGCTGCCACGCCTGGCAATAAGTCGGTAGTGCTCTCCTGGAGCGCAGGTACCTGGTCCGCTCTCGCGCCGCTGACGGATTACGCGGTCGAGTACCGGCGCAACGGCACCGGGGTGTGGAAGAGCGCCAAGACGAAGGCGATTACCGCAACCACCTTTACGGTTACCGGCCTCACCAACGGTCTGGATTACGAGTTCCGCGTAGCGGGCAAGAAGGCCAGCACCACCGGGTCCTACCTCACCGTCGGTCCTGTCATCCCCCGTACCGTGCCGGGCAAGGTGCGGTCATTCAAGGCAGTAGCCCGCAACACCTCGGTGAGCCTCACGTGGGCTGCTCCCGCCAGCAACGGCGGTTCGCTGCTGACCGATTACGTCATCGAGTATTCGTCGAATGGCGGCACCAGTTGGAGCACGGTGAGCGATGGCGTGTCGACCAACACGAGCTACACGGTCACTGGTCTCGTGAACGCCATCGCGTACAAGGTGCGGGTGTCCGCGCAGAACATTGCCGGCATTGGGGCCGCTGTCACCACAGCGAAGGCTGTCAAGCCGTACCTGAGCGCACCGACTGCTCCCCAGTCCGTCAAGGCAACGCCGAGGAACGTGTCGGTTGTCGTGACGTGGAAGGCGCCGAAGGACGACGGCGGCTCGGTGATCACCGACTACCGCATCGAGTGGACCGTTGACGGTTTGTCTTGGTCGAGCGCTAATGCAGGCACCGCGCTGACGTACACGATCCCGGGTCTGGTGAACGGCACCGGATACAAGGTGCGGGTGTCGGCAACGAACACCGTGTTCTTCGGCTACGGCAAGACAGCCGGCACAGCGAAGGCTGTTAAGCCGTACCTGGTGTTGCCCGGCAAGGTGGGCTCGCTGAAGGCGACGGCGGCGTCAGCGTCGCTCAACCTCACGTGGAAGGCCCCGACGAAGGACGGCGGTTCCGAGATCACTGATTACCTCATCGAGTATTCGTCGAACGGCGGCACCAGTTGGAGCACGGTGAGCGATGGCGTGTCCACAGCGACCACGTACCAGATCACTGGCCTCGTCGCCGGCACCGCCTACAAGGTACGTGTTTCGGCGATCAACGTCCTCGGGACCGGCCCGGCACTGACCACCGCGAAGCCAGCGAAACCGCTCGCCTGACACTGACGGAGCGAAGAAATTGGTTGGGTACGCAACCCGTGGGGCAGTGCAATCGACAGGGAACATCCGCTCGGGCGTTTTCTTCCGTTCACCTTGTCGTCACGTGACTTCCATAAGGTTTCCCGAATATGAACAGCGCATTCCTGTACCAGACCGAGCGTCAGGGCTGTTAGAAGTGGATCGCGTATCCGATCAGGGAGAACGCTGGTCTGACGCAGGGCTGCCGAGCCTGAGTCAGAACGACATCGAGCGATTGGCGAAGGCTGTCGCCGCTGAGCTCCGTAAGATGTCAACGCACGAAGCTCCTCGGGGCAAGAGAGGTTCGGCTGGGGGACGGCGGAGGTTCACGCTGTCGAAATTCCTGCATGCGGACATCATCTTGTCGGTAGTTGCTCTTGCGATTGCTGCCGTGGTTCTCATCGCTTGGGCGGGGTGACCCGTGGAAGCATCAACCGTTGTCCCCACCGAGGCGGACCGCGGAACACCGGATCCGCAGCCACGCGAGATCAGCAGTCGTCGTGGTCTGGGTGATCGGAACTTCAATCGTGGATTGTCGCTCACGGGTGTCTCTGTGCTTGCCGTCATGGCTGCGGTCGGCCTGTTTCTGTCGATCGAGGCGTTCGATGCCTTCCGCAGCGAGGGGTTCCGCTTCTTTACGCAAACCGCCTGGCAACCAGACCGCCGGGTCTTTGGGGTAGCTGCAGTTCTTCTCTTCACCGTGCTCATCGCACTGATCGCGGTCGCAATCGCGCTCCCGCTCGCTATGGGGACAGCGCTGTTCATCGTGGAGGTTGTTCCGGGCTGGCTGCGTTCCACCTTTATTGCAATCGTCGATCTCATGGCCGCCGTGCCGAGCGTGGTGTACGGGCTCTGGGGCCTCTTCTTCCTCCAGGGCCAAGTCATCGGGTTGTCTCGATGGCTTACTACTTGGCTTGGTTGGTTCCCCCTCTTCAGCGTGAGCGGTGATGATCCAACGAGCCCGATGTCGAGCGGCACCGTGTACACCGCCTCAACCTTTATTGCCGGCATCGTCGTCTCGATGATGGTGATGCCAATTGCCTGTTCGGTGATGCGAGAGGTGTTCTCCCAGGTCCCGCCAGGTGAGCGTGAGGGCGCCTTCGCGCTCGGTTCCACTCGTTGGGGAATGATCCGCACGGTCACCCTCCCGTTCGGTAGGGGAGGAATCATCGGTGGCACGATGCTCGGTCTCGGTCGTGCGTTGGGTGAGACGATCGCCGTGTACCTCATCATCTCGCCGCGTTTTGATATCAACTTCCACGTGCTCGAGAACGGCAGCAATTCGGTCTCGTCACTGATCGCGCTCCGGACGCCTGAGGCCTCCGGATTCGGGCTCTCCGCGCTCATGGCCGCAGGGCTCACCCTGTTCGCCATGACGCTCGTCGTGAACTTCGTTGCGTCGATTTTCGTAGCGAGATCTCGATCCGGCGCCGGGAGCGAAGCGTGATGGTCAATAACGACACGTCAACGAGCTCCGCGACCGAGCGGCGCGCCTCGGAGTTCGCCGGCACGATCGTGCCGGAGCGCCTTGCGGAACCAGTGGAGCCTCAGGTTCGCAGGAACATCGCCAAGGTGTCGCGTCGGGACATCATGGTCGGCCTCGGTTCAGTTCTCAGCGCAGTGTCAACGACGATGCTCATCTTCGGGCGCCTTACCCCGCTGCGGGGACGGATTGGATTCGTCGTCGTTGCGTTCGCGATCTACCTCGTGATCTACGCGCTCCTCGTGTCGCTCACCGAGGATCGCCCTGCCGTCATCGACCGCGTAATGAGCGCACTGTTCACCGCCGCAGCGGTCGTCGCCGGTGCGGCGCTCGTCTCTGTCGTCGGGTTTACGCTCTGGCGCGGCCGGAGCGCGTTGCTGAAGCCAAATCTGTATACCCAGGACATGAGCACGACGGGCCCGCTCGACCCGCTCGGCAAGGGTGGCATCCTGCACGCGATCGTGGGTTCGCTGATCATCGTGGGACTGGCGCTCGTGGTCACGGTTCCGCTGGGCCTTGCCTGTGCGGTCTTCCTGAACGAGACACGCAGTCGCATGCGCAGCACCGTTCGCAGTGTGGTCACCGCAATGACCGCCCTGCCGTCGATTCTTGCCGGCCTGTTCGTCTTTGCCGTATGGGTTCTCATACTCGGGTTTCAGCGTTCGGGCCTCGCCGCGGCGATCGCGATCAGCATCATGATGTTGCCGATCATCGTGCGGTCAGCTGAGGTCGTCCTCCGCTTGGTGCCGGGCAACCTGCGCGAGGCATCCGAGGCAACCGGTGCGCCGCAGTGGCGGACGGTCTGGTTCGTGGTGCTCCCTACGGCGCGCTCCGGCTTGGTGAACGCAGTCATTCTCGGCGTCGCTCGCGGAGTCGGCGAGACCGCCCCCGTGCTGCTCGTCTCGGGTGTCACGTCGACGATCAACTCGAACCCTCGTGCCAACCCGATGATGTCGCTGCCCCTTGCCGTATTCGAGTTCGTGCGCTCCCCGCAGCAGGCGCTCATCCAACGCGGCTTCGCCACTGCTGCGGTGCTCATGGTGCTCGTGCTCGTGCTCTTCACCGTCGCCCGAATGTTTGCGGGCCGACCTGTCGGTCGCCAGTCGAAGCGCCAGGCACGCCGGACCGCACGACACTCGGCGAAGGACCTGCAGCGAATCGATGCGCTTACCGGAGGACACACCTCATGAACCAGTCGTCCACGCCTGTACGCCGGATTGCAGGTCGAGTCGTCGCCGCAACCCTGGCCGTTTCAGCGGTCTGCGTTGGCGTGGTCTCGCCGGCCCGTGCGGACGAATACCAGCGGATCTCCGGTGAGGGGTCGTCGTGGGCGGCGAACGCCATCGACGCCATGCGTGTCAACGTGCGACAGTTCGGCATCACCGTGGACTACAACCCCAGCGGATCAACCTCTGGCCGGAAGAACTTCCTCAACGGAACCGTGGACTTCGCGGCCTCCGACATCCCGTTCCAGTTCAACCCGGAGGACGGCTCCGCTCCCGAGAAGCCGGTCGCCGGGAGCTATGCCTACATCCCCGTGGTGGCCGGCGGGACGGCCTTCATGTACAACCTGAAGATCAACGGCAAGCGGGTGACAAACTTGCGGCTGTCGGGCGAGAACGTCGCCAAGATCTTCACGCGTACCATCACGAAGTGGAACGACCCCGCGATCCAGGCGGACAACCCCGGTCTCACGCTGCCGGCCCGAGACGTCGTGCCCGTCGTCCGGTCTGACGGTTCGGGTTCGAGTGCGCAATTCACCAAGTGGATGATCGCCACAAACTCCGAAATCTGGAACGAGTACTGCCAGCGATCTGGCAGAGCGCCGGCGTGCGGGTACACGTCGTTCTACCCGACGGTGAGGGGAGTCGTGGCCCAGTCCGGAGACCTCGGCATTGCGGGCTACGTCAGCCAGAGTTTCGCCGAGGGCGCGATCGGCTACGTGAACTACTCCTATGCACTCGGTGCCCAGTTCCCTGTTGCCAAGGTGCTCAACAAGGCAGGCTTCTATACCGAGCCGACACCGGAGAACGTTGCGGTTTCGCTGCTCAAGGCGAAGATCAACGAGAACGCGGCGGATCCTGCTGTGTACCTCACCCAACAACTCGAAGGTGTCTATTCCGACACCGACCCACGGAGCTACCAGCTGTCGTCGTACTCCTACTTCATCCTGCCGACCGCCATCGCCGGCCAGTTCAATGAGGCCAAGGGACGAACGCTTGGGGCCGTGGCGTACTACATGATGTGCCAGGCGCAACAGCAGTCCGCGTCGCTCGGCTACTCGCCGATGCCGATCAACCTCGTGCAGGCGAGCCTCAAGCAGATCGCCAAGATCCCCGGAGTGGAGGTCCAGAGCGTCGACATCAAGAAGTGCAACAACCCCACGTTCTCGCCGGACGGTACGAACCTCCTTGCGAAGAAGGCCCCCCAGCCGAAAGCTTGCGACAAGAAGGGCGCGAACCAGTGTCCGTACGGAACGGGTGGGATGCGGAACGTTCAGACCCCGGTGAACTCGTCGGCCTCGGGTGGCACGGGCGGATCCGGGGGCACGGGTTCCGGCGGCTCGTCGTCAGGTGACGGAGCCACCGGTCCGTCGAGCGGTGATGGGACCACGGTGGACACCGCTGTGGGCGTAACCGACGGTGGCGGTGACGGCACGGGTGGTTCGGGGGGCGATACTCCTGCAGCGGGTGGCGATGTGCAGTCCGGGCAGGGCGCGGTTGCTGACCAAGTTCCGGTGGGCGACGTGGTCACCACCACGCTCAAGCGCCAACGGGCCGGACTCGGCCTCGGGGTGCTCGTGGGATTGTTGTTACTCGCCCTGCTTGTCGTACCGGCCGTGCTCTGGCGGCGTCTGTCGGGCAGGGCAGCAAGGTGATCCGCAGAAGGGCAACATTCGGGGTTTTTGCCGCCTCTCTCGTAGCGCTCACCGTTGCAGGTCTGGCAACGGGATCGCCAACAGAAGCGACTGAACAAGCGACGCCCGGGAGCGCCGGCACCGATGTTGCGCTTCCGCTGACGGACTCCGCCGTCACGGTGAGCGGGCGCGGCCGGTTCTCGTCGATGCGGTTCACGGTGAACCAGACGACGAAGCTGAACACCCAAGCGATCTCGGTGACCTGGACGGGTGGCACCCCTACGGACACGGGGCAGCGCCGCTTTAACGCCCACTTCGTGCAGATGTTCCAGTGCTGGGGTGATGACGACGGCACGAACGCAGACAACCCGGGGCCGCCACCGGAGCAGTGTGTGCAGGGCGCCGTGGGTGCCAACCCGAAGATTCCTCCGGCCGGGTTGTACCCGAACAACTACGGGATCACTCGCGTGCTTGCCTATGGGCTTTGGGCCGAGTACGAGACTTACCGGGACGCCGGGTATACCGAAACCCGATCGAACTTCTTGTGGAAGCCGTTCCGGGCGGTCGACGGCACGTTGGTGAATGTGCAGATCAACCCGCGCTATAACCCGGTCATCCCGTCCACGGGAACCTTCTGGTTAAACCCGTACTACAACGAGATCACCACGAACGAGATTGCTGCGAGCCGAACCTACGAGGACGGCACGGGTCAGGTTCTCATGCAGGTCAATAACGGTGTCGACTCCACAGGCCTGGGATGTGGGCAGAAGTCCCAGCCCGTGCCGGGCAGCACCAAGAAGATTCCGAAGTGTTGGCTCGTCATCGTTCCCCGTGGCGGGGCCGCCGACGAGAACGCCGGAACTCCCTTTGTCGAGGATGCGTCGTACAACGGCGTCTCGACATCGCCACTATTCCCCCCGGTGTGGCAGAACCGAATCGCAATACCCCTTGGGTTCATCCCCGTCGACTCGCCGTGCGACATCAACAAGAGCGCTCGGCGACTGGTTGGCAGCGAATTGGCGCTTGCCGCAATCTCCAGTTGGCAGCCTACGCTCTGCGCAACGTCCGGGCTGCCGCCGTACTCGTTTGCGCCGGTGAGTGATGATACGGCTCGCGGACAGATCTCCAACCCGGTTGACGGCGCCGCAGGGATGGTCGTCGTCAGCGCACCTCTCGAAGCGGGCACGTACGACAGCACCAAACCAGTCGTATACGCCCCGTTCACCCTGTCCGGACTCGTGATTGGGTTCAACATTGAGCGCTGGCCGAAAACGGCGGTTCCGGTCGAAGAGACCCAGTTGCAGGGGCTTGCGGTGCAGCGACTCCATCTGACACCGCGCCTCGTGGCCAAACTCTTGACGCAGTCGTACGCAAATGCTCTGAAGATCTATGGGAGCAACCCGGGTTTCCCGTGGCTGGAGAACAACGCAGGGCACCTCGGTACGGACCCCGATTTCCTACAGTTCAACCCTGAGTTCAGCTTGCTCCAGAACTCGCAGTACCGAAACTTCGCTGGCCTGTCCTTGCCTGCGGGTGCGTCCGACGCAGCGAAGCTGATGTGGAGGTACGTCCTCGCCGACCCAGAGGCAAAGGCGTGGCTGTCGGGTGCTCCCGACCCGTGGGGAATGGTGGTCAACCCGGTGTATTCCACGAACGCTGCAAGCAACCCGCTCGGGGTGGCATTCGGCGATCCGGTACCGAACTCGTTCCCCAAGAGCGACCCGTACTGCTTCCAACCTCCGGATGTCGGTTTGAACACCCCGACGCCGCTCTGCGGAACCGACTGGCTCCCGTACTCGCGTGGCTATGCCGACAGCGCGCAGATCACCCGGTCGGCCGCCGACGGCGCCCGGGTGGACCCTTCGGGTCCCACAGCACTCGATCTCTGGAAGCGGGACGCCCCTCAGGTTGCGGGGTATCGCTCGATGCTCAGTGTTACCGATACGGCATCTGCAACTCGGTTCGGTCTGCAGGTTGCCGCCCTCAGCCGAGCCGGTGACGATGGCTCGGACCGTGCATTCATCGAGCCGACCGCGGGGGCATTGACAAAGGGCGTTGAGGCGATGGTGGCCGGGAGCGAACCGACGCTGCTCGAGGTGAAACCCGATGCGGTGGCGCCAGGTGCGTATCCACTCACCCTCCTTACCTACGCCGCAATCTCCCCGCTGTCGCTCACGAAGACGGAGCGATCCGACTACGCCGCCTTCGTCAGGTACGCAGCCGGCGCGGGGCAAGTGAGCGGCCTGGACCCCGGGCAGTTGCCCTTCGGGTACGTCCCGCTTCCCGACACCTTGAGGGCCCGTGCCGTCTCGGCAGCCAACACCATCACGTCGATGAAGGGAACCTCGTCGAATGGTGGCGGGGGGTTCGTCACGACAACC
>Ga0209086_10003195_pt1 | contig 12589 bp, 8 predicted proteins | sample M_130207_XF_Meta_FD_187312 | JGI IMG/M metagenome (GOLD analysis project Ga0209086, IMG submission 187312) | Freshwater microbial communities from Lake Montjoie, Canada to study carbon cycling - M_130207_XF_MetaG (SPAdes) (version 2) | ecosystem: Environmental > Aquatic > Freshwater > Lake...
CATTCAAATTACATTTAAGTCCTCCATTAAGCCATAATTCTCCATTTATCATCTTTGCATATTCACCTATTGTCATTCCATAAACTATTGGAACCTTATGTAAACCTAAAAATGATTTGAAAGTATCCTCTAGTACAGGGCCGTCAATATAATAACCATTAGGATTGGGTCTATCCAAAACAATTAATGTTTTATTATTTTCGGCGCAAGCCTCCATAACATAGTGCAATGTAGAAAGGTAAGTATAAAAACGCACCCCCACATCTTGTATATCAAAAATAAGAACATCAACGGATTTTAAATCAGCGGCGGCAGGCTTTTTATTTTTACCATATAAGGAAATAATAGATAAGCCAGTTTTTATGTCTTTGTATGTTTTCACTTTTTTCCCTGCGTCTATTATTCCGCGGAAACCATGTTCAGGACAAAAAACTTTTTTTATATTTACTCCAAGCGCCACCAGACTATCCACCAAATGTATAGTTTTAATATTTGAAGATTGATTAGCAACAATTGCGACACGCTTCCCTTTTAGCAATGGGAGATATTCAATAGTTCGGTCGGCACCAAGGGTAATATCTTTATTAGTTTTTATATTATTATTAATTGGGGTAATCCCTTGACCATTCAAATTGAATGTTTCTATCCCAATAAAAAACAAGAAATAAATATAATAAATTTTCATTTTAATCTAAATTGTAAATTTGCTTAAAATATAAAAAAATAAATTTTACGAAATTATGTTTTAAAAAAAATGCAGATTCATTTAAACTTTAAAAGAAATCGTAAATTACATCCTATTAATTTTCAGAAATAATAACATCAAAGCTAATAAATTTTGAATAGCGAAAGCTTTATAGCTAAACGAATCATTTTTGGTTCAAACATTACAAAACAGTTATCCCGGCCAATTATTCGGATTTCGGTATTGGGTATTACCCTTGGTTTGGCTGCAATGATATTAACTATATCCATTGTAACAGGCTTCCAAAATGAAATAAGGAATAAACTTATTGGTATTGGCTCACACATCCAAATAACAAATTATGATAATAATGAAAGTGATGAACCTCAGCCCATCAGCAAAAATCAATTATTTATTGAAGCGCTTAAAAAGGATCCTCAAATAAATAACATACAAATATATGCCACTAAAAGTGGCATTATAAAAACAAAAACTGATAATGAAGGTGTGCTACTAAAGGGAATAGATGCAGATTATGACTGGAAATTTATAAATGATAATATAAAGAGTGGAAAGGCTTTCAGTGTAAGCGATACAAGCTTATCAAGAGATATTATTATATCTAAATATTTATCTGATAAATTAGGTTTAAAATTAAATGGGAAAATGATTATTTATTTTTTGACTAAAAAAACAGATAGTGTCTATTTTCAATACGAACAAAGAGTAAAAACATTTTTTATTTCAGGGATTTATGAAACAGGTTTTGAGGATATAGATAAACGGCTTGTATTGGTTGATATAAAACAAATACAAAAGTTAAATTACTGGGATTCAAATCAAATAGGAGGTTTTGAAATTGCCCTTAAGGATTATAAAAAAATTGATGAAATAGGAAATAAAGTTAATGAGGCAGTAGGTCAAGGTTTAATAGCCCAAACTATAAAAGAAATAAACCCAATGATATTTTCCTGGTTAGATTTACAGGATATGAATGCTATTATTGTTATACTACTGATGATTATCGTGGCAGGAATAAATATGATTTCCGGATTATTAATTTTAATTTTAGAACGCACAAAAATGATAGGCATTTTAAAGGCATTGGGAGCTAATAATATGTTTATACAAAAAATATTTATTTATAATGCTACCTACCTCATTTGCAAGGGATTATTCTGGGGGAACATAGTTGGTATCTCTATTGCTTTATTTCAACAGTATTTTGGCGTATTTAAATTAGATCAGGCAACTTATTACGTTTCGGTAATCCCTATCAATATTAATTTATTTCATATTTTATTATTAAATATCGGAACACTATTTACATGCCTGCTGATGCTGATTATTCCGAGTTTTATAATTTCAAAAATAACTCCGATAAAAGCTATTAGATTTAGTTAAAAAAAATATTTATTTATTTTTATAAACCTTTTAACTATTTTTTTGAAAAATCAGCAATCAAAAAATTGAAAAAAGCCAAAATACAAAACAACAAGTTTTTATTAATGGCTGATTTTATCAATTAAAGTATCCGTATAAAATTAGTATTTTCGCAATTTAATTTATCATACATTTAAATTATTACAAATACAGCAATTAAGAACTAATGAGAAAAGCTTGTAACAATATCCTTGAAACAATTGGAGACACTCCATTGGTTCGAATCAATAATATCACTAAAGATTTAAAAGCCACTGTTTATGCAAAAGTAGAGACTTTTAATCCAGGCAATTCCATTAAAGACCGCATGGCCTTAAAGATGATTGAAATTGCAGAAAAGGATGGACGGCTGAAACCAGGAGGAACCATTATAGAAGGTACCAGCGGCAATACAGGGATGGGCCTTGCAATTGCTGCTATTATTAAAGGGTATAAATGTATTTTCACAACTACTGATAAGCAATCAAAAGAAAAAGTAGATGTGTTGCGTGCTTTTGGTGCCGATGTAATTGTTTGCCCTACAGACGTGGAACCGGAAGATCCTCGCTCGTATTATTCAGTATCTTCCCGTTTGGAAAAAGAGGTTCCTAATTCATGGAAGCCTAATCAATATGACAATTTAAGTAACTCACTAGCTCACTACGAACAAACTGGTCCTGAAATATGGGAACAAACGGAAGGGAAAATTACACATTTGGTAGTAGGTGTAGGAACTGGAGGAACAATATCAGGAACTGGTAAATTTCTGAAGGAGAAAAATCCTAAAATAAAAGTGTGGGGTATTGATACTTATGGCTCCGTATTTAAGAAATACAAGGAAACAGGAATTTTCGATAAAAACGAGATTTATCCATACATTACTGAAGGTATTGGCGAAGATTTTTTACCTGCAAATGTTGATTTTAATGTCATTGATCGTTTTGAAAAAGTGACCGATAAAGATGCCGCAATTATGACTCGGGAGATTGTAAAAAAAGAGGCTATTTTTTCTGGCAATTCTGCTGGCTCTGCAATGGCAGGGCTGATGCAACTGAAGAATGAATTAAAAGAAGGGGATTTGGTAGTAGTGATTTTTCACGATCATGGAACACGTTATTTAGGTAAAATGTTTAACGATGAATGGATGCTTGAAAAAGGATTCTTCGATAAAAAAGGATTGCTGGCCAAAGATTTTGTTAACAATACTACCAATGGGCAATTAATAACCATTGAGATGACGGATACCATAGACAATGCCATTAGGCTGATGAGCAAAATGGATATCTCTCAAATACCTGTTACGCATGACAAACGTGTGGTTGGCTCCCTTAATGAGAGTTTGTTATATGCTAAAATAATTTCTAATCCTGAAATAAAATATCAAAAAATTGAAACTATCATGCAAGCTGCATTTCCGTTTGTGGATATTTCAGCTCCTATTGATTCTCTTTCTGCCATGATTACTGATAAAAACCCCGCAGTATTGGTAAAGGATTTTAAATTAGATAAAACATATATAATTACTCGGTATGATATTATAAATGCGCTAACCAAATAAAATATAAAAATTAATGGAAATATCTATTATACTGTATGTGGTATAAAATAACGCATTTAAAATACGAAATTGGCAATAAGCAAATAACAATAAGCAATAAACAATAAGCAAAATTGCCAATTTGTGGAATGCGATAATTTATCCCGTTTTTAGTATAGTAAAGCTTTCAAAACAATTTCGACAAAACAGATATATTAATAAAAACAGCTGATTTCATTTTTTTGCAAAAAATATGCTTATGAAAACGCGCGGGAGGAACGAACAAACGCGATGCAGGGTTGCTGGTGTGGAGGAATCGTTTGTTCTTGATTTTTTGTTTCTGGAGCCTGTCCTGAGCTTTGGCCGAAGGGTATCAAGACAAAAGAAAAACACACAGTTTTTGAACCATTTAATTTGCGTGAGTTATTTCGAAAAACTTCACTTAAAAATATTTCCATTTAAAATTAATCCTCTAGCTAACACGCACTAAATTAATTTCCCTGGGAGGGCTGATGATCAGTGGCACCGTTTCTGTAGTTACCGAACTGGTGTCCAGTCCGAAGGCTCTGGCCTCTGATAAACTAAGATGTTTTAAAAATTGATGCACATCTAATATTACTTTTTCGTAAAATGGAAGCTCGTTCTCATAAGATAAAATTTTCTCAATAACAATAAAGCGGAAATCACCAATAATATTATTTTTATTGAGGGATCGATACCTGCTGGTAATATCCACTTCTTTATTTTTCACCATATCCTCCACTACTTTCCTGAACATTAAATTCACCCGAGGGTCAATTCTAAAGCCCAATCTAAAATCAATTCGAATAACATCGTCGTGAATAAATTCACTTACTTTATATTCCATGCGGTAAGGCTCATCTACTACATCCACATGCACAAACCAATATATATCCGCACGTTTGGGCTGCTTATGCATTATTGAATAAATAATTTTAGATTCAATTTCATCTCTGTTATTAGCACTGGTAAGATAAACCAAATGCGTTGCGTATTTATAAACACTTAAATCTCTGCTTAAATCTTCCAAAATGGGTAAATAATCAGAAAGTTTTACAAATTCCACATAGCGATTTCTGATTCTACGAGCCTTATACCATATAAGCATAATAGAAATAAGAAAAGCACTTATCAAAACACTAATCCAGCCACCATGAAGAAATTTGGCTAAATTGGCAACTAAAAAAGAAAATTCAATGGTGTAATAAATAACTGCGAACGATATAATAAAAAATACATTGTATCTCTTTAAGTACATAAAAAAAAGTAATAGCGTACTTGTCATCAACATATCAATTATAATGGTTAAACCATAAGCGGATTCCATATTTGATGATTCCCTAAAATGCAATACCGCAAAAATACATCCTAACCATAGCAACCAGTTGATGGAGGGTATATATATTTGACCTTTTAATATGGTAGGATATACCAATTTTACTTTAGGCCAAAAATTTAATCGTATGGCTTCGTTAATTAAGGTAAATGCCGCAGAAATTAATGCTTGACTAGCAACCACGGCAGCTGCAGTGGCAATGATAATTCCAGTAACTAAAAACCATTCTGGCATAATAGAATAAAACGGATTTCCACCAGCAAAATCACTTAATAATTTCCCTTCATGACTCAACAGCCAAGCACCTTGTCCTAAATAATTTAACAATAAAGATAATTTAACAAATATCCATGCAATACGAATATTATCTTTCCCGCAATGACCTAAATCAGAGTATAGCGCTTCTGCACCGGTGGTACATAAAAAAACTGCCGAAAGAACCCAGAAACCACCTGGATGCAATACCAATAAATCATAAGCATATTTTGGATTAATTGCTCTAAGTATGCTCCAGTTATTGGAAAGTTCAGAAAATCCTAAAACAGCTAATGTTAAAAACCATACTAACATAATAGGACCAAAAAATTTTCCAATAAAATTGGTTCCAAACTGCTGTAACGTAAACAATAAGGTAAGAATAAGAATAACTATAGGGACAGTATGAATATCAGGATTTATCGCTCTCAATCCCTCTACAGCCGAGGAAACTGAAATGGAAGGTGTAATTATACCATCCGCCAACAATGCACTTCCACCAATAACTGCAGGAATTAACAACCATTTTACTTTTGTTCGCCTTACCAATGTAAATAAGGAAAAAATACCTCCTTCTCCTTTATTATTAGCTCTTAAGGTAAGTATTACATACTTGAAGGTAGTTATTAATGTAAGCGTCCAAATAACGCAGGATATAGCACCCATCACCAGGTCAGCAGATATTGGGTTTTTACCCACAATGGCCTTCATAACATAGAGTGTAGAAGTTCCTATATCGCCAAAAATTATTCCTAAGGTAACAAGCAATGCACCTGCTGATACTTTGTGAACGAGATGATTATCTTTGCCCATAAATAAAATGCTGAAAATTAAATTGCGCGAAATTAATAATAATCATTATACATAATTTAAAAACAATAAAATAAAAAAAAATTAAATCTCTGCTTTTAAAAAATTAAAGGCCATTGAAATAGCATGCAAGCAAATATTTTTTAATATTAAAGCCTACATTATGCAAAAACACTAATAAAGCTTGCTATTTTTTTCTAAATCTGCTAATATGTTAATTGACTCACCACCTTCTGTAATATTTCAAAAGTATTTTCAGCCATTAAATTTTCTTTATCAAGTGTAGGATTTACCTCGCATATTTCGAAGCAACAAACCTTTTCATTCTGTATTAAACGTACACATAAACTACCAGCTTCTTTCTCTGTTATGCCATTGCGAACAGGTGTGCCTGTTCCTTTGGAAATAGATGAATCCATGCTATCCACATCAAATGAAACATATATTAAATTACAGTGATTTAAATGCGCCAGCGCGTCCCGTGCTATTTTTTCCACCCCATTTCGTTTCACTTCATTAGTAGTAAATGCTTTTACTTTGTGTTTCTTTAGTAAAAAACTTTCTTCCGGCTCTACATCACGAACACCTATATAAACAAGATCTTTATAGGTTATTTTAGGGCTTATACCACCTACTTTTTTTAATCTGTTCCACAAATCAATGGTATCTTTATCAGGTTTATTCATTTTGTTTGCTATGTTATCTTCAGCCAAAGAAACAGCTATTCCCATACCATGCATATTACCTGTTGGAGTTGTATAAGGGCTATGTATATCGGAGTGTGCATCAATCCAAATAACACCTAACTTTTGTTTAGGATAAGCCATTTTTATACCAGCAATTGTTCCTCCCGCTGTACTGTGATCGCCTGCCAGTATTATAGGGAAATTATTTTTCTTTAACGATTGTGAAACAGCAAGTGCCACTCGGTCATAAATACTCAATATCCCTGCTATTCTTTTTGCATAAGTAGTTTTAGCGGGTTCAAACAATAAATGATTTTCGGTTTTTATATCCAAAGATTCTATTTGTTTAAACATATTACTACCATAGTCGAGTGCTGCAATTTTTATTGCATCAACACCCATGCTGGCGCCTCTTGTTCCTGCACCTATTTCGGATTTCACTTCTATAAATTTCACATTTTTCATAAGATGTATGTATTTTTATTATTAACAAAAAAAAATATTATTTTTTATTTCATAATGGTTCGGTACTTTTTTTTAGCAGCCAGGGCAGAAGCCATCTAATATCAGGCGTTTTGTTAACCCTAGCCTTAAGGCTGAGGGTACAATAAAACCTAATGAAATCAAGGATTTTAGTCCCTAATTAAAAAAACTTTCTAACCATTTATTTCATTATGATAGACATTATATGAGTTAAATCCTTATATTAATTAACCGCAATTAAATAAAATCTCGAAATAACAAAGTTGGCAGTAATTTCGAGATTGTTGAGAAAATTGTGCAAAAGCATTTTAACCATCTATTTCCTTGTAAAGAATGCAATGTACTTTAACTTGTATAAACTCTAATATCTATCGCTAAAAAAACTCAAACTGTCGAATTTTACTAATGGTACTTAGCTTATAAAACAAAATAATAATACATTTGTAAAAAAAAATAATATCAAATCTACAATTAAAAAATGGAAAATAAATACTTTGATTTAATTAAACAAACTTTCGATTTTCCGCAAGAAGGCTTTGAAGTAATAGATAACAGTCTTTTTTTTTATGATATCCCATTAATGAATATTATTCAACAATATGGTACACCATTAAAAATCACTTATTTGCCAAAAATAAGTGCTCAAATTCAAAAAGCAAAAAAAATATTTAATGTAGCCATTGCTAAAGCTGATTACAAAGGCAAATATACTTATTGCTATTGTACTAAAAGTTCTCACTTCTCTTTTGTAATCGACGAAGCCTTAAAAAATGACATTCACCTGGAAACATCATCTGCATTTGATGTTCCCATCATACGAGCATTATTTAATAGCGGTAAAATTACAAAAGAAACATTTATCATTAACAACGGTTATAAACGACCGGCATACTTAAAATTTATTAGCGAATTAGTGAATGATGGATTTATTAATTCCATTCCTATTTTAGATAATAAAAATGAATTAAGTCAATTATTGAAATTGTGCAAGAAAAAAGTAAAAGTTGGTATTAGAATAGCAACCCACGAAGAACCTAAGTTTGAATTCTATACCTCCCGCTTAGGTATCAGGCAAGCTGAAATTATGGAATATTATATAAATGATATCAAAAATAGTTCGAAATGTGAACTAAAAATGTTGCATTTCTTTATTAATACTGGTATTAAAGACACTACCTACTATTGGACAGAATTAACAAAATGTATAAACATATATTGCGATTTAAAAAAAATTTGTCCTAGCCTCGATTCTTTGGATATTGGCGGAGGATTCCCTATTCATACTTCCTTAGGTTTCAATTACGATTATGAATACATGGCGGATGAGATCATTCAGAAAATAAAAAATATTTGTGAAGAGCGGGATATTGAAGAGCCCAATATATTTACTGAGTTTGGTAGTTTTACTGTTGGTGAAAGTGGCGCAACATTGTACTCAATTGTAGATATAAAAAAACAAAACGACAATGAGCTTTGGTATATGATTGATAGTTCATTTATTACAACTTTACCTGATATTTGGGGCATTAAACAAAAATTTATTTTATTGGCTATAAATCACTGGGATAAAGAATATCAGAGGGTAAATTTGGGCGGATTAACATGCGATTCTGAAGATTATTATAATGCCGAATCGCATCTCAATCAAGTTTATATGCCTATTGTTAATGAGAAACAAAAAACACCTTTATACCTTGGCTTTTTTCATACTGGTGCCTACCAGGAGTCTTTAGGGGGATATGGTGGCATTCAACATTGTTTAATTCCTGCCCCCAAGCATGTTATCATTGATAAAAATGAAGATGGCGAAATAACTACCCGGCTTTTTGCCAAAGAACAAAGTTTTAAATCTATGATGAAAACTTTAGGTTATTAAAAAAATAGACAATGAGGCCAAAAAAATTGCTGGATTTTAATCTATAAAACGTTTAATTAATGGTGCACTCATCATACTTGTAATTAAAGCCATTACAACCAGTGCAACAAACATTTTATTGTCAATTAATCCCACATTCAATGCTAAGGTTCCCAGTATAATTTCCATTGCACCTCGAGCATTTAATCCAAAGCCTACTGCTAATGATTCGCGTTTGGTTAATCCTCCCATATAACCTCCTAATGCAGCACCAAAAACTTTACAGGCAACAGCAAGAAAGAATACTAATAATACTAATGGGAAATCAAAATTATCGATGAAATTTATTCTCAATCCTATTGAAATAAAAAATAAAGGCGCAAAAATATTAGTAACAAACTGATAAATAATCTCTCGCTCCCTATCTTGCAAATGAACACTATCACCAAAAGCAATGCCCACAATAAATGCGCCTAAAATAGCATGTAATCCTATATATTGTGTGAAGGCAGCACCTAAAAAACAAAGTCCTAAAGAGATGGAAAGAACACCGCCGGGCCAGGAAAGTTTTTGCTGAATCCATGGTAGCGTTTTGTTAATTACATACCTACCAATAATTAACATAAACAAACCAAATCCTATTATCATAAAAATTGTGAATCCTATATTGTTAATTTCACCTTTATGCCCCATCATGCTCAATACAAATGAAAATAAAATCCAGCCAATTAAATCAACAAAAATTGCAGAGGCCAGAATTACCATGCCTATTTTTGTTTTAAATAAATTTAAATCCATTAAAATCCTTGTTATTACTGGTAGTGCCGAAACAGCCATTGCAATTCCAAAAAATAAAGCATAAATTATTTTTTCTGAAGTAATTGTGAACATAGAAGGGAAAAACCAAACTGCCGAAAAACCAAGTACAAATGGGATAACCATACTTGTAATACTTGTATAGGCTGCTACCTTCCCCTGTTTCAACATAATTTGCAATTGAACTTCCATCCCTGCCACAAATAATAACATCACCACTGCCAAACTGGTAATTCCATCCATGGCAATTTTTGTAGCGCCTGTTACAGGGAATATGGTATTACAGAAATCAGGTAGCAAGGAGCCGAATACAGTTGGGCCAAGGATAATACCCAATAATATTTCTCCCATTACACTTGGCATTTTTATTTTTTTACCCAATTCCGCAAAAATACGCGACAGAATTAATATTCCGCCAATGCTTCCAAGCAAAACTATAATATCATTATGTTCTAATTTTAGCATGCGGTATTTAAACTCTAGAATGAATAATTAATAAATTACATGGCAAATGAGCTAATATATACTCAATGTCATGCGTAAAAATTCTATCTAAAAGATTTAAATGTGTATCGGGCGAATTTATTATTAGTAAATCCGACTTCCTATCTTTTGCATATTTACTAATTGCATATCCTGGCTTGCCTTTTACACTTTTGTTGCTTACATTTATTCCTGTAGTATCATATTTTTGAATGATGGATTGAATGCACTCTTCCATTTCATTGTTGAAATTTTTTTTAATTTCTTTTGCTTCTGGCGCTGTGCTATCGTCGGCTATTACCATCGATAATCCTGGCATATTTATTTCATTAACAATTGCTACATCCTTTATTTTAAAACATTTTGCAAAATAAAAGGTGGCACCTATGGTATGAATGGTTTTTTTATTTTCTACACCATTTACAACAATCCTTTTATATTTTTTTGGATGCTCTAATGGGTTTATTAACAATAGAACCGAACATTTTGCTTTCCTACATATTGTACGTGCTATGGAACCTAGATAAAATTTAATTACATTTTCTGTTTCAAGAGCCCCTATTATTAATAAGTCTACGATATTAAGTTTACACAATTTTAATATTGTTTCTACTGGATCACCTTCCATCCATATAACCCTATAGCGGCTTTCATCCATCTCTACCTGACTCATCAAGTTATCCAAGTAAAGTTCTTTTTCAGCAGTTTTTTTTCCTATGTGTATGAGTATTAATGTAGCATTTAATATATCTGAAAGATATTTTGCCTCTACCAGCACCGACAAACAGCGAGGTGAAAAGGATACAGCTACCGCTATTGTTTCGAAAGGAAAAGCGGCGCGTTTTTTTAATTTACTTAAATCCATTTGCGAAATAATAATTAATTGTGGACATAAAGATATACATTATCAATGCCTCCTGGTCATTTTTTTTACTAGGAATTAAATTCATATAAAATTATCAATAATTTTATATGAATTTAATTCCAAAAATTTTTTAAGGTGAAAAATAAATTGATTTGTGCTGCTAAATAATAACTCCGTCATTTATCGAAGAGCTGCGGAATGCTATTTTTTTTTAACATGCCACATAAAAAAATTATTTATTTAAATTTTGAACTTGTTCTATTTTTTTATGCATCACTTTAAACCATAATGGTGGCAATAATGCTAATAACATCATACCTGGGTATCCTGTGGGAAATTGTGGTGAAGTATCAAAATTTCGCAAAACCTGGTATTTCCTACTTGCCATATAATGATGGTCGGAATGACGGCTTAATTCAAATAGCATGATCCGCCCTAATGGATGGTTGGAATTCCAAGAATGTATCGGCATCACTCTTTCATATACATTTTCGCCAGTCTTTTTTCTTCGTAATCCATAATGCTCTATATAATTAACTGTTTCAAGCAAAAATATTCCAAATAATGCTGCTCCCATAAAATAAAATACTACCATGTACCCAAATATAAAATATATTAATACTATCATAGCCAACTGAATTAATAAAATTTGAATCATCTCGTTTTTGATTGAAAACAATGGTATTCCTTTTTTTCTTAATTCTTTGGCCTCTATTTCCCATGCAGAAATAAAGCTAAATATTATTGAACGAAACCAAAATTTATAAATTGTTTCCCCATACCTTGCTGAAGCCGGATCATTATCGGTGCTTACATTTTTATGGTGCCCTCTATTATGCTCTATTATAAAATGCATGTATAAGGATGTAAGTAATAGCGCTTTCGCTAAAAATTGTTCGAAGGGCTTTACCCTATGACCTAATTCATGGGCTGCATTTATTCCTAACAGACCGCATAAAACTCCCATACTTGCTACCTTTCCGGCCATTTCGTACCAAGGCTGTGTTGCATGGAAAGAAAATAAAAAATAAATCAACGAAAAATATTGTACCGGAACCATCAGGTATAATATATAATCAAAATTTTTATTTTCCTTCGCTAAATTCTCTTCCATTTCTGTATAATTTTTTGAATTGGTATTCAAAAAAAGTTCTGTAAAGGGTATTAAAAGGAAACTATAAACTGGCAATAACCAGCTGAACCATCCTTCCATAGTTAATGATACGACACCTATTATAGGACCTGTTAAAATAGTAATGTACTTTAATGCCGAAATATTCATAATTAAAATAATTAATTTTTTTATTTAAATTTTAAAAAATACATGATTCAATT
>Ga0209086_10003196_pt1 | contig 12589 bp, 8 predicted proteins | sample M_130207_XF_Meta_FD_187312 | JGI IMG/M metagenome (GOLD analysis project Ga0209086, IMG submission 187312) | Freshwater microbial communities from Lake Montjoie, Canada to study carbon cycling - M_130207_XF_MetaG (SPAdes) (version 2) | ecosystem: Environmental > Aquatic > Freshwater > Lake...
AAGACAATTGTTAATCGTAAAAAGTCGGGTAAAGGCAAGACATTAAAATTGAAAAATTTATAAATCAGTTTTACATATTATAAAACATATTAAACATTACGATTGTTACTATATAAGTATATACTAACAATGATTTGCTATTTCCTGATTATTTATTTAATTTATATTCAAACGGTTAATACTGTTTTACAAGAATTGTTTCACATGAATAATAACGGCTGGAAAATAGTAGGGAATAAAAATATAACAGATGCTGTATTTAGACCGTATAGCTTGAACGGACTAATGTCTCATTATATTATTGGCGACGACAAAGTTATTAATGTGGACAGTAAAAGAAAGGATGATTCCAATTTGTGGTATTTTAGTAAGCAATTCCCGACTAATTTCTCTTTGAAAAATTCAAGTATATTTTCATTTACTATGAGCAGTTTTTCCGGAGATTTTAAAAACCCAAATAGCCCTTTATCGGCTTTAATTAGAGTAACAAATAATGTTACAAATGAGCTTATCATATTTCCTGTTAATCATTTAATTGCAAAATACAATGGGTCAATTCAGGAATTTGTTGTGCCGATGGTCCATACCTTGTGGCTTAATGGTCTCAATTATACGCAAATTGGAGTCAATCATTTCAAAAATGTCCTGCAAAATGTCAAGCAAATTGATATTTTGGGGGATTGGACGCGAGGCAACGAAACAATGGGTCTTGATAATGTTTTAATTGGGTAGATTTACCTAGGCAAATTATTGTATTTTATAATTTAATATTTTTATAACCAGAATTGGTAACAAAAATATTCATGGGATTTTATCATATTTCTCAGTAACAAATATTTTCTAAAAAGTAAAAAGGGAAATGATTTTTGGACATTTATAAATGTCCAATTTTAAGAACCTGAAAAAAGTTTCAAAAAACAGTGTTTTTTTCACGTTGTGACTGAGATGCTGACAATTATTTTTTTTGTGTAAAAAAATCGTGACGATATTTTTTTCTGTTTTTTGACAAAACCCTTAGGGGATTTTATATATTGCTTATATATAGCAATGTTTAGCAATGATTCTGTCCCCCAAAATCCCCATAATTTTTATTGTGAAAAATGTCACTATACAACGTCTAATAAAAAGGATTTCAACAAACATCATAATACCAAAAAACATTTAAGCAATGATAAATCAACATTTTCAATCCAAAAATCCCCAAAAATCCCAAGCCCTCTGTATGACTGCATATGTGGTAAGACATATAAAGATAATTCAGGATTATGGAGGCATAAAAAAATATGCGATTATCAAGAAAAAGTGAACACTGGCAACAAGAGCGATATTATAAATGATTTTGAAAATGAAATGAACAAATCTGAGTCATTTGATAAGAATCTGCTATTTGAATTATTAAAACAAAACCATGAACTACAAAGGCAGCTGATTGAAATGTCTATAAAAAACAATACAACCACCAATTCAAATAACACAATAACTAACAACAGTGTCAATACAAACTGTAACAATTCATTCAATTTGCAGGTTTTTCTGAATGAGAAATGTAAAGATGCTATGAATATGAGCGAATTTATTGATACGATTAAGGTGCAATTATCAGACCTGGAGAATTTTGCTCAAGATGGCTATGCTGGTGGCGTTTCAAATATTATTGTGAAAGGGTTAAACGCAATAGACACATATTTGCGCCCCATTCATTGTAGCGACTTGAAACGAGAAACCGTGTATATTAAAGACAATGATTGCTGGATAAAGGAGACAGATGAGAAGCTTGTATTAAAAAATGCAATTAAAAAGGTAGCTTTTAAAAACATCAGGCAAATCAATGAGTGGGTAAAAGAGAATCCGGAATGCAAAGACCCTAGAACAAAAAAATTTGATAAATACAATAAAATAGTAATGAACTCTATGTCTGGCGTAACAGAACAAGAACAGCACGACAATATAGACAAAATAGTGCGAAATGTTACAAAGGCTGTTGTAATAGACAAATACATAGAAAAATAATTAGTTATTCAAATGTTTCTTATATATTATATAAAAAACATTATAAAAAATATATAACATTATATTATTATGGATACAATCGCTTGGAATCTAATTGACAAATATTTTAAAGACAATCCGTATAATTTAGTTGCCCACCATTTAGACTCATATAACGACTTTTTTGACAAAGGTATTTTTCAGATTTTTCGTGAAAACAATCCCATTCGTTTTATTGAAAGAGAGGAGCAAAATAAGGAAATAACCAGGGAGGGCAGAGTAGTTGAAAAAGGCAGAAATGAATGTTTTTTATATCTTGGTGGAAAAACTGGTGACAAATTATACTTTGGTAAGCCCGTCATATATGACAGTACTATTGAAACTGGAGAACCTTACCCACATTTTATGTATCCAAATGATGCCCGTTTAAGAAATATGACATATGGCACAACAATTCATTATGATGTTGATGTTGACTTTGTCTATTATGAAGGTGAACAAAAAATGGAGGAAACCATTACTCTAGAAAAAATATATCTAGGTCGTTTCCCTATTATGACACACTCAAATTTATGTATTTTGAAAGGTATGCCAACTGAAGCCCGTTTCAATTTAGGTGAATGCCGAAATGACTTTGGTGGATATTTTATTATTGATGGAAAAGAAAAATGTATTGTTAGTCAGGAGAAATTCGCAGATAATATGCTCTATGTCAGACAAAATAAGGCAGATAATATGTATAGCTACTCGTGCGAAGTCAGGTCAGTTTCCGAAGACAGTTCTAAACCTATTCGTTACACGAGTGCAAAGATGGTCGCACCAGATGCGACCTACTCTAATAACCAAATTGTTATTGACGTGCCTAATGTAAGAAAGCCTATTCCGCTATTCATTTTGATGCGTGCATTGGGTGTAGTATCTGACAAAGCTATTATTGAATGTTGCCTACTTGATTTGGAAACAAACTCAAATATGATAGATTTATTTATTCCGTCTGTTCACGATACGAACAAAATATTCACGCAACAAACGGCGCTAGAGTTTATCAAGACATTTACCAAAAGACAAACTGTTTCGGCAGTTTTAGAAATTCTTATGAATTATTTTTTGCCGCACGTTGGTGAAGACAATTTTTTAAATAAGGCATATTATGTAGGTTTTATGGTCAACAAATTATTGCGAGTTTATATGAAGCGTGAGAAGCCTACAGACCGTGACAATTTCAAGTTCAAACGTGTTGAAATGTCAGGCACACTAATTTATGACCTGTTTCGCGAGTATTTTTTGATACAAAATCGCGGCATATTCTTGAAGATGGACAAGGAGTTCTATTATCATCCAGGCAAATATCGTTCCAACTTTATGTCGCTAATCCAGGACAATTACAAGGATTTTTTCAAGGAGCGCATTATTGAAGACGGTTTCAAAAAGGGCTTCAAGGGCAACTGGGGCGCCGACCCAAATACAAAGCGCCTAGGTCTCGTTCAAGATGTCAATCGTTTGTCTTGGTTCACATTTATGAGCCATTTGCGCAAAATTAGTCTGCCACTAGACCCAACATCTAAAGTAGTTGGACCTCATTATTTACATGGGTCGCAATGGGGAATCATTGACCCTGTTGACACACCTGATGGTGGTAATGTTGGTCTACATAAGCATATGTCTATTAGCACAGTTATTACAAACGGATTCTCTTCTATGCCTCTTATTAAGTGGTTAAGAGCCAACACACCGTTAAAATTAATTCAAGAGTGTAGTCCAAAAATGTTGGCATCTGCGACTAAATTATTTGTAAATGGTAATTGGATTGGAATAATGGAAAACCCGATTGAAAATGTGAATACACTGAAGCTTTTTAGACGCAATGGCATTATACCAATTTACACGAGTATTTCATTTAGTTTTGAGTCAAATATTGTATATATTTACACGGATTCAGGACGTCTTACTCGCCCGGTTTATTACAAAGATAGCGACGGCAAACTCAGTTATAATCACGGAAATATACGCGAAACCATTTTGTCGCATCAGTTTCATTGGACACAAATTGTTGCTGGTTTTGAAGAAAAGAAGAAAGATAACTTCTCTTTGAGAAAAAATATATTATATGAAGCAAATGAATTATATCCGGGTTACAACAGTTTAGACCGTTTACTAGATATGTTGCAACAAAATAAGGGAATTGTAGATTATTTGGACACTTCAGAGTCAGAAACAGCACTAATTGCCACCCGACCTGACCAAATAAAGGACAATAAATTTTACACGCATTCAGAAATAGACCCATCGTTAATGTTTGGAATAATGGGTAATTCCATTATTTACCCTGAATCAAATCAGTTGCCTCGTGATGTGTTTTCTTGTGGTCAAAGTAAGCAGGCAGTATCAATGTATCATTCCAATTACCAGATGCGTTTGGATAAGATGGGTGTTATTTTAAATTATGGTCAGGTGCCGCTGATTAAGTCGCGATACTTGAAATATATTAATAATGAAGAACAGCCCTATGGAGTCAATGCGATTGTTGCAATTATGAGTTACACTGGATACAATGTGGAAGACGCCATTTTAATTAATGAAGGTTCTATTAAAAGAGGTCTCTTCAGAACAAGCTATTACACAACGTATGAAGCCAGAGAAGAGAGCTCAAGAGTATCAGGTGGTAATACTAATTCGTTTTTCTCAAATATTGAGTCCAAACAAAACGTGTCTAGATTAAAAGAAGGATTTGATTATAGCAAACTTGACGAACACGGTCTAATCAAGGAAAATACTGAAATACATGACCGTGTTGTTTTAATTGGACAAGTAACGTCATCTACTGAAAACAGAGGTGAGTTTGCGGATAATTCAAAGACAACAAAGAAAGGTCAGCTCGGATTCGTTGATAAGTCGTTTATTTCGGAGGGCGAGGAGGGCTTCAGAATCGCAAAAATTCGTGTTCGCGAAGAACGCCTTCCAGCAATTGGTGACAAAATGGCTTCAAGGGCCGGTCAAAAAGGAACTTTAGGTCTCATTATTCCAGAAGAGGATATGCCTTTTACAGCTGACGGTGTCAGACCCGACCTCATTATTAACCCACATGCTCTTCCGTCACGTATGACAATTGGTCAACTAGTAGAATGTCTGTTAGGCAAGGCGTGCACATTGTATGGTGGTTACGGTGACTGCACTGCATATGCTACAAAGGGTGCCAATTATGACACATATGGACCAATGTTGACAAAAATGGGTTACCATAATTCAGGTAACCAAATCTTGTATAATGGTTTCACAGGGGAACAATTATATTCTGAAATATTCATTGGACCCACCTATTATATGCGTTTGAAGCACATGGTTAAGGATAAAATCAATTATCGTGCCACAGGTAAGCGCAGTGCTTTAACAAGACAGACGAATCAGGGAAGAGCAAATGATGGTGGTTTAAGACTAGGTGAGATGGAACGTGATGGTATTATGGCACATGGTCTATCGTATTTCTTGAATGAGTCTTATATGGTCCGTGGTGACGAATATTATATGGCAGTTTGTAATAAAACTGGCGGTATTGCTGTTTATAACCCGGAACGCAATCTATTCTTAAGTCCATTTTCAGACGGTCCTCTTATGTTTAGTAATTCAAAGGAAGGTCAACCTGTTTTAGACGCGTTCTCAGTTTATGGCAGGTCATTCAGTATTTTGCGCATCCCATATGCTTTGAAATTGCTAATACAAGAACTTCAAGTAATGAATGTTCAGATGCGCATTATTACCGAAGAAAATGTTGACCAGTTACTTAATTTGTCTTACCAATCACAGAATATTGACAAGTTGCTTGGTATAGACCACGGGGAAGATGGTTTAGCAAATCGCGAAATAAATGAAATTATTGAGAATTACAAGAAGCAAATGACGGCAAGGGTAAAGCAAGTGCCTCGTGAATATGGAATTGATAAGGAACCAGGTAAAGAAATGCCTCAAAGTTTAGAAGCTGATACATCACCAGTAGAAAACCCAGTATTCAATATTGGTAGCGAAGTTATTGTCAAGAATGAAGAAACCAGAGAAAATTTACACGCAGTTATTAATAAAATATATATGGATGGCCAAGGCAATGAAATGTATAATGTAGTTTATGATGATGGAGAATTGGAACGAAATGTTAGTGGTTCCAGAGTTAAGTTGTATAGCGTAGTTTCTCCAGTTAGTCCTATAATTTCACCTCCACAAAATAGTCCTGAGAGTCTTGCTAGTTCAGTTCAAAGCTCAGTTTCTAATACAGTTAATAGTTTAGACTCTAGTTTAGGTGACATTGGAACATCAGTATCTAGCACATTAAGTGGTGCATTTGATGTTGTATCAAATAAAATTGGTTCTATAAGTGATGCTATTAGTGGTGAAAGTCCCCAATTAGAAATATTTGATGACTCGCAAATGAATACTGTATTTAATAAGTTACCGACGGATAAAAAGGCTACCATCATTAAGATGGACGAAGAACAACGTATAGCTGTAATGACCCAAATAATGGCACAAGCACAGGCACAATCGCAGTCAGGCGGTGGCTTAGCATCGTATTTTAGCAATCTGCCTGTTCAAAACCAAATTGCTGCTTTGCAAAATACATATAAGAGCATGGCCAACGAATTTAAGCAACTTTCAGGTGTAGTTAGCGCACCACAAATAACCATTGTGAAGCCACAGTCTGCTGCCGAGGCATTATATGGCGGTTCATTGTCGTTATTTGCTCCTTTAAATGGTCTAAACGCAAGTGATACAAACGCAAGTGATACAAACGCAAGTGAAAAGAATACAAATGACAGTAGCACTACTAGTACTAGTACTAGTAATAACAGTAATGACAATAGTAATTTAAGCAAAGGTTTTACCGTAGTTAAAAAGATTTAATTCAAATTCAAATAAAAAGAAGAAAAAAAGACAAAATAATATAAATAAAAATTGAAATAAAAGTAACTCTTGTTTATATTATTATATTATAATAGAAAATGTCAACACTTCAAAACACCAGTAGTTTAATTTCGTCCATATACAAGTCCAGAACAATTCTTCTAGACCTAATGAATTCGCAAGGCTATTACACAAGCGAGTATGAAGGATTTAGTATAAATGAAGTAAATACAATGAAGGTAAATAATCAATTAGATATGATTTTAGAAAAGGCATCGGAAGATGTGGATATAAAGAGGAAACCGAAGATTTATATTCGCTATTATTTAGCAAAATCTTTAAGACCGCAAAATTTGCAGGAGATGATTGACGATTTATTCAATGTTGAGGAAGTTTTAACAAAGCATGATACGCTGTTTATTGTTGTAAAGGATGAAGTGAATGAGACATTAATAAACACATTAAAGCATATTTGGGAGCAAGACAAGATTTTCATTGTTATCCAGAATTTGAAACGATTACAGTTTAATATTCTGAAGCACGTTCTAGTTCCTCCGCATCGCGTTCTAAGTAGCGCTGAAGTTATTACCATAAAGAAACGATATAATGTTATGGAAGACGCACAGTTCCCAGATATTTCACGATTTGACCCAGTAGCGCAGGCGATTGGTATAAGACCTGGACAAGTATGCGAAATCATCCGACCTAGTAAGACGGCAATTTCGGCACCTTATTACAGAATTTGTATGTAATTAAAACTATAAACCGGTTAACCGAATAAACCTAAAACAATGAATATATTTTGTTTATAATTTAATATACAAAATATATAATATGGATACTACAACTAAACCCAAACAAAATGAAGAGAAGATAAAGAGTATAAATCAACGTTTTTTATCTGCTTTAGATGATTTCAAAAAGTATTATGTTTTTTATAATAAAAATCCAGAAGTAGATGAATATTCAAACAATTTTCAAAATTCAAAAAATCAGTTACAAGGTTTAAGCGGAGAAATGTATTCTTTAACCAATAATATTCAAAAAAATATAAAAGTATTAGCAGACGAGATGAGTGATATTTCAAAAAAATTAAATATAGAAAAGGGCAAAAATAACAAATACGAAAAAACATTATCCGGCTTAAAAGGTACCGAATCAGGGTCTAATATATTAATTAGTAATACAAAAGAAGAGTATATTATTAGTTATATTCTTAATACCGTATTATTTGCAGGTATTCTATTTATTTTAGCATTAATGCTTCCAACAAAATTTTCATATGGTTTAATTATTATTGCCCTAATATACATATACAAAACAGGATTGTTTACAACATTTTTATCAATTATTCGTAAAATGTAATCTGTCTTCGTAAATACCTTTTTTTTATATTATACAAATATTTATAATGTTTTCATTCCTTTTTAGAAAACCAACTAACAAAATGTATTATACTGATACAAATATACAAAGTTATATAAGAAAAATAGAAAATGACTTGAATGAAAAGGCTTTGAATGAAAAAACTATAATTGTTCCAAGTAAAATAGAAACAAATAAAATATTAACAATGAGTTATGAAAACCCATTACTCTCATTTATCAGTATTGTATTTTTTTTAGCCAGATATAAATTTAAAAATTGGATAAAATAATAGTTTCTTTGTTTATATTATATTATGGTTAATCAAAATATAAATGATAATGAAAATGAAAATATGAATTTAAAATCGGATATATTAAAAATTGAGGCACTAGAAAAAGAATACAAGTCTGTCTTAGCTCAATATGAAGAAGCTTATAAAAATTGCAATTCTGAAATGAAAAATAACTTGAATAAAAAAAAAGCCAGTTTCAAAACATTCAATAATCGTGCTTACTGGGGAACATCTGGACTAAAAGAAGGGTCAGTTAATTCTCAATCTGATTGTGAAAATATGTGTGCTTCTGATATAAAATGCTCAGGTGCTACATTTAATACAAAAAAGAATTATTGTTGGGCTAGGAGTGGGAATGGAATATTAGCACCTAGTTCAAGTGTAAATGTTGCATTATTGCCAACAGCAAAAGGCTGTGTTTTAACATTAAAGGCCTTGAATAATAGGTTAATTGAATTAAACCAAGAACTAACAAAGTTGATTGAAAATACAAATTCAGAATTAGCAAAGGAACGCGCAAAAAAGAATAATTCAAAAGCTCAACTTCATAAATATTATGCTGAGTTGCTTAAACAACGATTACATATGGCTAAAATTTTAGAAGAGACTCAAGTACTTGATGATGAAAATAATGACCAACATCTGTTTGTTTCAACACAAGACAGTTCTCTACGTGTTTGGATAATAATCGCTGCTGTTTTAAGTCTAGTTGTTATTGGTAAAATGTTAGGAAGAGAAACGTCGTTTTCCCAAAAATTTTGGATAGTAATTATGGTTTTAGTATTAATTGCGTCTTTTAGCATTAGTAATGCTTCTGGATTTTCAGTATGGTGTATATTAGTATTATTAATTGTTTTAATGCGAATGGATATTATTCCTAGTCCAAAAGACAGTGAATAAAGAATAAAGAATAACAAATAAATACAAAAAATCAAATATTTTTGTATTTATATATATTAGTAAATGACTGATACACAAACAAATTCATTATTTTCGTCTTTAATTCATGGAAGTAAGTTTAATCAAAAACAACATTTAGATAATAAAAAACTTAATTTTAAACATAAGGATGAATGTAAATATAGAGAAGGGTTTTCAAATACAAATGCTACAACAAACGCAAATGCTACAACAAATACAAATGTTAATACCAATCCTGATGCCAAATTAAATGAGATAAACGCATTACAATCCCAATATGATAGTTTATTAAAAAATTACAATGACTTATATAAACAAGTATCGGATAATACTCAAAAAGGAATGAATAGATTAAACAAAAATAATCCATATTTAAATAATAATATTATACCAAATAATTCGGCTGGGGAATTGCCAATTATTAGTTCAGGAATTGGAGGATATGTAACGAGTCAAGGATTATTTAAAAATTATGCCGATAAGTCTGTTTTTGATTCAACTGCTGGAAAAAATGGCTGCCCTACTAATACTATAAATGATGTCAAATTAGACAATTATTCATCAACCTTTATGCAAGGTAAAGATATGATAAGTGGTCAATCGTGCGGTTATGAAGGTTCAAATGTATATGTCACAAAATTAGTAAATACGCCAATCTCAAACTTCATGGGTTGCTATACAAATAGTACAACAGCTATTCCGACACCTTCTAATTCTGCAAGTGCTAATGCTGTTACTGATAGAAAACTAATTGTGCCAAAAATGACAAATAATGGTCAAAACGATTTTATAGCATCAGCATCTAGTGTATTAAGTAATTCTGATTCAATGGGAGCGTGGACAGCATTTGACCAAAATCCAAATACTTATTGGAATAGTGGTGCAGGTAATGATTGGTTGTATCAGAGTACAGGTTTGTATGCTGGTAAAAATAGTTTACCCGTTGTTCAAAAAAATGGTACAACTGGAGTCATTAAAGGTGAATGGTTAGTAATCAATATGCCTGGAATTAACACTTCCAAAGTAAAGAATGCTACATTGACTAGTTATGATATCCAAGGCATTGATAGTAATGCATTTAGGACTAATCCAAATACATGGTATATTATCGGTCGTGATGATAAGGCAAAAAAATGGATAGAGATTGATTATCAAAAACTAACAAATTATTCTCCGGAAATGCAAACATATACGATTGCCAACCCAAAACCATATGCCGCGTATGGAATAATTATTACAGCTATTGGTGATGGAACATCAGCATGGACGAAGCATTATACCAAGATTTCTTCGTGGAATTTGTATACTAGCAATACTGTTACTAATGCTAGTCCTAGTCCGAATGCTGTATCTAATAAACCACCAGCTATGACAAATATAGGTAATACAACTATGGATAAATGTAAGGCATATGCAACAGATAATGGATATTCATTCTTTGCTATGCAAGGATTACAATCAGACGGAACTGCTGCCTGTTTAGTTGGCAATGATAAACAGCAAATAATATCTTACGGTTCAGCAGATAACCAGGTAAATTTTATCCCATTATGGACTTCAAATACCGCAAATTCAAGTTATACAACTGCTACAATCACGTCAGCCGGTCAAATAACATTATCAACCGCAAATGGTGAAATAAAAACTCTCAATGACGCTTATCAAAAATGCAAAAATGTGTTTTCAAAATCAAAAGGTTATGACGCTCCTGGAAATGATTTGGTACATATGAAAAATACTACTATGGATAAGTGTAACACCGCATGTATAAATGATGACAGGTGCGTTGGATTTGCTATCACAGATAATAATAATGAATGTTGGATAAAATCAGATATTTCAAAACGCAATGAGAAATCAAACAGAAATTTATATTCGTTATCAAGAGAATCCAAAGATACCAATTGTGTTTTTTTTATTATGTTACAAGCTGACGGAAATATGTGTTTATATAATGGTAAACCAAATGACACAATTGTATCTATATTTTCAACAAATACAACAACTAAACAAAAGGATAAAAATGAAGAATGGGTTTCTTCAAAGGGTAAATATGGTAAACCCTACTTGTTATCTGGTCAAACTTTATCAACAAATGACTGGATAGGGTCAGATGATGGTTCGTTAAAATTAATAATGCAACCAGATGGTAACTTGGTTCTTTACACATCAGTCAAAAAAATAGGTTGTTCTATAGATGCAAAAACAAATATGAAATATGGAAGTGATAACGTGAATGCTGTATACAAATTAGACAATACAGGATATCCGAATAATTTAGGAAATATTGGATATATAGATAAAGATGCCGTATTACATAAATATCCAGGTTCAATGTTAGGATATTCAACAGATTATTCATTTTATGACCAATTTGATTCACCTGGTAATGATATTAGTCAAGTCAAAAAGAATAACATGGATGAATGCAAAACAGAATGTAATAAAAATGAAAAATGTGGTGGATTTGTTTGGAAAGGAAATGCAGATTCAAATATATGCTATTTGAAGAATTCCGGCATTGTTTCAAAAAGTAAAAGGGTTGTAAATCAAAATACAAAGATGGCAGTTAGAAAACCTAAAATAATAAGCACAAAAATGCCGTCTAGTATTAATGAAATTGATTCAATCAGATATCAGAATTATAAAAAAGGCGATGATGTAAATGTCAATAGTAATTATAACGACCCTGTTATTACCGATAAACTAAAAAATGATATAAAAAATGTTCAGAATAAATTAGTTGCAGTTGCTGGGCAAATTGCTAGTAAAATGGAGGAAATGTATCAATATGATAAGAGTTTATTTGTAAAAATGAATATGAATGATGAGCAGGTTAAAAATCAAATAATGATGTATAAGACAATAGATATGCGGTTAAATAATTATAATCCAAATTCAAATTCAAATAGCAGCAACCAAGATATAAATAATAGTAACAGACAAGAAGGAATGCAAAATTTAGGTATTAATGACATTAATGGTATGTTGTTAGATTCGGATTTGCATATTTTACAGGAGAATTATGGATATATCTTTTGGAGTATTTTAGCAGTTGGATTATTAACTGTAACAATTAATGTGATGAAGAAGAATGAATAATAATGTATAATTTTATATAATAAATAA
>Ga0209086_10003197_pt1 | contig 12586 bp, 9 predicted proteins | sample M_130207_XF_Meta_FD_187312 | JGI IMG/M metagenome (GOLD analysis project Ga0209086, IMG submission 187312) | Freshwater microbial communities from Lake Montjoie, Canada to study carbon cycling - M_130207_XF_MetaG (SPAdes) (version 2) | ecosystem: Environmental > Aquatic > Freshwater > Lake...
ACCAAGCCCAACGTCTCGCTCCGCCCTCAAACTCTTGACGATGATCGCCCCCAACACATGCTCTCGCGCGTGCGTCCTACCGTTGTGCGCCGGCTACGAGCAACGCCCGAACGGCAGTGCCATTCGGCGCAGGACTCTTTCAATTAAAATGGCCTACAAACCAGCACTCAGAGGAGTTCCGGGAATTAGCGTGCCCATGACAATTACGCAGGTATTGAGTTGGGTGCCACGGTCACGGCTTTGCGTGGCCGTGTCTTCACTACGATCGAAGCACGGCCACGCAAAGCCGTGACCGTGGCACCCTGAAAACAAGCCTTTTCTATCCGGATAGCCTCTCAGAGGAGTTCCTGGATCGGCGTTCCGTGGTAGAGGACCGGAACGGGGCGGCCTTCGTGTTGGAAGACTCGGTCGGTGGCGACGCCGAGTTGGCGGTAGATTGTGGCGAGGACATCGTTGTAGTGAATCGGTCGATCCTGCGGGATCTCGGCTCGGGCGTTGCTCGTGCCAAGTACCTGTCCCGTCTTGAGGCCACCGCCGGTCAGTACGACGGAGAAGACATCACTCCAGTGGTCGCGCCCGGCCGTGGTGTTGATCTTCGGTGTGCGTCCGAACTCGGAGACGATCGCGACCAGCGTTGAGTCCAACAGGCCGCGCTCTGTGAGGTCGTCCAACAGAGTCGAGACCGCCTGGTCGAGTCGCGGCAGCAGTGTGTTCTTCATCGACGTGAAGTTACCGACGTGGGTGTCCCAGTCCTGATTGTCGGCGAAGTTGACGAGCGTGAATGGGACGCCCGCCTCGGCCAGTCGTCGGGCGAGCAATGCTCGCTGGCCGAACTTGTGGCTCCCGTAACGCTGGCGAGTTTCCGGTGTCTCTTGTGAGAGATCGAAGGCGTCTCGCGTCACGGGATGGTTGACCATGTCGAGGGCCGTGCGGCGAAACTGGTCGAGGCCGGTCATCGTGCCACTGGCATCGGACTCGCGCGAGAGGGTGTCCAACCGCTGCAACAAACCCTGCCGATCCTGAAAGCGACCCGCGTCGATCGATGGCGACATCACCAGATACGGCGGCACTTCAAACGGAGACGTGGCGTCGGTTGGGACGGGACCGGACTCGAACGGATCGAAGGCCATGCCGAGGAAGTGTGCTCCCGCATACCGGACACGATCGCCGAGTTGCCCCTTGTCCGGAACACAGACGTACGCGGGGAGGCCAGGTCGGCTGGGGCCTCGCAACTTCGCGACGAACGAGCCGACTGAGGGCTGATTGTTGCGGTTCTTCGTGGTGACGTTGGCTCCAGGATAATCGTAGCCGGTCAGCACCCAATGGATCGCAGCCTCATGACTGGGAGTCCCATGATGCACGCTGCGAAGGACGTTGAACCGGTCGGTCCTCGCCGCCAACCGAGGCAGGTGTTCACAGACGCGATATCCCGGCAGCGTCGTCGCGATCGAATCGAACTCGCCCCGGTATTCGCTCGGCGCGGACGGCTTCATGTCCCATGTGTCGAGTTGTGAGCAGCCGCCTTGCAGCAGGATGACGATCGCCCGCTTGGCCGGTGCTTCAATCAAAGCCGCTCTGGCCGAGGAAGGCTGGACGGTTGAGTCGAGTCCCGCCGCCAGACTGCCGATGGCGACGCCTCCTGTCTGAAGGAAGTGACGACGGCTGGTCTCGCTCAGTCTGTTCTCGACGGACTCGTCGCGCGGCATCGAAAGGGTTCCTCAACTGAGTTCGGGAATGTGATCGCCGTACGAGATGTGGATCGGTCGGCCAGCCGCGTCGTTGAAGGTCTGGCGGTAGTCGATCCCCAGATGATGGAAGATCATCGAGCGGAAGTTCTGCGGTGTCAGTTCGCGCTGGATCGGGTGTTCGCCCTTGGAATTCGTCGCGCCGATGATTTGGCCCATCCGCTTGCCGCCTCCCGAGACGAGGATCGACATGGCGTGAGGCCAATGGTCGCGGCCCCAATTCAGTTTGCCGGTGCTGCTCCCTTTTTGTTCGTTGCCACGCGGCGTGCGACCGAACTCACCCGTGACGATGACGAGGACTTCCTCATCAAGGCCGCGCTGATAGATGTCTTCGATCAGCGCGGTCACGGCCTGGTCGAGACCCGGCAGTCGTTCGCGCATGGCGGTCGGCAGGTCGCCGTTCACGGCGTGATCGTCCCAGTTGTAGATCTCCTTGCCGCCGGGCACGCCGACGGTGACAAAGCTGACTCCCGCTTCGACCAGCCGCCGCGCGAGCAGTGCCTGTTGTGCCCAGCCTTCGCCGTATCGCGCGCGGGTCTTCGGGTCTTCCTTCGAGAGATCGAAGGCGACTCGCGCCCGGTCGCCACCGATGATCTCGAACGCCTGACGATTGAAGGCGTCAAACGAATTCATCGCCCCCGCGTCGAGGTCCGTTCGCAGGCGATCGATCTGACCGAGCAGCGTCTGGCGGTCGTCGAGCCGGCGGCCATCGACTGTCGCGGTGGCGTTTTGCAGACCCTTCTCGCTGACGGTCGGCGGGCGGTACATGTTGCCCCAGTACCCGGTCGCGGTCGTCGGCACGTAGCTGTAATGAGTCGCCCCCATCCCGCAGGCGACCGGCATCCCGTGATGGCACTGGCCGAAGACACGGCTAACGACGGCCCCGATCTCGGGGTGGACCGACTCGTTCTTCGATTCGTCCCAGTTCGGATAGCCGCTCATCATCACCGGGATGCCGTCGTTGTGACCGGCGTAGTTGTGCGAGCAGGACCTGATTAGCGTGAACTTGTCGGCGATCTTGGCGTGCATCGGTAGCAGTTCGCAAAGCTCCATCCCCGGCACGTTAGTCTTGATCGGCGAGAACGGCCCGCGAATCTCCCGCACAGCATTCGGCTTGAGGTCATACGTCTCGAGGTGCGACGGCCCGCCGTTCTGCCAGAGAAGAATCACAGACTTCTTCGACGGCGTCGTCCGGTACTCGCCCGATTCCGCCGCGAGGGCTTGCATCCGAAACAGGTCCGCCAGAGTGATTCCGCCAACGCCGAGGGCCCCGACTCGCAGCATATTCCGCCGCGTGATGCCGTCACACAGACGGTGCTGATTGGTAAGCAGGTCAAGCACGAGGAAGCCTCACAAGATTCCGATTCCCACCAAATCCGAGTTCACGCCAGCACTGCCGTGTGACGGCAGCCCCGCAAGAGGTCGCATGGTAGCTTTGTCGGCGGGACAACACCAAGGCGATTACTGATTCTTGGGAGGTGTGCCTTCGTTTCAGGGACATATGAAGAGGTCGATGCTGATGAGAATCTGGCGAATCGACGATCTGTCCTCAACACTGATCAGCTTGTTGAAAAAACGATGCACAGGAAGCTTGCCTGTGTTTTCTAGCTAGAAATACGCGCAGGCGAGCCGCCTACTCTCCGTTTTTCAACAGGCTGTTAGGGCTGGAAAGCGGCAACCCGCCGCGACACAATCCCGCCCGTCGTTCACAACAACTTTTGGCAGAGAGGACAGGGCATCGTGGAGCAGTCGTTGGCAGGTCAAGTCGCACTGGTGACGGGAGCAGGGCGTGGATTGGGGAGGGCGTTTGCCGAGCGATTGGCCGCGTTGGGCTGTGCCATCGCCGTGCATGGCATGAGAGAAAACGGACCCGCTGAATACGGCGAAGGGACCACGCTGACCGAAACCGCACGGCAGATCGGGGAGCAGTTTGGAGTCCGCACGATCCGCGTGCTGGGCGACCTGACGCTCAGCGCGGACGTGGAGCGCGTCGTCCAGACAACGACCAGCGAACTCGGGCCGATTGATGTGCTGGTGCATAATGCGGGTGGCGACGTGGCCGCGGCGGGAGGCAAGCCGAATCCCAACGATGCCGTGATGGTCAAAGAGGTCGATGTCAAAGCGGTTCTCGATCGCAATCTGCTCAGCACGATCTTGGTCTGCCAGCAAGCCGCACGCGGAATGATGGAACAGCGACACGGTCGGATCATCACGATCAGCTCGATTGCCGCCTTCAAAGGCAACGAAACGAGCGTGATCTACTCGACCGCCAAAGCGGCCGTGGTCGAATACACGCGGTGCTTGGCGACTCAACTGCGACCATTCAATGTGACCGTCAACAGCCTCGCGCCGGGCGACACACGCACCGGCCGGTTCCTCGGTACGCGGCACGTTCCGGGCGAACGCCTAGTCGAAGAGGGGACTCTCGATCGCGTCGGCCTCGTCGATGAAGTGGCCCGCGTGATCGAGTTCTTCGCAGGGCCGCTGGGCGACTTCGTCACGGGCCAGGTTTTGCGAGTCGATGGCGGCAGTCAGTGCTGGTCGGCGTGAGTCGGCATCGTGGCAGATGCTGCCAGCATCCGAACCGACGCTGGCAGCGTCAGCCACGATAGAGAGAGCGTCGATCTTTACTTTCGCTCGCGGGCATACCGGACACGGCAGCCTCGTGGGGCGGTTTCTTTTACGGCGGGTGACTCGTTCTTGAGGACTGCCGTGATCGCCGCTTCGACGTGACGCTGCTGGACCAGTGCGGCATCGGTCTTGTCGTCAAACGCACCCATGTAGACGAGCTTGCGGTCGCGACCCAGCACGTAGAACTCGGGAGTGAAGACCGCCCCGTAGTCCTTCGCGATTTTCTGAGACTCGTCGTGCACGTAGTCGAAGGCGAACTGCCGCTGCTTGGCACGTTCCGTCAGATCGATCAACAAGTCTCCTTTAACGCGGTTCACGCAGACGGCGACGAAGGCGACCTGGCCGTTGGCACCACCGAACCGCTTGGCAAGCTCGTTGAGGCGGTCTTCGTAATCGACGGCCGTCGGGCAGCTCGCGCAGGTGAAGATCAGGACGACCGCCGCTTTCTCTTTGTAGTCGGCCAACGAATGCGACTTGCCATCCGTCCCCGGCAGGTTACTCCACGACGGAGCCGCATCACCGATGTTCAGAACTTCGTTGAACTCGCCCGCAACAGCAGTCGCACTCGTGGCGAACAACGCGAAGCCGATGAGCAGGCTGGAGCGAATGGTCATGGCGTTTCCCTCAAAACAATTTGGTCACTTCGCCGCCAGCTTCGCCGCCGTCAGCGTGTTCTCTAGTAACATGGCAATCGTCATCGGGCCGACTCCGCCGGGAACGGGAGTGATGGCCGAAGCGACTTCACTGACTGAGGCGAACGCGACATCGCCCACGAGCGCGTTATCGCGCCGGTTGATACCGACATCAATCACGACCGCTCCTGGCTTGACCATGTCGGCGGTGACGAACTCGGCCTTCCCGATCGCCGCGATCAAGATGTCGGCGGAGCGTGTCACCTCGGCGAGATTCTTCGTGCGGCTGTGGCAGATGGTCACGGTCGCGTTCGCGGTCTCACCCTTCTGAAGCAGCATCATGCCGACCGGCTTTCCCACGATCTCACTGCGTCCGAGGACGACCACATGCGCGCCGTCCACAACCGTGCCGGACTCACGCAACAACACCTGCACACCGTGCGGCGTACACGGCAAAAACCGCGGCCGGTTCTGCACCATCAGCCCGACGTTTTCCGGATGAAAACAATCGACATCCTTCAGCGGATGGACGGCGTCGAGCACCGTCGTCTCGTGGATGTGCTTCGGGAGCGGCAGTTGAACCAAGATGCCATGTACCGTCGGATCGGCATTCAACCGACCGACCAACTCCAGCAGTTCGTCTTGCGTTGTGGATGCGGCCAGCCGATGCACGTCGCTCGCCATGCCGACCTTTTGACAGGCTTGCTCCTTGTTTCGCACATAGACTTGGCTGGCGGCGTCGTCTCCCACCAACACCGCCGCCAATTTGGGCGTGACACCCGTCGTCGCGGTAAACGCGGTCACGTTCACCGCGAGTCGCTCACGAATCGAGGCGGCGATGGCTTTTCCATCAATCAGGCGGGCGGGCATGAGAATCATCGTCCTGTGTGAAGAGAATGGTGACTGAGAGGCTAGACCTCTCGCGGCCAAGAAGGAGATGTTTGCAAGTTTAACCGCGATCCCTCTGGGGAGCGCGTTGCTCGGCGGCTCGCAACTCCAGCTCGCTCCCCAGAGGGGCGCGTTTAAACTTCTCCCCTCGCCCCGCTTGGGCACCGCCACTTCGGTGATCGGGGGTCAGGGATGGCTTAGGCGACCGGCAAGACTTGTCGGACCCACACCAACCCGAGGTGTGAACAAGGGCGAAGTCGATCGACGACCTCGTTCACACCTCGGGTTGGTGTGGGTCCGAGTAAATTATTTCTTGCAGGTCGCCTTACTTTTCAGCCTTGGCTGATTCGACGAACTTGAGGAACGCCTCACGCTGATCGGTCACGGTGGCCTGAGGTCCGGTGAGTTTCACAAACACGTTGGTCGCCCCCATCGGAACTGCCACGCCCAGCATACGCCAGTCGCGGCTCGGCTTTCCACCACCGAACATGTCGGTGTAGCTGCCAGACAGCTCGATCAGAGTCCCCTTCTGGCCGTCAAACGTGACCTCGGATTCTCGCGGCTCAGGATCGTTGGGGCCACGGCTGAATTGGCCTCGCCAGCGTTCGAGGTTCGCTTCGATCCCACCTCCCGCAGAGGAGACCGTTAACCTTGCCGCGCCACCCGTGCCCGGCAGCGAAAACTCGCCGAGAATGAACTCGCTCTTGGGAGGCTGCTCCTGCCAACCGACGGGGACGATGAATTTGAATCCTCCCACGGACGCTTCGTAAGGCTCAGTCTTTGCCTCACCAGCCGCTGCCGCAGGATTCGCGTCGCTCGCAAGCGGCTTCGCGACGGGCACCGGAACTTCCGGCACGGCCTGCGGTCGCTCAGTACACCCAACACACACGAAACACATCAACGCCAAAAGTGTCATGGTCAGTTTCGTCATACTTCGGTTCCATGTTGTGAAGGAAACAAAATCACAGCCAACGACGGATCGCTTCGTTTCCGCAATCCCGGACGCCTCGCCCGTTCAGCCTCTCTGTGACAAGCTTGAACGAACCGCGCCGTCCATCCTAATCCGCAAAAACGGGATTCTCGCGTACTCCGAGGAATTGACGCTAAGCGACCGGCAGGACTTTTCTTACCGTAGCCACGTTCACCAGAACGTGAGAACCCACACTCTGACGAATGTAGTAAGTAGTAACGGGAGATTAAGACCTGCCGCTCACCTTACGCAAAGCGGGGAACAGAATGGAGTCGTTCTTCCCGCCGATCACCGTCATTGAACTCTCCCTCAAATGCGAGAAGCCCTGATAAACAGGGCTTCTAGGAATACTTGCGGTCCGATGACCGATCGCGGCAAACCAACTGAGTGCGCTGGGACTCGAACCCAGGACCTACGGATTAAAAGTCCGTTGCTCTACCAACTGAGCTACGCACTCGCACGCGGCAAAAGCGTGGATTAAGTGGAGCGGGAAGTTATCGACTGAGCAGGCAAGATGCAATTCGGTGTGTGAGGTTGCCGGTGGCCATCACCGTTTTCAAGGTAGGGTGTGACAGCGGCGTTTCGCCGCGCCGGCCCACCAGGATTTCTAGTGATTGCACGACGGTGGGCCGGCGCTCGAAGCGAGCTGGTCCCAGCCCCCTGAGGAACAGACCTGTTTGGGCAACAAGCATGTCACCCAAACCGCCCATGCTCCTCCCTGGCGAGTGCCCCCGAAGGGAACGGAACAACTACGTTGAAACAGGCGATGGCCCTGGCCGTTGTTCCCCGCCGATTGACCGTGCCAAACGCCCCACGCATAATCGCGTTCGCATGGACATCGCACTCCATCACTGATGGCAAATCCCTCTCTACACATTCCCGGTGGCACAGCATGGCGGACTGGCTCAGTCGAGCGACCGATGCCTTTCGCAAGCAGGCCCCTCCCGTGCCGGAGACTTATGAAGTCGGCTGCGATTGCGGGATGCGTCTCTGTGGTGAGCGCACGTCAGCGGCTCAACGACCGGCTTGCCCCACCTGTGGTGGCCGGGTGTTTGTGCTTCCGGCCAACGTCTATCCGCGAACGGCGAAGCCCGCGCCGCCTCTCTCGCCGCTTCCCGAACGGCCGACCAAGCTGACGAAGAAGGATCGCGACTCGCCTGTGAAAGGAGCCGCATCCAAGACGCCGCTCCCCCCAAACAGGCAGGCGGTCTCCGACGCGACTGTTCCGTCCGTGAGTGAATCCGGAATCGTCCTCGACACGCGGACGAGGCTCATCACGCCCGTGCGTCTGATCGCGCTGGCGATGCTCGTTGTGTGCGGGTTGACAGGCTGGGGGCTGTTGCGGCGATACCGGATTGAATCGGCGAAGGCCATCGTGGCGAAGGCGACTGAAGAAGGGATCCGAGCCATACGTGAGGGGGATTTCGACGGCGCAACCCGCGATTTGATGATCGCTCGCGAGGCGGTCGATCTGTTGAAACGCACCGATGCTGAAGCGCAATCGGTGCGGCGGCTGTGTCGAGAAGCGATCGCCGCACGCGGCTTGGCGAGCGATTCACTGTTGGAGGCGATTCACAAATCACTCGCCGACATTCGACCGGGCGACAAGGAGGCCAAGCGGTTCGACGGCTTGTACCGCAACGCGTGGGTGCTGTTCGACGCGAACGTGATCGTGCCCGATGACGCCGCGAAACCGAGCCTCGTCGATCTGGCGATCACACACGCCGGTCGTCCCGTTCGCATCGAGACGCGTTCCGAGCTGATCCGTCGAGCCGCACAGCAAACGTCCACCGAGTCACCGCACCGAGTGATCTTCGCCGCGAAGTTGGCTCGTCTCACGCCCGCATACGATGTGCAGACCGAAGCGGTCCTCACACTCGACGATGACTCGGCATTCCTGTGGGGAACAATCGAGACCTATGCGGCACTCGGCTACACGGAAGACGACGCCGAGGAATTGCGGCTGACCCGCGAATTGCTCGAACGACAACTCGAAGCGACAAGGGAGACGAAGTGAACGTCCGCACTCCATCACTGCGTTTACACCTCATGCGGCACAAAGTGAGAGGCTTCCGAGCCGGACGGCGTAAGCTCCCCGGCTCGTCCGAAGAGGGCTTACGCCCAAGAACCGGGGGGCTTACGCCACCCCGCTCAGATGTCTCATCATTGACCGCGCGAGGTATCAGTCTCTGGCGCGGGGCCGCTTCGACCATGTGGGCCATCGCCGCGTGGACCATCATCGCGGCATTCCCTCTGGCCGCCCTCGCCGCCGAAAGCGTCTGGTCGGTCGAGTTCCTCAACTCGCGCAAGGCCGAATGGGAGCAACTCGTCGGTCCCACAGTACGGATCGAAGGGCGAGTCGGCCTGCACGGCAAGGGGAACCTGCGGCTGGCCAAGTGTGACCTGAGCTTTCACGTCACCGAGTCTCAATTGCGTTTGTTGGGCACCAAGAAGACGGTCGAGATCACCGGTCGCTTCAAACGGGAAGTCGGCAAGATCTGGTTTGAAGTCACTCAGATTCAAGCCATCCCCTCTGACCTCGAGCAGTTCGAGTCGCGATCGTCCAAGCTGCGGAACCCACGTCCCGCCGAGTGGTATGAACTCGGCGATTGGGCCGTTGAACGGAGCGGTTTCTACGACGATGCCGAACTTGCCAAACGGGGAGCGTCGGCATACTCGCAGGGCCTGAAAGCCGACTGGCGTTTGCTCCCTGCTGACGACGGTGAGGCGCGACTCAAGCTCGCGATCCAGGCGAAGGAGTACAAATTTCCCGAGGACCAGCGGTTGGAACTGCTTCACGAGGGCCATCGCCAACTCTGGCAAGCGGCCTTAAAGGTCGAGCAGCCGACGGCCGAGTCATGCCGGCAACTGGCCTCACGTCTGGCAAAGGACTTGCCCGGCTGCACGCAAGCGTTGCCCGAGTATCCCGTCGAGTTGAAGGAGCGCTACGACCGCGAGCCGTTGACGGTCTATCGCGAGGCTGCGCCGGAGACACGCCTAAAACTGCACCGCATGTTTTATGCAGCCATCGTGCTGCGGCCGATCATCAGCGAAGCGGCTGCCGACGGTCGCGATGGCCACACGATCGCGGATCAAATCGAACAGACGATCCCCGAAGAAAAGACGCTCGCCGCGAAGTTCCGCGAAGCAAGACTCGCGTGGCGACTGACCCGCGTCGCCTCGGTCACGCGACAGGAAGCCGAACAACTGGCGAGCGACTACCGCGCGCGGCAGCAACCCATCATCGCGACACAAGCGTTGCAAACGTGGTTGAAGGCACGCGAGAGCCGGATGCGTGACGACGGTTCTCACAGCCTCCTCCAGCACGCTGAAGAGTACATCGAGTTGTTGAAGGACGAGGACAAAGCGGCCTCGCTATTGATCGAGGCTTACAAACTCGACCCGAAGTTCGAGGATGTCACACAGCGTCTCTCGTCGCTCGGTTACAAGCCGGATCGCGGCACTTGGACGAAGGGGGGCGCATTCCCCTCCCGCCCGAGTCAGCCCGCACCGGATGACACACCTCCCGGAGGAGTTTCCATCGGCATGACAGCCTCGGCGCTGAAGGCCGTCATGGGTGGACGCCCCGAATCGATCAGCCGCGCCATCACCAAGTCGGGAGCGATTGAGATCTGGAACTACGGTGACGGCGACGGTGCGCGGCTGACCTTCCATCTCGAACGGACCGGTCGCGGCGAACTGAAGGTGATCGAGTTCGTCAACGGCCGATAGCGAGCGACCTCACTGGGATCGGAGACCGGCCCGTAGGATGGACGCCCCCGTCCGTCCGAGTGGCCACGGAAAGTGCCGGACGGACGGGGGCGTCCATCCTACGGGGGTAAACAACTTCGAGTGCTTGCCCTACACTGCAATGGCCCTCGAACAGCCCGTTGAAAAACGTAGGGTAAGCGTCTCGCTTGCCGGCATTTCAACTGCATTTACGGGCAAGCGAGACGCTTACCCTACGTTCTGCAAAACAGCCTGCCTCCCGTGAGAATGCTCCATGAGTCGCCACGCACTCAGTCGCCTTGCTCTTTGTTCTATTGTCGCCGTGACGCACATCGTACTGCTCGACTGCTTTGCCGAGGACAACTCAACGAAGCTGCCGCCCGCAGCCAACAAAAATGTCGACTTCGTTCGCGACGTGAGGCCGATCTTTCAGCGGGCCTGCCTTCGTTGTCATGGCCCCGACAAACAGAAGAGCGAGTTCCGGCTCGACGTTCGTCAGGCCGCGTTGACTGGCGGCGAGAGTTACGCCCCCAACATCGTGCCGGGGAAGAGTGCCGACAGTCCGCTGGTGAAGATGGTGGCGGGAATCGGTGACATCACGATGCCGCCCGAAGGCGACCGGCTCAGTGTGGAGGAGATCGGTTTGCTCCGCGCTTGGATTGATCAGGGAGCCAAGTGGCCCGACGAAGTGGCGGGTGAATTGAAGGACAAGTCCGACTGGTGGTCATTCAAACCGTTGCCAGCGAAAGCGGAGGGTGGAGTCTCGGTCGATCCCTTTGTCCGCGCGAAACTTGACAGTGTTGGTCTGCGTCCCGCACCGCAGGCGGATCGTCGGACGCTCGTGCGGCGGATTTACTTCGACTTAATCGGGCTACCGCCGACTCCCGAAGAGGTCGAGGCATTCGTCGCCGATCCCGATCCGAAGGCTTACGACAAACTGGTCGATAGGTTGTTGGAGTCGCCGCGCTACGGTGAACGTTGGGCGCGGCACTGGCTGGACGCGGCACACTTCGCCGAGACGCACGGCCACGATCAGGACCGCATTCGCGAAAACGCGTGGCCTTACCGCGACTACCTGATTCAGTCGCTGAACGCCGACAAGCCGTATGCACGTTTCGTGCAGGAGCAGGTGGCGGGAGACATCCTCTTTCCTGACGACCCGCAGGCGACGGCGGCTCTTGGGTTTCTCGCGGCCGGGCCGTGGGATGAGAGTTCGCTGCAAAGCATCCGCGAAGAATCGCTTGATCGGCAGATCGCCAGATATCTCGATCGCGACGACATGATTGCCAACGCGATCAACAACTTCAGCAGCCTCACCGTGCAATGTGCCCGCTGTCACGATCACAAGTTCGACCCGATCTCGCAGGCCGACTATTACTCGTTGCAGGCGGTCTTCTCGGGTGTCGAACGAGCCAACCGCCGATACGACGCCGATCCTGCGGTCCAGCGGCGGCGGATCGAGCTGACGCGGCGCAAGTCCGAGTTGGAGAAGCCGACCGCCGAGACCACTGCCTCGCTGCTGAGTGCCAACTCCCAACGAGCCGTCGCCGACTGGGAGGACCAACTCGCGACGAAGGCCGTCGTGTGGCGAGTGCTCGATCCGGCCGAGTTCACTTCGTCCGAAGGAGCCACGCTGACGAAGCAGCCCGACAACTCGATCCTCTCCGGCGGGACGCGGCCCGAGAAAGACACGGTCTCGATCACGGCGACCTCTCCGCTAGGCAAGGTCACGGCGATCCGGCTCGAAGTCCTCACAGACGATAGCCTGCCGATGCGCGGTCCCGGCCGTCAGGACAACGGCAACCTGCATCTCTCCGAATTCGAGATCTATCGCGCGGGAGACGCCGCGCCGTTGGAGATCGCCCGCGCGACGGCCGACTTCGATCAAGCGGGCTGGGAGATCACCAAGGCGATTGACAAGTCGGAGCCGACCGCGTGGGGCATTCATCCGAAGGAGGGGCAGTCGCATGTGGCCGTGTTTGAATTGAAGA
>Ga0209086_10003198_pt1 | contig 12583 bp, 7 predicted proteins | sample M_130207_XF_Meta_FD_187312 | JGI IMG/M metagenome (GOLD analysis project Ga0209086, IMG submission 187312) | Freshwater microbial communities from Lake Montjoie, Canada to study carbon cycling - M_130207_XF_MetaG (SPAdes) (version 2) | ecosystem: Environmental > Aquatic > Freshwater > Lake...
AGATGTCTTGGTATCTCCAACATCGCCAACGACTGCATTCAAAATCGGCGAAAAAGCTAATGATCCACTTGCTATGTATCTCAATGACATCGCAACTATCCCCGTAAACATGGCCGGTATCGGCGGAATGAGCGTTCCTAATGGTTTAGCACCAGAGGATAATTTGCCTGTTGGTTTCCAAATCATGGCACCAGCTATGCAAGATCAAAGAATGTATTCAGTAGGTGCAAGCCTTGAAGCATCTTTGCTGTCGCAATGGGGTGCACCGCTACTTTCAAAGATTCCAGCGTTAGCAGGTTCCAAATGAGTCTGACTTACGATGACGTTATAGCAAAGTATGAACCAGTACTTGGTCTTGAAGTACACGTTGAACTCAATACCAATTCAAAAATGTTTTGCTCATGTGCCACAGTCTTTGGGGGAGAACCAAACACCCAAACTTGCCCTGTCTGTTTAGGTATGCCCGGTGCACTGCCTGTCGTGAATGAAAAAGCAATTGAGTCAACAATTCTAATCGGCCTAGCTCTTAACTGCTCTATTGCTCCCTTTAGTCGTTTCTCGCGTAAGAATTATTTCTACCCAGATATGCCAAAGAATTTCCAGATATCTCAGTATGACGAACCAATCTGCGTCAATGGTTATGTTGATGTTGAAATTGAAACAGATGAAGGACAGAAGACTTTCCGAGTTGAGATCGAGCGCGTACACATGGAAGAAGACACGGGTAAGTCATTACACGTCGGCGGCGCAACTGGCCGAATTCATGGAGCCGACTATTCACTCCTTGATTACAACCGCGCCGGTATCCCGCTCGTTGAAATTGTTACAAAAATTGTTCCAGGTACTGGTCGATATGCGCCAGAAGTTGCAAAGGCTTATGTTGCAGAACTTCGGGATATTTTGCGCTCTCTGGGTGTGAGCGATGTCCGTATGGAGCAAGGCTCCCTTCGTTGTGATGCCAACGTTTCCTTACGTTTGATTGGTGCAACAACACTTGGAACTCGTAGTGAAACAAAGAACGTTAACTCACTGCGCTCTGTTGAGCGCGCAGTACGTGGTGAAATGATTCGCCATGCAGAGCGCCTCAATAATGGAGATCGAGTAGTTCAAGAAACTCGTCACTTTCAAGAAGACACTGGTTTAACTCGTTCTGGTCGTTCCAAAGAACAAGCCGAGGACTACCGCTATTTCCCAGAACCGGATTTAGTTCCTGTTGCACCTGATTCAGCTTGGATTGAGAAGTTGCGCGCGACGCTGCCAGAACAACCAACTCTGCGTCGCAAGCGCTTGCAAATTGAGTGGGCTGTTCCTGACAAAGAGATGAACGCGATGATTAATGCTGACGCTCTGGACATTGTCGAGGCCACAGTAAAACTTGGTGCAGATCCCACTCGCGCACGAGGTTGGTGGCTTGGCGAGATCTCTCGTATTGCTAATGAAAAAGCAGTAGCAGTTACAGAGTTAACAATTACGCCCAAGGATGTTGCTCAGATTGTTACCCTTGTTGCACAAGGGGAGCTGACAGATAAGTTGGCCCGCCAAGTTGTTGAAGGTGTCATTGCCGGTGAAGGAAGCCCGCAACAAGTTATTGATGCTCGTGGTCTCAAAGTTGTCTCCGATGAGTCAGCGCTTATGGCAGCAATTGAGCGTGCTATTGCAGCACAGCCTGAAACAGCGGAGAAGATTCGAAACGGTCACATTCCTGCAGCCGGTGCGTTAATCGGTGCGGTCATGAAAGATACAAAAGGCCAAGCAGACGCAGCCCGCGTTCGTGAATTACTTCTTGCACATTTAGGGCAACCAACTACTTAAGAGGTAACCGTAAATCCTGAGAAATAGAAATCTCCACCATATGCATTCTCAACATAGATCGGTCCACTTGTAGCACCACCTTGAATTGTGGCAGAGATTGATGTCGGGCTAAGCCCTGTGAATGAAGCCATATCTTCCCTATTGATTTGGACAACGTTTACTCCATTAAAACCAGTTCCTGAAATTGTGATCACCGTTCCCACTGGTCCTGATGCAAGTGAAATTCCACTGATGCTCGGGGCTGACCCTGCAACAACACTCCAAGGTGTGCCACCGCCGGTAAGGACAATGGTGTGTGAGCCAGCATCACCGTAAGACTGGGTTGTGTAAGTTTGGTAGGCGTAGAAAGTTATAGTGCCACTTGCTGTCGCAACAAGATAGTTCGTTGTTGCAGCTTTCGTTGCAGTGACTAGACATGTTCCGGCAGATGCCACAGAGAGAGTTGTGTTATCTGCTCCAGAAAGTGTGCAACTCGTTGCAGTTCCACCGCTATCAAGTGCAAATGACACTGTGCCAGTATCGGAACCCCCTGTTGTGTAGAGAGTAATTGTTGTGGGGTTTGCGCTAAAGACTGCCTGAAGTGAGGCAACACTGAGCGCGCCCTGTGATGCTTTATTAATTGTTAACGAACCTGCAACATATACAACGGCTTGGTAATTTGATGTTGAACCTGACCCTGTAAATGTAACTGCAGATGGAGTGATGGAATAGGTGCCTGCATTTGTTGGTTTGGTGGCAGATGGACCATAACCTGGTAAAGAAGAAACAGTCACGCTAAATGCTCGTATGGGCCAATAGGGAGTTGCCTGCCCCTTGTTTTGTCCACCGATGCCAGCCCATGGCACCAATGACGCACCAATCCAATTACTAAATTCTGTAGAGCCTGCGTAAAGATAGGTAGCTTCACTCCCAGTTAAGCCAATGGTCGCCATGTTGTAATACATATACATTTGTTCTCCGGAGGATGGTAAGAACCAATCGGAGTAACCGCCCAAAGTTAAGTGACTTGCTTCATATCCAGCACCACCAGTGCAATTGTTGGCAATAATTAAAGTATTTGATGCCCCAGTACCTACTGAGGTTGCACTGGCAAAAATCTCTGTCGTGTAAGGAGCGCTGCCACCTTCGCACCAGTTATATGCAGTCTTATCAACGGGTGCAGGTGCAGCCTCTAAGTAAGTTCCTCCGGTACTAATGCCAGAGGCAACATCAATAACGGTATCGGAAACATAGAAAACTTTTCCACCCGCCGGTCCTGTATCTCCAACGGTACATGGGCCACCTTGGGCACAAGTTGCAACAGTGGGTGCACTGTATGTGTATGTAACACCACTAATCGTATTAACAATCGAGAGTCCAGTAGTTGTATATGTTGGAGTAAAAATTGCAGCGCTTCCGGTGTAGGTGAGAGTTGAAGGATTTCCCGCAGTGATTGTTAAAGTATCTGCTTTACCAACAGTGACAGTAATGGCATAGGTGGCATTGGCACCTATGGTGTCTGTAGCAGTAATTGTTTCGTAGTAGGTGGATGCAGCAACCGTATTTGCAACATTGAGAACTGCTTGATTTGCTGTCGTTGTGTCGATCGTAATTCCCGCGTTGCTCGTTCCAGTCAGAACAAATGTTTTAGTACCCGTTCCCAGGGTCGCCGTGACAGTATCGGAGGCAGCTTGACCATAGGTGGCAGAAAGTGTTTGAGTAGTTCCTGCTAAAGAGATAGCGCTAGCAACAGTGACGGTAATGGCATAGGTGGCCGTTGCTCCCAACGTGTCTGTTGCAGTCATTGTTTCGTAATAAGTACCAGCAACTACGCTGCTCGATATATTGAGAACTGCACGGTTTGCAGTCGTTGTGTCGATCGTAATTCCCGCGTTGCTCGTTCCAGTCAGAACAAATGTTTTAGTACCCGTTCCCAGGGTCGCCGTGACAGTATCGGAGGCAGCTCGGCCGTAGGTAGCAGAAAGAGTCTGGGTAGTTCCTGCTAAAGAGATCGCATCATTTTTAACAATTGAGTCGTCGGCACTACTTGGCGCACTTTCTACATTTGATGCAGAATCTGTGGCTCGGGTATATATGTAATATGTTGTGTTCGTAGCAGGAATTGTGCATGTAATCGTTCCAGAAGTTGCAGCTGAGGTGACACTTCCACATAACGACGGGCTAGTAAGTGCGGCGCTGGTGCTGTAATACCCAGCAACTGAGGTTATTGTTCCCGAATCTGAAGCAACATATCCCACCGATACAGATGTCGTGTTGGTGTACAAGGCAGTTATCGTGCCAACAGATGTTGGGGCCACGGTATCTGTCGCAGTTTCAGTAAAAGTTGTATTTGATACATACGTTGTTGACGCCGTTAACGTATTACTTCCAGGACTTGGTCCCAAAGTCCAAGCAGGAGAGGTGGCAATTCCGCTGGTATTTGTGTAAACAATTCCAGAGCTGGCCAAACTTCCGCCGCCACTTGCAATTGCAAATGTAACAGTGGCAGATTCGACTGCAACCCCACGATTATCCACAACTAAAACGGCAGGGGCTGTCGCAACTTGCGATGCTGGTGCTGCAGACTGATTATTTCCAGCGCTTACCGTTATGACAGAAGGAACATTTGCTCTTATTCCGTAGAGATCAGATAAATAAGCTTCCATTACTTTGACTTCTGGTGCTGTCAAGACGCGGTTATAGCTAATAACTGCTGCCACTTGAAATCGGGAGGTTTCTGTAGGTAAAGCTCCGCCATTGATAATCAGACCATGTGCGACGCTATCGGAAACTCGAGTATTTGATGTAACAGTTACGGAATCACTGTATGACCTGTAATTTGCAGCACGATATGTTGACGCGGAAACATCTGAGCTGAGTACCCATTGATTATGGTGACTGTCCAGTGTTCCAATCCCAGTTGTAGTCCATCCTTCGTGGTAAGAAACTCCTGTTAAGCCAGCCCAAAAACCAGACAGCCAGTTACCTACTATCGAAGTAAAAATTCGATTTCGTCCCTCTGCGTTGGCGCAGCACTCATAACGAGATGTAGAAGAATCTACTGGGTTGTACCGTGCCACTGAAAAAAAGGTATACGTTGCGGGAAGGGCGTTCATCCCAAAATTAATTGAGTCCGCCTGGACTCCCTGCACCGCTTGAAAGGATTGAGTATTCCCAAGGTATGTATTTGGTGAAATAGAAACTAGGGTTGGCGAACCCGACGCTGTTGCATTACCAGAGCCGCCGGATGCGGAGTTTGTCCAGACTTTTGTTGATGCGTTGTAATTGTCGGCGGTGAAATTCGCGAGCAGGCCACTTGTTACGGGCAAGTTGGCAGCAACGGAATTTGATACCGAGATAGTTAGCATCGAAACTAAGAGCACTGCGACGAGGGAAAATCGCTGGATCACTCTTTTCATCCTGTTACCGCACTTTCTAGAGTTACACCAGTTACATCAGACATCAGGGCAAGCGGGTAAGTAAATGCCAACGTGTAAACAGCTGTTGAAGACCTATATGAAACATATTCATAAGCGTCGAAGTAACCAATGTTTGCACCGTAAGCATTTATAATTGTTAGCGCGTTCGCTGGCGTAATCGATTTATTGCTGTTCACACTCACGAGGGCTCGGTCAACTGAGAGCGATCCAGAGTCAGTAAAAAGGGGCAGAGGGTTTGCGCTAGATGTGGAACGGAGTTGAATCTTGAGATTTTTACCTGCGCATTGTTTGGTATCCAAGCCATAAAATTGGATGTTTTTAACTCGTGATTGATTGACATAGGGAGTGCCACCAATGCTTGTGCCCGAGTACGTGGCAGCCGTTGGCGTGAGCTGGATTCCTATGAAAGTGTCGCAGGCAGTTATTTGAAAGATTCCTTGACCGAATTCAGTTGTGTTGTTTCCATTAAGCGAAATAGTTTGAGCCAAAACTGTGGAAAGTGCGACGTAAGCAAGAAGTGCTAGGCCCAGATACATCTTTACCGTAGGACGAAAAGGCCTCTTGTCTGAGGCATCCTCATCATCTACCGGGTGCTTACGCAGGGTCTACTCCTTGGTTGGCTGAAGAGGCAAGTCTACCTGAACGTTAAAAAGCACATGGAGCGCTTAAATAGCGCCCCATGTGCTTCAAGGAATCTACTTAGTGAATTGCAACCGCATCATCAGTTTCTACAACTGATTCTTTGCCGATGTTAATGAACAATGCAAGTACAACCGCGCCGATTGCAAGAAGGGCTGCGCTCACTGTGAAGGCGATAGTGAATCCGTGCGTTGCACTATAAAGATTCACTTTCTCACCAAGATCTGTGTGTGCAGTGGCATAACTTGCAGAAGCAGTCGCTGCAACGGTGTTAAGAAGCGCCGTACCAAGAGAGCCACCTATTTGTTGGCTGGTATTAATTAATGCACTGGCAACTCCTGCATCACGATTTCCCACACCATGTAGTGATGTCGTTGAAATTGGAATAAAGACCAAAGCCATTCCGCTACTCATAATCAAAAGGGCAGGAAGCACGTGAGCGACGTAAGAGGTGTCAGGTGTGATGAGAGTGAGTAACAAGAGCCCAATTGATCCCATAAGAAGCCCTGGAATCATGAGCGGCTTTGGTCCAATTTTAGGAAGCAGGTTGGATGCAATGCCGGCGAAAATAATGATGCCTGCCGTAAATGGTAAGAAGGCAAATCCTGATTTTAGAGGCGAATATCCAAGAACTGTCTGTAAGTAGAGTCCTAGGAATAAGAACATTGAGAACAAACCAGCACCAACGATGAGAGAGCCCAAGTACGAACCGCCACGATTTCGCTCTAGAAGTACTCGCATTGGCAAGAGGGGGTTAGCAACTTTAAGTTCGATTCTTACAAATGCAAGAAGTAAGAAAAGAGCGACAACAAAAAATGCGAGGGTGGATGTATTTCCCCAGCCATTAGTAGCTGCGCGATTGAATCCATAAACAAGTGAGAAGAGTCCTGCGGTAGCAGTAATTACGCCAGGCATGTCATAGCTGTGATCTCCGCCAGATTTCGATTCTTTAACAACAAAGATGGCAAGGATCGCTGCGATCATTGCAATGGGTACGTTTACGCCAAGACACCAACGCCATGAGAAATATTGAGTTAAGAAACCACCCAGGATCAGACCAATTGCTGCGCCTCCACCTGAAATTGCGCCATAAACTCCAAATGCTTTTGCACGCTCTTTTGGCTCAGTGAATGTCACGCTGACAATCGATAAAGCGGCTGGTGCAAGAAGCGCTCCAAAAACACCCTGGAGAGCACGAGCTGCAAAAAGCAAATGTTGAGTTGATGCAATTCCACCGAGAGCTGATGCTCCAGCAAAACCAAGGAGTCCAATGATGAAAATCTTTTTACGACCAACAAAGTCACCGATACGACCACCTAATAGTAGGAGTGAACCAAATGCCAATGTGTAGGCGGTAATTATCCATTGACGATTAGCAATGCTGATGCCCAAATCTTTAGTGGCGCTCGGGATTGCAATGTTGACGATGGATGAATCCAGAACGACCATCAACTGAGCAATGGCAATTACCCCAAGTGTGCGCCAACGATTGGGGTCTAATCCTGGAGTAGGTACTGATTTTGGCACGCGTTTATCCTCTTTCGTTTCGATTGGGCTGGGATTTATCTCGAGAATCTCGAATAGTGGGAGTTTACCCAGGCATCGAGACAAGCGCCTGTTGAACGCCTTACGATTACCCCATGAGCACAATGAAGCCACGATCTGGACTTGTTACCGATGGAATGGAACGTGCACCAGCGCGCGGAATGTTGCGTGCGGTCGGAATGGGCGATGACGATTGGGTCAAGCCACAAATTGGCATTGCCTCTTCGTGGAATGAAATTACTCCTTGCAATTTATCTTTAGCCCGCTTAGCAACAGCCTCGAAGCAAGGCGTTATTGATGCAGGCGGATTTCCCATGCAATTCGGAACTATCTCAGTATCTGATGGAATTTCTATGGGCCATGAAGGAATGCACTTTTCATTAGTCTCCCGTGAAGTTATTGCAGACTCAGTCGAAACTGTTATGCAAGCAGAACGCTTTGACGGCATGGTCACATTTGCAGGATGCGATAAATCACTTCCTGGCATGATGATGGCTTCGGCGCGTATTGACGTTGCAAGTGTTTTTGTTTACGCAGGTTCGATTATGCCGGGCAATGTCGACGGTAAAGATGTAACAATCATTGATGCCTTTGAGGCTGTTGGCGCATGTGCCCGCGGATTAATTTCACAAGAACAAGTAGATAAAATTGAGCGCGCGATTTGCCCCGGCGAAGGTGCATGTGGCGGAATGTATACAGCCAACACGATGGCAACCGTGGGAGAAGCAATTGGGTTATCACTTCCTGGCTCTGCCGCACCTCCAGCAATTGATCGTCGCCGCGATGCATATGCTGTTAAAGCAGGAGCCGCAGTTGTAGAACTTATTCGCCAAGGAATTACTACTCGAGATATTTTGACCAAGCGTGCATTTGAAAATGCAATTACTGCAGTAATGGCGCTCGGTGGTTCAACAAATGCTGTTCTGCACTTGTTGGCAATTGCTCACGAAGCGCAGGTAGATTTATCGCTTGATGATTTTCACCGTATCGGTTCCAAGGTGCCATTGCTTGGCGATCTCAAACCATTTGGTCGCTATGTCATGAGCGATATGGATAAAGTTGGTGGTATTCCAGTGGTTCTTAAATCGCTGCTTGATGCAGGTCTATTGCACGGTGATTGCCTCACAGTTACCGGAAAGACAATGGCAGAGAACTTGGCAGATATTGCTCCACCTGATGCAGATGGTGAAATTTTGCGCGCAATCTCAAAACCACTTTCTCTCGGTGGGGGAATAACAATTTTGAATGGCTCACTTGCACCAGATGGCGCAGTAACAAAGACTGCCGGAATTGGTGTTGATGTATTTGAAGGGCCTGCACGAGTTTTCGAACGCGAACAACAAGCTATGGATGCGCTGACTGATGGAAGAATCCAAGCCGGCGATGTTGTAGTAATTCGCTATGAAGGACCAAAGGGTGGTCCAGGAATGCGCGAGATGCTCATGATCACTGGCGCAATAAAAGGCGCAGGACTTGGGAAATCAGTATTGCTTCTGACCGATGGACGTTTTTCTGGTGGAACAACTGGTTTATGTGTGGGACATATTGCACCTGAAGCAAGTGAAGGCGGACCTATTGCATTCGTGCGCGAAGGTGATCGGATTCGAATCAATACTGTCGAACGCACATTAGATTTACTTGTTGATGAGTCGGAATTAGCAAAGCGTCGCGTCGGGTTCACCCCTTTGCCACATAAATACACACGGGGCGTCCTAGCTAAATATGCCAAGTTAGTCGGGTCAGCCTCTAAAGGCGCCGTCTGCGATTAAGAGGTAAGGGTCAGTACCTGCCCAAATTGTGAGATTGGAATCTCAGGGGTTGACGGTTTTACGCTTACATTGGAGAATAGAGCCATGAAGTCATCAGTAGTGATTCACGAGCGCGCGATCTAGCACAATCAGATCACGCGCCGCCCTCAGTTTCCACTGAGGGTTTTTGCATTAAATGGCCCAGAAAAATAATAGATACGAGTAAGGAAGGAGCAAGAGATGAGCGCAGAGATCACGGGTGCAAGCAGCCTAGTTAAATCCCTAGAAGCTGCCGGCGTTGATGTCATGTTCGGAATTCCTGGTGGCGCAATTTTGCCTGCATACGATCCAATTTATGATTCAAAGATTCGCCATATCTTGGTCCGTCACGAACAAGGCGCTGGCCATGCTGCAACAGGGTACGCCCAGGCAACAGGGCGCACCGGAGTATGTATCGCGACATCTGGCCCAGGTGCTACCAACTTAGTCACACCCCTTGCCGATGCCCAAATGGATTCCGTGCCTATCGTTGCAATCACCGGACAAGTTCCATCTAACGCAATTGGCACGGACGCATTCCAAGAGGCTGATATTCGTGGCGTGACAATGCCGATCACAAAACATAATTTTCTTATTACTGACCCCAAAGACATTCCTCGCGCAATCGCAGAGGCGTTCCATATTGCAAGCACGGGTCGCCCAGGTCCTGTTCTAGTTGACATTGCAAAAGATGCCTTGCAGAAAATGACCACTTTTGATTATCCAAAGAATATTCAGCTAGCAGGCTATAAGCCACAGATAGATCCAGATGCACAAAATATTCGAGATGCTGCGGCATTGATAGCTCAGTCCTCCAAACCGGTTCTTTACGTTGGTGGCGGAGTTATCAAATCAAACGCATCAAAAGAACTTATGCAACTTGCAGAACTTCTCGGTGCACCAGTTGTAACAACACTTATGGCTCTAGGTTCTTTCCCTGACAGCCATCCTCAGCACCTCGGAATGCCAGGAATGCATGGCAGCGTTGCTGCAGTTACTGCACTTCAAAAAGCTGATTTGCTCATCACTCTTGGCGCTCGCTTTGATGATCGTGTTACGGGAAAACTTTCTACCTTTGCAGTGAACGCCAAAATAATTCATGCCGATATCGATCCTGCCGAAATTGGCAAGAATCGCTTTGCCGATGTTGCAATTGTCGGCGATGTCGGACGCACAATGAAAGCGCTAGTCCCTGCTCTTCAAGCTGAATTCAAGAAGAATAAGGCTGATTTGGCACCGTGGTGGAAGCAAATGAATTCTCTGCGTTCCACGTATCCAGTGGGATACAACCACCCAGAAGATGGCACAGTTTCTCCGCAATACGTCATTGAAAGAATTAGTGCAATTTCTGGACCCGATTCAATTTACGTTGCAGGAGTTGGCCAACATCAAATGTGGGCAGCTCAATTTGTTAAATATGAAAAACCACGCACATGGTTAAATTCTGGCGGATTAGGAACAATGGGTTACGCAGTTCCTGCAGCAATGGGCGCCAAAGTTGGGATGCCAGGCACAACTGTGTGGGCTATTGATGGCGACGGATGTTTCCAAATGACCAACCAAGAATTGGTTACTTGCGCTCTTAACAATATTCCAATCAAAGTTGCAATCATTAATAACGAAAGTCTTGGCATGGTTCGCCAGTGGCAGACAATGTTCTATGACTCTCGCTATTCAAATACTTCACTTGATTCAAAGCGCATTCCAGATTTTGTAAAGCTTGCTGATGCCATGGGATGTGCCGGTCTTCGATGCGATAAACGCGAAGATGTTGATGCGGTTATTAAAGAAGCAATGTCAATTAATGACCAACCCGTTGTTGTTGATTTCAGTGTTTTCCGTGATGCGATGGTGTGGCCAATGGTTGCTGCCGGAACATCAAATGATGAAATCATGATCGCGCGCGGACTAGCGCCCGATTGGGATTCGCAGGAGTTGTGATGAGCAAACATACCCTCGCAGTTCTCGTTGAAAACTCTCCCGGTGTGTTGGCACGTGTTGCTTCACTATTTGCCCGTCGTGGGTACAACATTGATTCACTTGCCGTAGGACCAACTGAGAATTCTGAAATTTCACGTATGACGATTGTGCTCAACCTTCAAGGTCACGCACTTGATCAAGTGATGGCGCAGCTTTACAAGCTAGTAAATGTCATTGCAATTTCTGAAATGCCTTCTGCCTCTACAGTCCATCGCGAACTTTTGCTGCTAAAAATTGCACCCGGTGCAAAAAGCGCAGAAGTTTTGGATATCGCCAAGAAATTTGGAGCCACGATTGTGGATGAAGCTGATGGCGTTATGACCATGGAGGCCACCGGCGAAACCACACATATTGAGGCCTTGCTCTTGGCTTTAACACCTTTTGGCATCAAGGAGCTCGTGCAATCGGGCTTGGTGGCGCTCGAGCGTGGCACGGCTGCTCTTTCAGACCGTACCCTTAGCGCTCAGGGAATTTCAACAACTCATGTAATAGATGTACAAGGCGATTACCAAAACTAAGCAAGAAACTACTCAAAGGAGAAGAACGTGGCAACGATGTATCACGAAGAGGATGCTGACCTATCTATTATTCAAGCTCGAAAGGTTGCTGTCATTGGATACGGCTCGCAGGGTCACGCACATGCGTTGAGTCTTCGTGATAGCGGTGTTGATGTCCGCGTTGGTTTAGCCGAAGGTTCTAAATCTCGTGCTAAAGCAGAGGCCGAAGGCTTACGCGTTGTCTCAGTTGCAGAAGCTGTTAAAGAAGCAACTGTCATCATGATTTTAGCGCCAGACCCAGTTCAGCGTCACATCTACAAAGAATCAATTTTGCCAAACCTTAAAGATGGTGACGCAATTTTCTTTGGTCACGGATTTAATATCCGCTTTGGATATATCAAGCCAGGTGCAAATGTAGATGTGTGCATGGTTGCTCCAAAGGGCCCAGGACACTTGGTTCGTCGCGAATTTTCTGCAGGTCGCGGCGTTCCTGTCATTGTTGCTGTTGAGCAAGATGCAACAGGAAAAGCTTGGCCACTCACACTTTCTTATGCAAAAGCAATTGGTGGATTACGCGCTGGTGGAATTTTGACAACTTTCACAGAAGAAACTGAAACCGATCTATTTGGTGAGCAATCAGTTCTTTGCGGTGGAGCAGCTCAATTGGTTATGTACGGCTTCGAAGTTCTTACAGAAGCGGGCTACCAGCCAGAGGTTGCTTATTTTGAATGCTTACACGAACTCAAGCTCATTGTTGATTTGATGTACGAAGGTGGAATCGCAAAGCAACGTTGGTCAGTCTCTGACACAGCCGAGTACGGTGATTATGTTTCTGGTCCACGCGTTATTGATGCCCGCGTTAAAGAGAACATGAAAGCAGTTCTTGCCGATGTTGTAAGTGGAG
>Ga0209086_10003205_pt1 | contig 12573 bp, 10 predicted proteins | sample M_130207_XF_Meta_FD_187312 | JGI IMG/M metagenome (GOLD analysis project Ga0209086, IMG submission 187312) | Freshwater microbial communities from Lake Montjoie, Canada to study carbon cycling - M_130207_XF_MetaG (SPAdes) (version 2) | ecosystem: Environmental > Aquatic > Freshwater > Lake...
TAGATAAAGCAATTGAACTTGAAATTTCAAATAGATATGAAGAAACACTTAAAAATAATGAAAATATAAAAATTAAACATAAAGATGCAAAAGAAAAAGATAAGCTCATAAAAACAGAAATAGAATCTGAAAAAAATAGGGTATTAGATTTGATTGAAGATGTAAATCAAAAAAAAAAATTAAAACAATTAATATTATTAACAGATGAAGAAATTAGATCTGCAATAGTATTTACTGTTTTTATGCGAATGTTAGATGAAGATTTATATAAATTATATGAAGCAAAAAGACAAATTGACAGGCCATTTTCTGTACATAATTTAGGAGATATAGAAGGGTATTTATGGAAATATTTAACATCAGCTCCTACAGCATTGTATGCAAAAAAAGGAAATGATTTATTATTATTTTCACACGGAGGTATTACAAATGAATTTGTACAAATTAATAATAAAAATATAGGATTTAAAATATTAAGTGAGATAATTTGGAATGCTGTATTAAGTAATAATAATAATCAGGTAAGAACTTCACCAAAACTTACAGAAGCGGAACAACACGGAAATAAAAAAGATATTATTGGTAATATAGATTCATATAATGAGACATATTTTAAAATTGTAAAAGAATGTTTTGAAAAATTTAAAAAAACAAAAATAACATCAGGAAATAATAATATGTACGTTGAAGAAGAGATTAATAGTGATTTAATGATATTATTATCTATATCAGCTCCAGCAGAAAATAATCCTGTAATTTATGAAAGTGGTTATGAGACCAGTAATTTTTCACCAATACAACCAAGATTACCGGATGATTCTGTATTAACAAGTGAAGATAATAATACACAAAAAATATTTAATTTTTGCGGACATGCATCTTCTGGAAATGGATATGGTTTAAAAAAAATAAGAGAAAATATGTTTTTTATTAATACAGATTTAGTAGCAACTTTATTTAAAGCTGCAATATGTGATAAAACAACTTATGATAGTAATTATTTATGGTTAACTATTAAATATAATGGTAATGATACAAATGATTTTAATATTCATATTAAAGGTGTTAATACATTAAATACAGGAAAATTTATTGTAAAAATAGATAGTGTCACAACTAATAATACTGTAGACACAATATTAAGTAAACAAGATAAAAAATATACAGTAGTTTTAATTGATGGTAAATATGTAGATATTGATAAAACTACAACACCATCTATAAAATTAGAACTTGATTATGAAGGTAAATTAAATAATAGTTTTTTTAAAAATAAAGATAAATATAGGGGAAGAGAAAATATAGTATATAACGGTGAGGTTACATATGATGGTAAAAAATATGATTTATATTCATATTTAAAAATTGTAGCACCAAATACTAAAAATATATTAATGTTAGATTCACTAGAATTTAGTCCTGGTGAAGAACATTTTGGTGGTTATCATAAAAGAGCTTCAAATAAGAAATCTATTAAGAAAAACAGGAAAAATAAAACAAAAGGCAAATTAATTAAAAAGAATTCTACAAGAAATTATAAATTAAAAAGTAAAAAACATTAAATTATAAATATACAAATATACAATTATATATAACTAACAAATACTTATAAATATTTATTATTCATATTATTTATTATCTTTTAATTATTTTTATATTCTATATATCCTATATATTCTATATATCCAGATATCTATATAAAGATTTAGTAATATATTACTTATTATATTACTTATTACTTATTATATTTAATGTAAGTATTTAGTATCATTAGTATCATTATTAGTATCATCATCAAAAATATAACTATGCTAGAACCAGATATAGTATTAAATGAAACAAAAACATTAATAGCTACAAATAAAATATCTTGGTTAGAAAAATATAGGCCACAGTCTTTATCAGATTACTATATATCTAAAATACAATTAGATATAGTTAAAACATGGATAAAGGAATTTAGAAGTGCTACCGAAGATGCTAAACCTTTTTTAATCCTTTATGGAACTGCCGGTATTGGTAAAACAACTCTAGCGCATCTAATATTTAAGTATTATAATTATGAAATTATAGAATGTAATGCTAGTGATACTAGAACTAAAAAAAGTATTAGAGAAACAATAGGTCAAATAAGTAAAGTATCAGTTTGTACCGATGATAAGAATAAATTTAAGCAAACTGCGATTATTATGGATGAAATAGATGGTCTAGCAGGCGGTGAAATAAGTTCCGTACAGGAATTAATTGACATAGTTACAAAAGATAAGGATTCAAAAACCGATGTCTATTTATGTCCAGTTATATGTACTACAAATAGTATTAAGGATAAAAAATTGCAACCCTTAATAAAACAAGGAATAGTATTAAATATTAATAGACCATCTGATCCAGATTGTATTAAATTAATAAATAAAATATCAAAACAAGAAAACTTTACTGTTCCAGAACATATTAAGAAAGATATTATAGTTAAAGCATACGGTGACTATAGGCAAATTATTATGTTATTATTTTCTTATTATCATAGTTTATATGTAAATGTTCCAGATACATCCATCGTTCCATCTCAAAATCCACCCCTCAATCCATCCACCAATCAACCCCTCAATCCATCTCAAAATCCACCAACCAATCCATCCCTACTATCAACTACATATCCAACTACCATATCAATATATGAAGAGGAAAATGAGCATTTTGAGGTTATTAAGAAAATATCAACAGAATGTGAAACGCCTCTGGATAAGCTTAATTATTTTCTGACTCATAAAAATCGTTTAGAAGATATATGTTATATGTGTTCTGATGATTCCAATCTTTACTTTATGAATTTTTATATAAATGTAATACCTATTATTGTAGCATTACAAACAAAAAATAATATAAATACAGTAAATACTAAAGAAAATTTGCTATCATATTATAAATTATTGAAAACTATATATGATTTATTAAAAGATGCCGATTTGCTTAATAATTCAATATTTATTGATAAGAATTGGGAATTGTTAGAATATTTTGATGCGCTAGGTATTGCATTTCCATTAAAGATATTAAATGATAGAAATCTAATATGTAAGATACCGGTATTTCAATTAGCGCATCATAGTCAATATAATTTTATGCGCCAAGAACAGGCAATGAACAAGAAAAAAATTAATGTAGATTATATATTAACTCATGAAACTGATATAACTAATATTTACTATAGTATAAAATTATTTAAATATAAAAATAGTGAAAAAATAAAGGCAAGTGAATCCAGATCCAAGAAGAAAAAATCAACATCAACAAATGAAGAAAATAAATATCATATAGATAAAACTTATAGTAAATTAGTAGATAAAATAGATGAATTGTTATCATAATATATCTATTCAAAATCATCAATATTGAAATCTGGCATTTCTTCTATTTTAAATTCGCATTTTTCTTTTGATTGTTTAGGCACTTGTATTCCTAAATCTTCTTCGGCCTCTTCTTGTAATAATTCGGCCTTTAATTCTTTTAAATTTACACCTTGTAATTCAGGATAATAAACATTTTTTACAGAATTATCTTTAACTTTAAAAGAAAGTTTTTGTGTTTTAGATGGATTTCTCTTAACTTTTCTAATATTTTGTACAATAGATTGAGTAGTAGGTTGTATAGCCTGTGTAGTTTGTTGTACTGATTGTTCATTCATTTTTTCACTGCTCACATCTGTAGCAACAACCATAGTTTTTTTTAATTTCTTAAATATATTTGGATTATGTGCTCTTAGAATTGTAATATTTTCCTTCATTTTTTCAGATAACTTTTTACTAATATAGAGTATTCTAGAACCAAATTTCTTTTCGATAATGTCATCTTTTTTTAAACCACCTGCGGTTCTAATAGCAATTCCTTTAAATACTTCTTCGCGTGTTCCAACTTTTTTAATTTTTGTAGATGTATCCATTTTTTCCTCTATATACTGTCTATTAGAAATATAAGATAAAAAACATAAAAAAGAATGAACGCATAAATATAAGATTCATATCTAATCATATATCTAATCATATATCTAATCATATATCTAATCATATATCTATTCATATATCTAATCATCTTCATTCAATAATTCTTCAGCCATATCAATTTTGCTCTTAGCTTTTTCGATTTTAGATTTACCTTTAATAGATTTTTCATTTACAATTCTTAGATTCCACTTTTCGGTAATAACATTTGTACGACTAATAGATTCCATTATTTTTTCAAATACTTCCTCTTCTTCTTTTAATTCATTATAAATTGCTTCTGTAACTGTTTGTTTACTAAATCCTTTATTACTGTAAGTTACTTTGGTTTCGAGTTTTTTACCTTTATAACTGCCTCCCAAATTTACATTCCGTATTTGATTAGCACGTAAATATTCACCTAAAGAATCAGATAATTGCTTTTTCTTTTTATTACGTATCTTAATTGCTTCTAGCAATGCTTTAACTTCTTCATCAATCTGTAAATATTGATGTAATGCAACATTAAATACTTCAATATTTTCACTATCAACAACCGATGCAACCGATGCAACTGCTGTATTTACTGCATTACTACCTTGTTCTTTATCTGTCATTTCTTCGTCTTCTTCCTCGTCTTCGTCTTCGTCTTCTGAATTACTATCACTATGTTCAGTCTCTTCTGTATCTTCAGTCTCTTCTGTATCTTCAGTCTCTACAGCGACCTCTTCAGTTTCCTCAATATCCTGAGTAGTAGCCTCAATAATATTATCAATTTGAGCTTCAATAGGATCCATATTGTACCTTTTATTATAAAATTGATTTATTTTTATATTATTATATTTATTATTATTATTATAATTATTATTATATTAATTATTATAATTTAATTTATATAAAAATATAGTATAAATGCCGAAACAATATAATAAACTTGATATAAATTCATTAAAAGGTGAATTATTAATTAATATTAGAGAAAAATATGTAAAAGAAATATCAAAACTGCTTCTAGAAAGAAATGTTATACCAATAGAATATTTAAATGAACAAATTAGACTAAACAATTTGCGACATGTACCAATTTCAGTAACTCAATTAAATCCATATCCTATAATAGATGATGATGCTAGAATGAAATTTATAATAAATATGATAAGTAAAGCTTGTACAAAAGGTACATCTAGACTTATTACAGAATTATGTAATAAATAATATAAACAATAAACAATAAACAATAAACAATAAACAATAATAATAATATTAACAATATAAACAATTAATTTCATATATTATATATCAAATATCAAAAACGTATCTAGCTAGATATAAAAATGAATAAAGAGGATAAAGAAAGGTTTGCTCGTTATAGGAAAGGTTATATAGCTCCTGAAAATGAAGATGAAAATCCTCTTGAAATATTAGATAAAAAAAAGAAAACACAAATGGGCTTTATAGATAATATAGAAGTAAAAGTAAATAATTTAGTTAAAGATATTATAGATACTAAAGCTATTAGTAAAAAAACCTAAAAACTATCATCATTATTTTGCTCTTTTTTACCACCACAACATAAGAATTTAAAGCATGATTTATTATTAGAATTCAAAATTTGTCTACTATTAATTTTATATTTTCCTTTTTGTAATGCTATAAACATATCAATTGTTAGAGAAATTGAATCAATAGCTTTAATTAACATAACCTTTTTTTCCTTAGATAATTCAATAATGAATTCTAAACGTTCCTTTACAAATTTATCAATTGCTTGTAATACTAGGGTTTTTTTCTCATTGCCAGTAAGGTAACCATATTTATCAACAAGAATCATTAATATATCTGTAATTGTTGCCATATTTACAAATAATTTATCGGCAGTATATTGTTTTTTAAGAACTATAGTTGTAATTTTATCAGTAAGAGAATGTATAATTTGCCCTGATTTGGCAAATATAATATCATCCACATCATGATATTCATCATTAAAAGCCTTTTTAACATTAATATTAGTTTTTGTTTTAGTGCAAATAATTATTAGTTCTATAAGATTATCAATTGTTAATAAAAATAGGGCTTGATCGTATTCTGATAATTGTAAATCTACCATAACAATACGATTTAATACTTTGGTAACAATGTCCTTTTTATTATCAACATTTTTGGTTTCCTTACTATTTTCAATTATTTCCATACATTTTATAATTACTATTATATAATTAAATCTATCTACATTCATATATCTTATAAAGTCTTGTAATTTATTATATAAGAAATCTACTTCATCTAGGTCATGACTTTTAGATTTACTTTTATTATTTTTAGAGGTTCTAATATGTTTTAGAGGTGATTGTGGTGTATTAACAATACTAAACTTTTTTGCAGTTTTTGTATAACTAAAATCAGAACCGGAATTAATAGAGCTCATATTTGCGGAATTAGTAGATTTATTATTAGAAAATGATTTGATTTCATTTAAATTTGCACTAGTAAATGTAACAATAGGGCTTGTTATTATATCTGGAGATGGTATAGGCAGATTATTTATAGATGGTAATTTAATAGGTGGCAATTCAATAGGTGGCATGTCAATAGGTGGTAATTCAATAGGTGGCAATTCAATAGGTGGCAATTCAATAGGTGGTAATTCAATAGGTGGCAATTCAATAGGTGGTAATTCAATAGGTGGCAATTCAATAGATGGCATTTCAATAGGTGGCATGTCAATAGGTGGTAATTCAATAGGTGGCAATTCAATAGGTGGCAATTCAATAGGTGGCAATTCAATAGGTGGATCTATTAATTTAGATATATGTATATGATTTTCTACTGTTTCAATTGTAATATCCATATCCATTTTTTCTTTAACTTCGTCAATAATAGGATTATCTATTTCAGTATATTTTTGTATAATATAGTCAATAGGAGTTTCATCCATTTTATTATTAGTACTACTATTACTACTAATATTAACACTAATATTACTAATATCGGATATTTTTATATCAGAAATATCTTTACTAGATTTAGAATTAGTACTATTGGATTTAGTATCTGGTAATTCATCGTTGTCTTGCCATAATGAAATAGTATTATTTATATAGTCAATAATAGATTTATTTTTTTCTTCACTATCCAATGTTTTATTATTTTCACTATTATTAATATTTTCAACTGTTATTACATCTATCACAGGTTCTACTACAACTTCAACAACAGGTTCTACAACTTCCGCAATAGGTTCTACTACTTCAACAACAGATTCCACTACTTCCGGAACAGATTCCACTACTACTTCCGGAACAGGTTCCACTACTTCAATAACAGGTTCTACTACTACTTCCGGAATAGGTTCTACTACTTCCGGAATAGATTCTACAACTTCAACAACAGGTTCTATTATTTCATCCATAATATTGTAATATATCCTAATATATTGTAATATAAAATAAAAAGTAAAAATAAAAAGTAAAAATAAAAAGTAAAAATAAAAAGTAAAAATAATAATAAATAATAAATAATAAATAATAAATAATAAATAATAAATATGTAAATTTATAATTTAGGAGCACTCATTTCATTATTCTGCATAAATAATCGCCAGAATATCTTATTTTCAGGTTGTCTAAATAAGTATTCTAGAACCATACCATGAGTCATTGGAGTTTTAGTTTCCAGATATTGCTTATGTAAATCGCCACACAAAGGTTTCATTGAAAATGGAATTTCGTGTTTTGGTGTAATTCTCTTTACAAATGTATTATGATACATCGTAGATAAATTAAAACCATAGTTGCGCACAATTGTAAAAAACCATCTGAATAATCGCTCATAAATCATATATCCAGGAGCATTCATATTCTTAACTATATCAAATTCACTAAGAAATCTTTCAATCTTCTTATCTTTAACCAAACGCCAATATAAATTGAACAAATTCTTAGTATTAGATTGATCCACTGTAATAGGTTTATTACCTTTTAAATCTTTCAATTCCTTATAAGTAGGATTGTTAATTTTAGTTCTATCACCATTTAAACCATAAATAATATAACCCTGGAATTCCTTAGGTTTTTCTAAAACAACCTTTTCCAGTTGTTCGATACTCATTTTATCAAGAATATCATATTTGTATTCCACCACAGCAGAATTTTCATCATTTTCATGTTTAACTCTTTTTTCAAATTTCTTAATTATTTCTGGAAGCTGTAAATTAACTCCATATGATTGAACATGTTTCTTAAAATTAGTAACTTGGATCTGAATAATCATATCTTTACCTAATTCCTGAAATTTATCTAGAATAGGTGTTTCAATTTCATCTACATATGCAATACTGGTAATAGCTTCGTATTGACATTGCGATAATAATTCATCCTTAAATCGATATACCGCACAAAGAGTATTGACATTGCGAGACTTTGGAGATATAACACTATTTTCAGGATGCTCAATATTAAATACCAGCACTTTATCAGCAATTACAGATTCGGGAATATTTGCCAGATTCGTTTTAGCAATATCATTATTCTCCGAAAACATTTCATAAAATGACTTATAACTTCCAAAATGCCCTGTACCTACGACCTTCCGAGTAGAATACATAAATTGCTGATTAAATTGTATTTCAATATTTTTATTTATTGTATCATTCATTGTATCATTAATGGTAGTACTAGCAGCCTTGGTCGCTTCTTCTTCGTCATCCTCATCATCTTCTTTCATTATAGTAGTAATATTATATTTTCCTAAACTAGGATTATAAGTCATCATAGTTCCCTCAGGAAATTTATAAACACGAAATTTCGCAATTCCATCGCTATTTTCATTAGTATCTACATTAGTTTTATCAATATCATAAGTTTTACAGAATTCATCTAATTTAACAGCCTTAGGAATACCTAATGAAATAATTCTCATAAAACGTGTATCTAGCAACATATGACGGCATAGCATCGTAATAGGATCAGTAGATTTATAACCTTTAGCATTTTTAGCATAATATAATAAGGCAATATGATCATTTACCATACGGCGCTTAACACCATAATTATAATAAAGCTTAAAGAGGAAATAATCGGTAAATGATTGTACTGGTTTTGCTTCTTTAATAGCTTCTGTGACTTCTGATGATACTGAAGGAGTTTCTTGAGTGGTTATGTCGATAGTTTCCGGATTAGCAATAATAGATAGATCGATTACATTTGTCACAGTATCAATTGGAGTATCAACTAATTCTACGGTAATTTTATTTAAATTTTTATGTTCAATATAAATATTACCCATAAATTCATAAAATTTGCCAACTAATCCATTAATATATGTAAATTGATGTGATTCAGCAATAGTAGAAGCCATTTTAAAATCTAGACTGGAACAGATGCTAGAAAGAATGTGAAAATATATTTATCTATATATAAATACAAGTTATCATATAATAAATGTATTAGTATGTGTTTATATTTCAATTTTTTATATTTTAATTATGGGGTATAAGTAAATTTTTATGTTGTTCTACAAATAAAAGAATAATATTGTTATAATTACAGTATAATAAATACATTCTGTAGTAGTGAAATCACTAAAAAATGTTCTTAACATATCATATCCTTTTACACTACATTTAGAATTTTCAGAATCCTCCAAATTTATTACTAACCTATTTACAATAAATAATTCAAAAAACAATGCTCCTACAAAAACAAGAACATAGCTAGAACCTATAAGAGGAAGAGTAGATAAGAATTTATTAGCTGGTACAAATATATTAACTAATCCAACTATCATTAGCAATGAACTGATAATTTTCCCATTAGTAATTCGCCATCCAGTAGATAATGGGCAATTTTTCTTTTCCTCAATAGAATTTATAAATTGAGAAAAGTAAATATTTATTATTGTAAATATTAAACTATAGATAATACGGACTATTGTCCAGAATGAAAACATGTTTTTATTATATTACAATAGATATATATTATTATCAATGAAAAAATAAATATAAAAAAATAAATATAAAAAAATTAAAAATACAATTACAAATACACAAATACACAAATACACAAAATAACAAATACCATTCTAGCTAATCATTTTTAATTCATTTATAAATTGAGGTGTCCCTTCCAATTCATTTTGTATTTTATTTAGCATTTTTACAATTTCCATACATCCCGGTTTCAATACATCATTCAATAATTCCTCCTGATTTTCAGTTTCACCCTGTACGGCAAATATAATATGCTTTTCCAAGGGATGAGGCCGCTTATATCCAATATATTTTAATTTTCGCTTTTCCTTTGGTAAATTATAATCAGCATATAATAAGCACAAATGCGATTGAATTATATTGCCTAATGTATCATCTTCATCTTGAACAATTATTTCATATCCTCCATTAAGATTAGTAGATGCCTTAATAGTTATTACTTTTTCATTTTTCATTATTAAATTACTAACAAATGTTGCAATTTTATCCTTAAGAATATCAATAGCGCGATGAAATATGATTAATGAAGGAATGGCTCCAACAGTCTCAATTTTAAATGTAAATACATTAGCTTCCTCTTTATCATTAGTATAGAAAAATCGGGCCATTTCTGTCAAGTCAAAACGTCGAGAAAGTTGTTCTGGAGTCATAGGAATTACATTTTTCAACTTAGCAATTTCATTTTCCTTATTAATATATTCCTTTCTGGCAAAAGTTGCCTTTTCAGGATCAATTGTATTAATATAGCAAGCACATGATACTGGACTATAATGACCATTTTCAGCTCCATTACTAATACTGGCCTTGCCTTCAATATGGAATCGCATAATATCTTCACCAGTATTTAATTTATTGAAGTCTTTATTCATTTCATCAACAACTTCTCGAGATACCTTTTTAGATGGAACGAAAAACTTGGGTCTCAATTTATTAAGAATCAAATAATCTCCAGTAATAGGATCAGGAGGGAAGAATTTTTTAACTTCCTCTTTGGAAAGCATTTTATTAGTAGATACTTGTTTAATCTGGAAATGTTCAGTTGTAATAGTAATTATGGAATTAGTATTATTTTCAACATCAATAATAAATAAATAATCATCAATATTAAATGAGTCCGGTTTAGTAACATGAATAGGAACCATAGCCGTACGATGTAAAGCAAATTGATTATGAAGAGGTGTATCATTAGTTTTTACTTCAATATCGCAAGCCGTGTAAGGCTCCGTACGAAATCCAACAGTATTAACTCGGGAAATCATAAGCCGTCTAATGGCATTACATGTTGAAAAATGTACATTTGCTAGTTCAAATTCAACATATGTATTACGCTTATCCCAAGCTTTGGCATAGGGGTAACGAATATTGGTTAAGTGTGAATGTTGATATTTTTTTTTAGTACTTGGTTGTTCCGACATGATTAATCTACTATTCTACTATTCTAATATTCTAGTATTAATGATTCTTCTAGATAATTCTTCTAGATAATATTGATATATTATAAGTTATTATTATTTATTTCTATATATTTAACTTTTATATTTCAATTTTATAATTAGTATAATTTATGTGTATAAATTTTATAATTTGATTCTTATAAGAATAATAAAGTATAATAAAGAAAGGGTAAAATCTATCTAAAAAATATAATTATATTACATATACATATTCCATATACATAATTCCATATACATAATTCCAAAATGTCACAACCTCAACAAAAACATTATTTATTCGTTAGTAATCATTGTCAGCATTCAAAACGATTGCTTACTCAATTACAAAAAACTGCTCTAATGGGTGATATTAATGTTGTAAATATAGATGATCCTCGTGTTAAATTACCTGACTTTGTTCAATGTGTACCAACTCTATATATACCAAGTAAAAGACAAGTTTTAACAGATAGTCATTTGTTTCAATGGTTTGAAGAATCATTAAAGGAAGAAACGTCTAGTAAAAGTAAAGTAAATATTGCCGATATTACAGGCGATGCTAGTATATTACCTTTTCAAATGAGTGAAATGGGTAATGGTCTTGCTGGAGCGATGTATTCCTTTATTGAAGAAGATAAAAATGATTTAATGAATCAAAATTATTCATTTCTTCAAGATAGAGATATTAATAAAATGCCGGAATTTACAAGGTCTGACGCGGCGCCCAGTGGCGGAGGAGGTGGCAGCAAAGCAGCCCCTGCCAATAAAAAAACAGGTGGAAATACAGATAATGCTTACGAACAAATGATGAAAGCGCGAGGATCAGATATGCAACAAAAGGGAGCTCCTCAAACACCTAATTTTAGTTCTCCCTACTAAAGCAGGATTTGAAAATCCCGTGCGCAAACTCTAGAGAGCGGCTTTAGCATCTCAATGCAGCTTTTATAAAAAGCAGTGCAAAACTGTAGAGAGGAGCAAGCCTATCAGTATTTAACACATTTGTTATTTAATATATAGTTTATATTCAGTATATTTGTTGAATAATCTAATAATAATCTAATAATAATCTAATAATAATCTAATAATAATCTAATAATAATCTAATAATAATCTAATAATAATCTAATAATAATCTAATAATAATCTAATAATAATCTAATAATAATCTAATAATAAT
>Ga0209086_10003207_pt1 | contig 12568 bp, 8 predicted proteins | sample M_130207_XF_Meta_FD_187312 | JGI IMG/M metagenome (GOLD analysis project Ga0209086, IMG submission 187312) | Freshwater microbial communities from Lake Montjoie, Canada to study carbon cycling - M_130207_XF_MetaG (SPAdes) (version 2) | ecosystem: Environmental > Aquatic > Freshwater > Lake...
GGCCGTGGAAATGACGGGCCGTGGAAATCGAGGAAAACCAAAAAACGGTTTCCCTCGCTTCCCACCGCCCTTGGAAATCGCTCCGCGATTCCCACATTTCCACCGCCTCGGCGACGAGTCCCTTGTTGCCGAAATCAAACCGCTACCACCGACTCGTGGAAAGGAGCCCTTACTTGGTCCCGGTTATCCCGGCCTCCCCTCTAGGCTCATCTTTCAATTGGAATGTGCTGGTGGTGGTGGAACGGCGGGTGGTGGAACGGCGGAGCCAACATTTGCTCGCGCATCGTCTCGATCCGTGCGTCCCACGGCACGGCTTTCGATCGACCAACCATCTATTCCTCACTCCCACGAGGAGGCGGAAGCCGCCCCAAGATGATTTGTTGAATTGGTCGGGCCGGCGAGATTCGAACTCGCGACCTCTTGCACCCCAAGCAAGCGCGCTAGCCAGGCTGCGCTACCGCGTATGGCCCGAAAACTCGATCTATCTGAAACAGCGGGAGATAATCCCTGGCGTCGTCGATAATGAGACGACCCGATGTCAAAGTGCCTGGACCCGTTCCGTTTCCTGCTGATCTCCCTGGCGGGCTGGATGAACCAGCAGTGGCCGATCTCAACCGCCCGATCAAGCCGCGTAGTCGTGACCGCAGCCACGCTGGTATCAGTCATGAACGGCTGGCGCGCCGGAGGTATGCGCCGTGTCCACGATTTTGGCGTCTCCTGTTTGATTCGCGGAGTTTCCGGGACTGTCGTTCTCGCAAACTCCGAAGTTGCTGATAAAGTGGGGGTTCCCTTTATTCCTGCGATTCCCTCGGTCGCCATTTCTCAGTGGTCCTGAGTGCGGCTTTCGTGGTTGTTAGATCCTCGCAAAACTGCATCACCTCGCAAGGCTCGCATTATTCTCAGGCGACCGACGGGCTCAACGTCGCTGTGAACATCACCCAAGGTGTGAGGGACGGCGGATTATCTCGAAAGCCGACGTCGGCGGACTCCATCATCGGTACGAGCGCCGCGCCGCATAAAGGTATCTTCGGCGCGATTCCATCCGCATTGGCCGGGGCCCCTGCGCGGCCCTACTGACGGTCACCGGGACCTCGCCAGTGAACCTCTCGGCATCGCGGAAAGAGGCATTGTCAGCCGACGACGCGGGGCGAGTGACGTCCAAAGGCTCTCCCTCAAATACCCCCAAAGGCCGTGGATCCGGGCCGATCAGGCGTTAAGATGAGGTTTCCGAGAACGCCAGATCGTCTACTCGCGGGCGACGTTTGCCTCGGGCGGGCGCCTGACGCCCGAGCAGGCGGCCCGCATCCGGGAGTACGCCGGGATTCTCAAGCCGCTGCTCGAGTCGGCCTCTTCGGCGCCCGTTGCACGGGATGCCGGGGAAAACGACGGCGAGGTCATCTGAGGCCGCAGACGGAAGAAGCGAACAGGGAGGTTAGGATGCACGGAGACATTATGTGGAATCTGAGGCGTTTTTTTCCTGAAACCAGTTTGGCTCCCGGTGGGTATCAGCTTCCCAAGCCCCACCCATTGACCTCCGAATGGGGCCGGCTCTCAGGCACATCGGGTAACCCGGCGAGGTAGATGACCTCGGTCCGGTGGTTGACGTAGGCTTCGAACACGAAATCGTTCCAGTATTCACGGGTTGGCCCATACTTCATGTGGTGCTCGTAGTCCTCGAGTCGCGCACCGGAGTTCTGGGCGAATGTCCGGCTGAAGTACGTGAGCCAGTCATGCGGGCCTGGACGTACCACGATGTAGGGCGTCGTGAAAAGGACGTGTTCCGAGGTGCCTGGATAGGGTGGCGGTAGCACGCGCACGTACCACAGTTCACCCTTCTGGCCGCGATAGCCTGCCGGGGAGATGGCGCGGCAGACGTGACCGGTGACAATGTCCTCGAGAACCACGAGGCTGCCCTCGGTACCCCGCTGAAGATAGAGACCCATTCTCGACTCTTGCATCGACCGGATCACGCCCAGCAACTCGGGGTGCATTCCGAAGGCCCCGCCGACCGCCAGCACTGTAGTCCCGATGGTCTCTTTAGCCGGTCCCGCGCAAGCGTCAAAGAAGGCCCAACTGGTGAAGTAGGACGTCGTGAGCGGGCTCATTGGCGGGCCGCCCGGTACATAGAGGTCCTCGGCTTTGGAGATGATGTCAACGAACGGACCCATCTCTCTCAACTCTGTGAGTTGTTCCGACAGCACGGACACTTGATTTTGGGCATATACGTAGGCCGCATGGGCGGGTTGACGACCCGCGAGTTCGTCCGCGGTAGCCACTTGCGTCTGCAAGTCGGCCGCCCGCGAACGACCGGCAAGGACACTGGCGAGATTGACGAGTTTAGCTCGTTTCGCACCTTTCAGCTTTCGGACTAGATTCGCGCTGATCATACTGCCGCTTTCGGTTCGGGCCCTTCGTGTTCTTGCTCCATTTGCCCGAACAACAATTCTGACACACCGAATTCGCCGATGAGCAAATCGCGCATTTGTTGCTGAACTCGATATCACTGCTGGGGCGGACGGTCAGAAGTCGTCCGGAATGCACAGGAGCCGAATCTGTTCGTCGCCGAGTTGGTCAGGCTGGGTCCCCATCGGGACTTCGACAACCCTGGTCGAGAGTCTGGTGACGAGCTGGGGGCCGATGGTCGCGGCGGCGGCGCGGCCGGCCCGGTCGCCGTCCATAAGAACAATGACTTCTCGAAAGTGTTCCGTCAGTAGCTGCTCTTGACGCGCCGAGAGCGAGCATCCCATCAGCGCAACGACGCAAGGCAGTCCGGCCTGGTGTACCTTCAGGCAGTCGAAGAAACCCTCTACAACGATCACGCGGTTCCCATATTGGGCCGCACGATGAAGGTTGAAAAGAACGAGCGATTTCCGGAAGCGCATTGGAAACCGATTGTAGTTCTCGCAAACTCCGAAGTTGCTGATAAATGGGGGGGTGCCTCCCTTCTTTCGATTCCCATGGTCGCCATTTTTCGGTGGTCCTGACTACGGCTTTCGTGGTCGTGAGATCCTCGCAAAACTGCATCACCCCGTATGGCCCGAAAACTCGATCTATTTGAAACAGCGGGAGATAATCCCTGGCGTCGTCGATAATGAGATGATCCGATGTCAAAGTGCCTGGACCCGTTCCGTTTCCTGCTGATCTCCCTGGCGGGCTGGATGAACCAGCAATGGCCGATCTCAACCCGCCCGATCAAGCCGCGTAGTCATGACCGCAGCCACGCTGGTATCAGTCATGAACGGCTGGCGCGCCGGAGGTATGCGCCGTGTCCACGATTTTGGCGTCTCCTGTTTGATCCGTGGAGTTTCCGGGACACTCGCCGACTCGCAAATCCCGAAGTTTCGGACGGAGATGTAACCCTTGGTTGGCCGTGGGATGCGGCGGATCGGGTTTTCGGGCCATACGGGATGAACCAGCAATGGCCGACCTCACCTGCCCGATCAAGCCGCGTAGTCATGACCGCAGCCACGCTGGTATCCGTCATGAACGGCTGGCACGCCGGAGGTATGCGCCGTGTCCACGATTTTGGCGTCTCATGTGTGATCCGCGGAGTTTTCGGGGCACTCGCCGGGTCAAGTTCCGAAGTTTCGGACGGAGATGTAACCCTTGGTTGGCCGTGGGATTCGGCGGATCGAATTTTCGGGCCATACGGGATGGCTGGGCGCTAGAACCGGATTCTCCCCTGCAACTGCAAGAACCGATTTCGCGTGTTGGTTTGTGAGGTAATGCGGCCGAAATCGGTGGAGTACGGGTTCAAGCCCGGGTCGCCGAATTGCGTTCGGTTCTGGAGGTTCAAGGCGTCCATGCGGACTTGGAACGTTACGCGTTCCTTGATGCGGAAGTCGCGCTGAACATTTACGTTCCACTGGTTTGTCATGTCGGCGCGGGCCCCATCGACGCGGGTGGGGAAGACTCGTCGATGGAACGCGGCAGGCCCGCGGACGGCTACGGTTTCGAAGCCGCCGGGGTTAAACCACCGGTCGAGGGTGCGGTTTCCGCTGTTGATGTTGGCGGTGTCTCCAGAGTAGAAGAAGTTCCCCCAGTTCAGCAGGGGTCCGGGCTGCCACTCGTAGGTGGCGGCAGTCTGGAATCCGCCGACTATGTGGCTCATGAAGCCCTGGCGGGCCCACCGGCGGCCTTTGCCGAAGGGGAACTCATAGATACCGCTAGCGGTGAGCCGGTGTGGCCTGCCATTGTTGCTTTCGACCCAAAACGGCAAGGCATCAAACTCATTGAAGTAAGAGACTCGTTCCTGGACGTATTGGCGCACGTAGTTGAAATTGAAGTTAAAGCCGCTCGCGAAGCGCTTTTGGATTTGCAGCACAAACTCATGCGATTTTGCTTCTCCCAGTGGGCTCAGCCGTGCTGTTGCGGTGTTCAATTGGGGATACGCGCGGAGTAATTGATTCTTGCGGATGGTGGGACTAGTAAAGAAACCGAGCGTCGTCATGTCCTGGTAGATGAGAGGAGAGGTTGTTGCCAACGCGCTGAAGTTACCGATGGCGAACGGGTTTGTCACGTTGGCGTTGAGGTTGTTGGCGAGGGTATTATTCCGCACTTGACCATCGGCCCAGTAGCTTTCCGCTATGGGCGTGAGGGGACGATTTACCGAGGCTCGATCGGAGTAGGAGCCGGCATAGGCGGCGTCAATCATCCAATCGCTGCCCAGCTGATGTTGGAGGCCAATGCGCCATCGCTGTTGGCGGGCATGGCGGACATCGTAGGTATTGTAGGACCACCCTCGGCCGACGCGGGCCATGAGACCCAGCGCGTCGCGGGTCGGCGTGTCGAAGCGGGTTCCATTGGCGCGCACTGGGAACGGGTCGCTCATGGGTGAGACGCCGGCCCGGGGGTTGCCCGCGAGCCAATTCACTCCGAAATCATTGGTGAACACGGTGGAGGTGGAGCGGCTGAAGCCGGTTTGATCGGGTGCCTCATTGAGCACGTTCAGGGTGTCGTAGTACATGCCGTACCCGGCGCGAAAGACAGTTTTCATCTTTGCCTGGTAGGCGATGCCGACGCGCGGGAGCCACATGAGTTCATTTCCCCAGAGCTGCCGCGAGCCGCCACCGGTACCGGGGTAAATGGACCCGCCGCGAACGGCGAAGTCGGCCGCATTCAGCTCCGGGATGGGGGCGCGGGCATAGGCGGTTTGCGCCGCGTCGGTGATCGGCAGTTTCGCGGAAGGGTCGAGATGGGAGATGGCGCGGTTGTAGCGCTCGGTGGGCCCCTTTTCGTACTCGATCCGGAGGCCGACGTTGAGGCTTAATTTCGGAGTGATGCGCCATTGGTCCTGGACATACCAGGCGAAGTAAGGGTTGTACATGGCGTAGCTATCGGTAGTCGAGATACTCGCGGAGGAGGGGATTCCCATGAGGAAGGCCGCGTAGCTATGGGCCAAGCTGCCGGTTGGTGTGAAGGTATCCTCATTTCTCCGGGTGTACTGATTGTCGAAGGCGAACGAACCGGAGGTATTCCCCCCGGCACCACCGGTGCGATATTGCCCCCGGAGGTCGGTCCCGGCGCGAATGGAGTGGTAACCGCGAATGTGAGTTAGATCCGCTTTGCTGGCGGCGGTGCGGAAGTTGGTGGTGGAGGGGTAGTCAAAACTGATTGGTTCATACCCGGCGAAGGACATTTGGGGAAGAATGGTTAGGGCCCCGGCCTGGGTATCGAGATAGGTGGGGAGACCCGCTTCGGAGGGTTTGTACTCGCGAGCGACAAGGGCGGCGGAACCTTCGCGATAGTTATTGAGCGAAACGGAAACGTCGAGGACCGTTGATGGATTGGCGGCATACACCCAGTCGACGGTGGCCCCGAGGTTGGTGCGGATGGCGTTATTGGTTTGCAAGCCGCGGACGGTATCGTACATCCAATCGTTGGCGTTGTTGATCCAGTCGTTGTAGCTCCAGCGACCGAAGAAGCGATGTCGAGCGGAGAGTTGGTAGTCGATTCGATTGCTGTAGGCGAAATAGTCGCGGATGAGGGGAGTCGTGAGCGCGAGGAAGTTATTGGTGGGTTCCCGCTTCAGGTCGACGTCGTTGTTAGGTGGTGGCAGGAGTTTGTTGTAGAAGGCCGCTGCGGGATTGACGATGCGGGAGGCGGCGAGGATGTTGCCAGGGATTGGATCGCGAATGAGGTGGGTGGGACGGGCGGGGTCGGAGCGCACGCTGAGGGGGTCGTACAACTGGTAGAGCCCGGCGTTGACGCCGAGGAAACGGGAAAAGTCACCCTTGCGGTCGGCCAGGGTGGGAATCGTTTTGTTGAGTCTATCGGGTAGGTCGGCGACTTTGTCTTTGTTTCCCTGGTAGCTGAAGAAAAAGAAGAGCTTGTCTTTCCCGTCGAAGAGTTTTGGGATTTTAATGGGCCCGCCGATGGTGCCGGTGTAGTTATTGGAGCGACCGGTGGCCTGCTTGTCCTGCGACCGGAGGGCGTCGGCACCGGCTCGATCCCCGCCGGCTTCCGCGGCGGCGATATTGCGATAGTAGCGTTGCTTCGTGAAGAAGGGGGTGCCATGCCAGCGTTGCTGCCAGTGCTGTTCGGTGAGGGTTCCGTGAAATTGGTTGGTTCCGCCTTTTGTCATCATCGTGACGGTGACGCCCGTACTGTGGCCGGAGGAGGCGTCGAAGCCGAAGGTTTCCACCTTCATTTCCTGGATGGTGTCGGAGACGGGCAAATAGGCGCTGCGGCGGCTTGCTCCATTGTTTGGCACGCCATCGATGGACCATTCGTTGCCCCCGACGCCACCAGCGACTCGATAGTCGGAGGCACCGACGTTGGAGTGGGGCCCGAGGTAGTCGTTCACGCCGCTGGTTTGGACGCCGGGGGTCATCTTCACCATGACCATTATGTTGTTGGCGATGACGGGCAGGTCCATGATGCTGCGATTGTCCATGACCATGCCACTTGAGGCGCTGTTGGTATCGAGCATGGGAGTCTCGCCGGTGACGGTAACGGAGTCCGAGACGGTGCCTATTTCGAGCTTCAGGTCGATCTCGAGACGGGTACTGAGGGGCAGTATGATTCCGCTGCGAATGGACCTCTTGAATCCGCGCGCCTCGGCGACGACTTTGTATTTGCCGGGCAGCAGCAGATTGGCTTCGAAGTGTCCGGTTGCGTTGGCGACTAGTCTGGTTTTGGTGCCGGTGTCCTGGTTTTCCACGAGAACGGCGGCACCGCCGAGGGGAGCGTCGGAAGGATCGGTGACGCGGCCTTGGATTGCTCCGCGCGATTCCTGGGCGAGTGCGGGAGACCCGAGGAGGGCGACCATGGCGAGAAGAAGGTACACGGAAAGCCAGCGGGGAATATCTTTGAACCCTTTCGCGTCTACTTGGTTCCGTAGTCGGCACCGGTCAAGCTGGATAGTACTGATTTTTGCCACAAGCGTAACTCCTGTTCCATCGATTTCGCTAATTCTGGGCGGGTCAAAGCCAAGTCTTTAGTTTCGGCGCGGTCGGCTTCGAGATCGAAGATCTCGAAGATTGGTTGGGGGGACTTCGCCTTCGGGTCGGCATCGACGACGAGCTTGAAGCGGTTGGTGAGCATGACGGCGGGGCCGCGAGTATCGGAGGGCGTGATGCGCGGATGTTTGAAGTTTCGGAAGCTGCGGGTGTACTTGCCGTTCATCAATTTGGCGGTGGGGGTGGTGCCTTCCTGGAGGGTGGAGTCGAGGTAGGGTTCTGGTTTCGCTTTTTCCTCGATGTTGGACTGAAACTCCCAGAAGAAGATGGGATTGGGGCGCTGTTTCATTGTGCCGTCGAGCAGGGGCTTGAGGCTGATGCCATCGAGGGGGCGCTTCGGCAGGGGAATGCCGGTGAGGTCGCAGAGGGTGGGCAGCATGTCCGTGGTGACGGCGTGGACGCTGGTTTTGCGAGGCTTTAGGCGGGACGGCCATTCGATGATGCCGGGAACGCGAATGCCGCCTTCGTAGACCTGGCCTTTGTGGCCGCGGTACGGGGTGGTGGATCGGCCTTCGGGGGGGACGCCGTTGTCTCCGCAGTACCAGAGGAGGGTGTTGTCGCGGAGGCCCGAGGTTCGCAGGCCGTCGCGGAGTTGACCGATGGCATGGTCCATGGCGGTGATTTCGGCGAGGCGGGAACGGACGGGGTCGGCGAGGTCTTTGTACATTGAGAGGTAGGGTTCGGTACCAAAGTAGGGTTCGTGGGGGGAGCCGAACCAAACGACGGTGAATGAGGGTTTGCCCTGGGCCTTGGCTTTGGCGATGAAGGCGAGGGCTTCTCGGACGACGATTTCGGAGCTTTCGCCGGGGTGCTTTTGGACGGGGCCGCCATTGCGGGAGAGGATGGGATCGACTTCGAAGAAGTTATCGTGGGAGAGCCACTCGTGAAAACCCATGGCGCCGGGGCTGGTGGGGGAATCGGCTTTGACGGGGCCGAGGTGCCATTTGCCGAAGTGTCCGCAGGCGTAGCCGGCTTGGTTGAGCAGTTGGGCGATGGTGATTTCTTCGGGACGGATAGACCAGCCAGGGGCGAAGGTGCCGTAGCGATTGGGGTGGCGGCCGGTCATGATGCTGCCACGGGTGGGGGAGCAGTTGGGGTGGGCGGAGTAGAAGCGGTCGAGCCGGAGGCCGGTGGCGGCCATTTGGTCGAGGACGGGGGTTTTAAGGTGGGGGTGGCCGTTGTAGGCGGTTTCATTCCAGCCGTGGTCGTCCCCCATGCAGAGGATGATGTTGGGGCGGGTGGGGGCGGCGGCAGTCGCGGGAGCGGCGGCGAGGAGGGCGAGGAAATCCCTGCGGGTACTTGTCATGGGGGCTCCCGGAATCTGCTTGGATGTTGTGCGGCACTCCGGATTCTATCGGCATTGTCGCGTCGGCGCAATGGTAACTTTGACTCTTACCCAATACAAGACGGGCATGACGGGGCGCGGATGGATTTGCGCTTCTGTGAATTCCCGCTAAAGTCAACGGCTTAGGCTGGCACGGTGAACATCGCCAAGGATTCCTGGCATGAATTTATTGGATGGAAGCGACGGAATTCACAAGCGAAGCACTGAAGGAAATCCTGGTCCGCACGGTCGAACCAGGCAAAAAGCCCGATATCAAGAGCAGATGGCGCTGTATCTGTAGTTCTCGCGAACTCCGAAGTTGCTGATAAATTGCAGGTTGCCTCCCTTCTTTCGATTCCGATGTCCGCCATTTCTCGGTGGTCCTGACTACGGCTTTCGTGATCGTGAGATCCTCGCAAAACTGCATCATCCTGCAACGCTCGCATTATTATCAGGCGACCGTCGGGCTCAACGTCGCTGTGAACATCACCCAAGGCGTGAGGGACGACGGATTATCTCGAAAGCCGACGTCGGCGGACTCCACCATCGGTACGAGCGCCGGGCCGCATAAAGGCATCTTCGGCGGGACTCCATCCGCATTGGCCGGGGCCCCTGCGCGGGCCTACCGACGGTCGCCGAGGCCGCGCCCGTGAGCCTGTTGGCATCGCGGAAAGAGGCATTGTCAGCCGACGACGCGGGCGAGTGACATCCGAAGCCGCTCTCTCAAAACAGCCCAAAGGCCGTGGATCCCGGCCGATCAGACCTCAAGATGAGGTTTCCGAGAACGACAATCGACGATTCAGCGCCTCATTCTTCCCCATCGCCACCCCACCCACAAAATCATTCCCGCTAACACCCCCTTCAAACCCATCGCCAAATTCCACTCCGGCATCGAAAGCGAGTATCGCCCCAGCACCAGATACCGGTCCCACATCCAGTGCCACGCCGTATGCGCCGCCAATGCCGATAACACCGCGCCTCCAATTCGCGGCTCCACCAAATACCGGAACATCGCCGAAACCGCCGGAACCATCACCGCCAACGCCGCCAACTGCCCCAACTCCACGCCCACGTTGAACGACAAGAGAGCCGCAGCCAGATGCCCGCCCGCAAACTGCATCGAATCCCGCAGCGCGAACGAAAACCCAAACCCATGCACCAATCCGAAGCCGAACGCCAACATCCACGACCGATGCCCCGCCCAGCCCACAATGTTCGCCAGCGCCATGAACACAATCGACGCCGCTATCGTCAGTTCCACCAGCGGAGGGAACCACAATCCATCCGGCGCCATCCCCAAAACCGAAGCAATCAAAGTCAACGAGTGTGCCGCCGTGAACGCCGTCACCACCCACACCAGTGCACGAATCCGCCGCACCGGGATCACCAGACACAGCAAAAACAACAAGTGATCCGTGCCATCCAGAATGTGGACGAACCCCATTCGCACAAAGAGCCATGCCGCCTGCCCCCAGCTAGGCTCTAACGGAAACACGCCTTGCTCACCACTTAACAAAAACGTGCGCGACCCATAATGCAGCAACGTGTTGACGCGTTCCCCAAGCCCCGCAAACGCCGGCTGGATCGAGAACTTCGAACGCGGGTCACGGATCGGAAACTCCAACGCGACATCGAAAAACACTTGCTTCCAAAACAGCTTCTCGCTGTTTGCTGGCAGCGGTTCCCGCAAATGCGCGTCGGCCAGTTCGTAGGACGAAAACGACCGGTCAGACTCTATCGAGATCTGCGTCGACACAATTCGCGGCGCGCCTGTCCGCTCGCCATCTTCGAACAACAACACCGAATCCGCCACCCATATTTTCGCCAACCCGCCCAGCCGCGGCGCCAACGCAGCCACATCTAAATAGCCGCCCGCAATCGCCGGAAAATCAACATCGCGCACCGCTTCCAGCGGCACCCGCGCCAGCGCCCGGATCGTTCCGCCCGCCGATCGCAAGTGCATGTGGACCGTCACTTGCGCGGGGGCGTCATGCCCCCACGCCGCCGCCGCTAAACACACCGCCAGCCCAATCCGCAAATTTCTCACTGAATCGTGTATCATAGCGAAACCCGAAGGACAATTCACCATGTGTTGCTCGTACGCAAAGTCCGCCGCCTTTCTCGCCATCTTCGCCGCCGCAGCCGGCGGCCTGTATCTGCTTGAACAACGCGATGTCGTTGAAGCCGCCGGCACGCAGGCCCCCCGTTTTGAAGTGGATCCCATGTGGCCCAAACCCTTGCCGAACCACTGGATCATGGGCGCGACGATTGGCGTTGGCGTCGACGCCAAGGACAACGTTTGGGTGATCCATCGCGGCGGCTCGCTCGAAGAAAAGGAGCGCTACGCAACCTGGACGCCGAAGGCCTCCGAATGCTGCGTCCCCGCGCCGCCCGTCCTCGCCTTCAGTCCCGCCGGCGACCTCATCGCCAGTTGGGGCGGCAGCGACGGCGCGGGATACGAATGGCCTTCGTCCAATCACGGCATCGACATCGATCATAAAGGCAACGTCTGGATCGGCGGTAACGGCCGCGGAAAGCTCCCCGCCGCGCTCGCGCATGACGAAAGCAAAATGTCCGCCGCCGGCGCCATCCACGATTCCATGCTCCTGAAGTTCACCCAGTCCGGCAAGTTCCTCATGAATATCGGCAAGCCATGGGAAAGCAAGGGCAGCAACGATGTGGCCAATCTCCGCCTCCCCGCCAAATCCATCGTCGATCCCAAGACGAATGAACTCTATGTCGCCGACGGCTACGGCAATCGCCGCGTCATCGTCTTCGACGCCGATTCCGGCAAGTACAAACGGCACTGGGGCGCCTACGGCAACAAGCCGGACGATAAAGATCTCGGCCCCTACAATCCCAATGAAGTCGTGCCCAAACAGTTCCGCACCCCCGTCCACGGCGTCATCCTCGCCAACGACGGGCTGCTCTACGTCTGCGACCGCACCAACAACCGCATTCAAGCCTTCAAAACGGACGGCACCTACGTCAAGGAAGCCTGGGTCGCGAAGCCCACTCTCGGCGACGGCGCGGCTTTCGACGTCGCGCTCTCCCGCGACCCCGGTCAGAAGTATTTGTACGTCGCCGACGGTTCGAACATGAAGATCCATGTCCTCCTCCGCGACACGCTGGAAGTGCTGACAACTTTCGGTGACGGCGGCCGCCAGCCCGGCCAGTTCTACGCCGTCCACAGCATCGCCACCGACTCAAAAGGCAACATCTTCACCACGGAAACCTACCGTGGCCAGCGCGTCCAGAAATTCAATTTCCGCGGCCTCGCCCCGGTAGCTAAAAAGGACCAGGGCGTGGTCTGGCCGAAACAGAAATAGCCCGCTACCGCAACGCGAACCCCACAATCGTCGATCCCGCCGCAATCTGTCGTTCTCGGAAACCTCGTCTTAAGTCGTGATCGGCCTGGATCCATGGCATTTGGGATGTTTTGAGAGAGCGGCTTCGGATGTCACTCGCCCCGCGTCGTCGGCGGACAAAGGCCTCTTGCGGCGCTTCACGAGCGCGGCCCCGGCGGCCATCCATGGGGCCGCGCAAGGGCCCCGGCCAAAATGCGGATAACATCGCGCCGAAGATGCCTTTATGCTGATTGTGGCCACGGACTTGTTCACCGTGGAAGTGTGGACCCGGCGAGGGTTGCAGCGGTTCGTGGTGCTGTTCTTTATCGAGCTATCGACCCGCAAGGTTGAAATTGCGGGCATCGCGCCGGAAGCGAACGGATTGTGGATGAGCCAGATCGCGCGGAATCTCACCGATGCGGAGGCGGGAATTCTTA